>Ga0315537_1000296_pt1 | contig 37646 bp, 37 predicted proteins | sample SalMarSW160270MG_FD_203091 | JGI IMG/M metagenome (GOLD analysis project Ga0315537, IMG submission 203091) | Salt marsh sediment microbial communities from the Plum Island Ecosystem LTER, Massachusetts, United States - Salt Marsh Sediment SW1602-70 ... | reverse complement strand
CTTTGCTGTTATAGTTATCTTTTTCTTTGCCTGTAATATCCCAGTAACCTTATTTTTTATTTCTGAAGAACCTTCATTCATTTGTCTATAATACATCAATCTTTTTTCCCATATTCTTCTATGTTGATGTGCTTCTTTCTTTAATACCTCTTGAAGTTCTTTAGATTTATCTACAATATCATTAATTGCACTTTTGAACTCATTACTATCCATATATCCCCATAATTGTTTCATTAACATATTCTTTTCATCTTCAGTTATCTTTAAGGAATTAATTTTTATAACACCACTCCTCCATACTTTAACAAAGTCAATTACCGCTTCAGGTAGAACAACAAATATATTTTCTCCTGCAACAAAAAACCCTCTTTTTCCTTTCTTAAATACAGAAGTTACAAGAATACCAAGATTAACTTCTCTTGATAAAACTGCTTCTTTTAATGTTGATATATATTCTTCTTTCCAAACTTTTGTTCTTTTACATTCATAAAGAATTCTACTAATCTCTTTATCTTTATACATTATAATATGAAGTATATCCCCTCTTTGTCCCTTCTTCCTTATGACATCACCAAGTATTTCAAAATTCTTTTTTAATTCTTTCAATAATTCTTTCTCATAATCTAAACCCATCCCTTGTTCTGTTAATCCTTTTTTTCTTGCTTCTTCTAATTTCTTTTCTACCACTCTTAATTTTCTTGTTATCTCAATTTCTTTCCTTCTGTGTTTCTCGTCTAACTTTTTTTGTTTCTTTCTGCCTTCTTCTCTTGCTCTTTTTTCTGTTTCAAGAATATCTTTCTTATGTTTTACGGATACTTTCTTTAATGCTTCTTGTTCTGCTTTCTTTTTTAGTTCCTGTTTTTCTTTGTCCCATTTTTTTTGTCTTTCTTTCTTTTCTTTCTGCCATTTCATTTCTCTTTCTTTAATTTGCCCTTCTTTTTTCTTAATTTGTTTTTCTAAATCTTCTTTCTTTTTCTTAAATACTTCTTCCTGTTTCTTTACAGTTTTCCAAATACCTGTAACTTTTTCAAACTTCTCTTTAGAAATATGAGAATTACATAGTGGGCATTTAAATTGTTCTGCCATATTTTTTATAGGTTTTTATTTCTTAAAAATCTTACTAAAACGCCCCCGCCGAGATTCGAACTCGGGTCGGAGCCTCGACAGGGCCCTATGCTAGACCACTACACTACGAGGGCATTAATTACATAAAATATAAAAGAAACAAATTTTTAAAGCTTTCTCATTGCTTTTTATTTTTGATATTTGCCTATTTCTTTTTTACTTTTCTGTTCTTTTTATGGAAAGGTTTGAAATGATCTACTATTAATTCAGAAAATACTGCGAAAGGCATGGCAACAATGGTTATTATTCCTATTGTTTGCCATGTTATTGCCACTCCTGTTGACGCTTTTACTGCTATAATATCTTCAATAATCCCTAAACAAACACCAATGATAAAAAATTCCAATAACCGTCCAAGTTTTATTTTCATCTTATTCTTAATTTTTCTACCTCTTTTTGACTAAATAGAAAAGCATTTATTACTTTATTAAATTTTCTCTTACCTTTTCCATATTGTATTATTGCTTGTTTTTTGTGCTTTGCATCTGAATGGGAAAGAGTTAAGGCCGCCGCAATCTCAATAATCTTTTTGTTGGATTTGCCTTCAAGAAGAGTTATTGGTCCCGGCCATATTTTAACTTCAAATACAAGGTCTTTATTTTTTGCTAAAGCCATTAATTTATTGTTTTCTTGTTCATTGCGCCCTATAATTATTTTATTATTTTTGTAACGAAAATGTCTTCCTAATTTAAGAAGTTCAATATCTCTAGGTTCAATTTTCTTTTTATGTTTGAAAAGATCTTTTAATTTAGATGCAAAAGTTTTCTCACATAAAATACAACCTCCTGCTGGTGTTGGATAGCTTATTTTATGTTTTTTAGCAAGAGCCATCTGAATTTTTCTTTGTCTACCTTGGATTGCTAATAATTTTTTTCTATTGATTAGGCCTTTTTTCTCAGCAATTGTTTCTGGTAGAAGTTTTGCGCTAAGTGGTCTAAGAAGTTTTCCTTTTAATTTGGATTCTTTTTCAGTTAGATATAATATTTTTCTTCTTTGACTCATTGGCCTTTCATTTAAAACTTCGCCTGTTGCAATAAAATCAGCTTTTTCTTTTTCCATGATTTTTTTTGCTTTTTTCAACATGAAAATTCTACAATCAATACAAGGATTTATAGCAGAACCATAACCGTATTTTGGCTTTTTTATTATTTTAATATATTCTTGAAATAATTTACCTTTTGTACAATCAATAATTTTTAGTTTTATATTTTGAGTTTGTGCAAAATTAAATGAGCAATTTGGATTGCAACATCCCGAACCAAAAGGGAATAAGAAAAATAGGGCCATTATATTTATTTTTTGATCTTGCAAAAGTTTAATTGCAAGTCTTGAATCAAGGCCTCCTGAAAAAAGAACTATGGCTTTTATTTTCATTTTCTTTTTTTCTTTATTTTTCATTTTTTCTTTTGATAATTTTTTATAGCTAATCTTAGAGCATCAGCAGCCAGATTTGAGCAATGCATTTTAATTGGTGGCAGGCCCTTCAATGAAGTGGCTATATCATCTCTTGTAATTTTTTTTGCTTCTTCTAAAGTTTTTCCTTTTGCAAGTTCAGTTATCATTGATGATGTTGCAATTGCAGCAGCGCAACCAAGAGTTTTGAATTTTACATCTTTAATATGTTCTTTTTGTTTGCCTTTTATTTTCTTTTTTCCAACTTTAATAAAAACCCACATTACATCACCGCAAATAGGATTTCCTACCTTACCTATACCATCAGCATTTTTTAGTTTTCCAACATTTTTTGGATGCATAAAATGCTGCATAACTTTCTTACTATATTTGAAGGACATTTTTTAATTTATTATTTTTTAGATTTTTAAAAATATAATTCGCTTTTTCTTTTTTTAATTGTTTTTTTGAATGGTATCCCGTAAGAACAGCAATTGTTAATGCTCCAACAGCCTTTCCAGCCCCTATATCATGAATAGAATCTCCTATAACAATTATTTTTTTAAATCTTTTTTGCTTTGTTTCTTTTCTTGCTTTATTAACAGCTTTTTTCATTAATTTTATTCTATTTGTTTTATGTTCGCCAGTAATGAGAAAATGAAAATTCTTTAGTAAACCTATTTTTTTAAGAATATTTTGCGCAATTCTTTCTGAATCCCCTGTTAAAACAATTAGAAAATTATTTTTATTTTTAGAGAGCTCTTTTATTAATTTATATGCTCCTGGCAAAAGAAATTTTTTGCTATTTTTTGGGGCAATTGAAATAAAAATCCTATCATATAATTTAATAGCTTTTGGAATTTTTGTTTTTATCTTATTTTTATTTATTTTTTTTAATTTAGCCAATGTAGTCAAATTTTTTTTAATAGTATTTCCTACAAAATCAATTTCATTAAGCCAAGCATCAATCCCAAAAACTTTTTTTAGAGTTATATTGGTAGCTTTATTGTGAAATTTAAATAATTCTATGATTGTTTCATCTAAATCAAAAATAATAAGTTTTGTCTTCATTTTATTTTCTTGTTTAGTTCTTTTAATAATTTTTTAATATCAATTCCATGTGCATTAGCTCCTTGTTCAATTGTTTCTTGGATTGCTAAAGGACAACCAATACAATGCATGCCATATTCTAAAAAAATTTTTTCTGTTTCTGGATATTTTTTTATAACTTTAGTAAAAGTCATATCTTTTGTTATTTTATTTTTGTTATTTTTATTGTTATTTTTTTCCATTTTCCATTTTTAAAAAGGGCTTATTCTTCTAAGTGAATTTATTATTTTTGGCAATAATTTAATAACATAATTAATATCTTGTTCTGTAGTGTTTTTTCCTAATGTAAATCTGAGAGAACCATGACTTTGTTCTGCTGTGAGGCCGATTGCCGTAAGCACATGACTTGGTTTTAATTCATGACTTGAACATGCACTTTGTGTTGATGCACAAATTCCTTTTTCATTTAATCTGAATAATAAAGCTTCTCCTTCAACTCCTTTAAACCAAAAATTTATGTTGTTAGGTAGTCTTTGTGTTGGATGGCCATTAAGGTGGCTATTCTTAATTTTTGAAATTTCTTTAATTAATTTGTCCCTGAGTTTTGTTTGTCTTTCTGATTCTATTTTTATTCTTTTATTTGCAAGCTCTGATGCTTTTGCAAAACCAACAATTCCAGCAACATTTTCAGTTCCACTTCGCATTCCATATTCATGATTTCCACCATGTAAAATGGGATCAATAATTACTTTTCTGTTTATATACAACATTCCAACACCTTTTGGTCCATAAATTTTGTGGGATGAAGCTGAAAGAAGACTAATATTCATTTTCCCTACATTTATTGGAATCTTGCAGAATGATTGAACAGCATCTGTGTGGAAATAAACTTTGTGCTTTCTGCAAATTTTTCCTATTTCTGCTATTGGCTGAATTGTTCCAACCTCATTATTAGCATGCATTATTGAGACAAGAATAGTTTTGTTTGTTATGGCTTTTTCTAGATCTTGTGGATTTATGAGGCCAGTTTTATCAACATTAAGATAAGTGATTTTAAAGCCTTGTTTTTCAAGCCATTTACATGTGTTGATTATAGCTTTATGTTCTATTTTACTTGTGATAATATGATTTCCTTTATCTCTATTTGCGAAGGCTATTCCTTTGAGTGCAAGATTATCTGATTCTGTTCCTCCGCTAGTGAAGATTATTTCATTTGCTCTTGCTCCAATAGTTTTTGCTATGGTTTTTCTTGATTTATCTAAAGAGTCTTTGGCCTCTTTTCCAAATGAATAGAGTGTTGAAGCATTTCCAAAATTTTCTGAAAAATATGGCTGCATTGTTTTTAGAACTTCTTTATCTACAGGGGTTGTTGCAGCATGATCTAAATATATTTTTTTTGTTTTATTTTTCATTTTATCCTCTGATTTCCATTATTGGTTTTGCACAACAAATTTTTAAGATTCCTTTGTTATGTTTCTTGCAAACCTGGCATGCAACCCCATATTTTTTCGTTATATTTAAGAGTTTAATTATTTCACTAACAACTTTTTTATTATCTTTAATAATTTCTTTTGTCGCATTTTCAAAATATTTTTTCATGCTTTTTGGAAAATTTATTTCTTTTGCCCTCTTTTTGTGTAGATACTGGCTTATTGCTGATTCTGTAGTTCCAAGAATTTTTGCAACTTGTTTTTGTTTGAGATTGTAATTTTTAATTAGAATTTCAGTTAGTTCTCTTCTTATTGCAGGAATTATATACCAAACTTCTATTTCCTGCGGTAGACTATACATAAAAAAATAACAATCGTTAAGTTTTTAAATGTTTTGAGAAGACAAAAGAATAAAGAAAAGAAAATTTAATGTTTATTAACAGCTTCCACTACCGCCGCCTGTTCCCCAGCCAAATCCTGCGCTTGGATTTTCATTGCTTAAAGTTTCTGAACATTCATTTGGTTGTGTTGAAAATGCTCCACACAAAGCTTTTTTAATATCTTCAGGACTTCTTGGGTAAATTTCAGTAACTTGCCCATTTAAAACAGTTGTTGGACTGCCTTGAACACCATATTGATCGTTTAGAGCTTGATCTTCTGCATAATATTCAACTACTTTGCCTTCCATACATATATTTAATTTTGTTTCATCTACTCCGGCTTGTTTAAAGCAAGATTCATAATCTCCAGCTTCAACAAAACAATTAAGATATGGAATTAATTTTGAATTTTGTTCTTCACGAATACATATCATTCTATAATTATTATCTTCTTCTTCTTGACCATGCATTGTATAACCAACAAATCTTAATTCAATATTTGCTATATTTTGAAATTTTTCCCAGACTGGAAGAATGCCTTTTAACATCTGTAAGCCATATGGGCAATGACTCATAATAAAAAATTGCATTGTTGGCGCTCCAGGAATTTTTGTTTTATCAGAACTTTCTTTTTTATATCTATTATTTAAGGTTATTGTTATAATAATTTTTTTGCTAGCATATTCAGAGTTTGAATCAAGATTTAGGTAGGTGTCATCAATTGAGGTTACTTTTGCTCTTGGTTTTTCTGGTAGTTCTATCCATTGGCCAATTTCTGGTTTAAGTAATATTTCAAACTCATCATTTGTGAAAATTATTTCTAAATCAATATCTGAACCTGTTTCAGTAGCAGAATAAACTTTATTTTCTCCTTGTAATTTTAAAATAATTTTATCACTGGTTACAGAAGTAACTTTTAAATTCAAATCAAGAATTCCAGAAAAAATTTCTTCTCCAACTGTTGCTTCTATAGATAATTTAACTTCGTTATCTTCTTCTTTAACTTCAAGAACTTTAAATGGAAACACAAAAGATGTTGTTTCATATGTTTTATCTGCTAAAGGAACTTCATTAAAAATTTGTTTGAATTCATCTATTGACCAACTTATGGTTCTATTCATTTCTTGACTTCTTTTATCTTTAACTAATGTTTTATTATAATTAAAAACAAGGTTTTCATCATATTCACCATATGCATCTTTTGGTTCAAGAGTTATTGTTTTTTCTTCATTAAGTGCCATAACTGCAATTTCTTGATCTAATTTATTTGTTGCGAAGTTAAAAAAAGAAGCAACCGATCCTGATGCAAATTTTTCTGATCCAGAATCAATGAATGTGTTATCTTCAAGTTGAATATTATAATTTATATCCACCATTTCTTGAACATCACTTTTTTCATTAGTAAATTTCCATATTAAAAAAACAATTAATGCAATAACTATAATGATTGCAATTAGAATACCAATTTTTTTCCAATTAGGTTTTTTCTTTATTTTAGATTTTGAATCAATGGATTTTTGTTCAATATTTTCTTTATTTTCCTTAACCTCTTCTTTATCCTTTTCCATTCTATTCATATAATTATATTATTTAAAAATCTTTCGAACCATTTAAACTAAAAATTTATAAGTTTGATTTCTTTTGTTTTTGTATTATATTTATTAAAAGAGGTAAATAGAGGTAAATTAATTATGCCAGAAGATATTATTATTGGCCGTAGTAAAGGCGATAAAAAAAGATTTGGTACTGAAGGATTAATTTATTTAGGAAAGCACTTTGTCAGAATGGGCCAGATTACAAGTTTGAGTAATAGGGTTATGATGGATGTTGCTCGTGCTCATGTTGTGTTGATTGCTGGTAAGAGGGGTAGTGGAAAATCATACACCCTCGGGGTTATTGCTGAAGAAATAAGTACATTATCTCCCGCCGTTAGTCAAAATATGGCTGTTTTAATTTTTGATACTATGGGTATTTTTTGGACAATGGCTTATAAAAATGAAAAAGAGCTTGAATTATTGAGGAGATGGGATCTTGATGCTAAAAAAATTCCAGTAAAGATTTTTGTTCCTTTTGGTTTTGCAGAAAAATGGCGAGAAAGAGGAATTCCTGTAACAAAAGAGTTTGCTTTAAAAGTTAATGAAATAGGGGTTGATGATTGGATACTAACTTTTAATTTGTCTTTTATTGATCCTGTTGCTGTTATTATCTCTCGTAATGTAACAAAACTAAAAGAACAGGTTGAAGAAGGAATTATTAAGAATTTTGATATTAATGATATAATCAAGAAAATAAAACTTGATAAAGAATCTGGAAAAAAGGAAAAAAATTCCGCTATAAATTTATTTGAAGGTGCAAAGAACTGGGGGATTTTTGCTTCTAAAAAACAGAAGGGGACTAAAATTAATGAACTTGTTAGTGCTGGGAAGACCTCTGTTCTTGATCTAAGTTGTTATCCTAGTGTTGGAACCATAAATATCAGGGCTTTAGTTATAGGCCTTATTAGTAAAAAACTCTTTAATGAAAGAATGACAGCTAGAAAACATGAAGAAATTCAAGCAGTACGTCATGGATTAGATTATCTTTATTATAAGGAAAAAAGAGAAATGCCAATGGTTTGGTTATGTATTGATGAAGGACACGAATTCTTGCCAAAAACAGGAAAGACAGCTGCAACTGATGCATTAATTCAATTACTTAGAGAAGGAAGACAGCCTGGAATAAGTATAGTAATTGCAACACAACAGCCAGGACAAATACATCACGATGTTATGACTCAAAGTGATATTGTTATAAGCCATAGAGTTACTGCCAAGACAGATATTGATGCTCTTAATCATATAATGCAGACTTATCTTTTAGCTGATATTAATACTTATTTAGATAATCTTCCAAGACTTAAAGGAAGTGCAATTATTCTAGATGATAATAGCGAGAGAATTTATCCTATGAGAATTAGGGCCAGATTTACTTGGCATGGGGGGGAGGCCCCTACTGCAGTTAAAGTGAAAAAGAGAATATAATTGTAGTTACTATTGTTTAATGACAATAGACGAAAAGTTTATAAGCTTTTGAAGTTTCTATATTTTATGTCAAATATATCTGAGAAAAACAGAATATTTCAAACCCTTTTTTGGATATATAACAGAACAACCAGCAATAGATGATGGGCGCTATTATAAATTAAAAGAAACAGGGCGAAAAGATTTTAAACCAACATATAAAGAATCTGAATTAATAGTAATTGATACACAAACTAATCTTATTTCAACTCCAAAAACACCTAAAAAAATAATTAAAAAACAAGTTAATTTAGAATGCTCTAGACCAGGAACTAGAGTTTATCATAGATGGAAAAAATATAAGGATCAAAAGGGAAAGAAACATAAACTTAAGGTAAGAGATTGGAAATTTAATAATTATTATAACCAATATTTTTTTGGTAATAATGAACAATCTAGTGTTGAACTTATAAAAGGTTCTAGAAAACAATTAGTTAGCATTATTAGTAACCAAATGAAAGACCAAGATGATTTGAATAATTTATGTTGTGGCGATTCTTTTTTTAAAAATCAAGCCCCCCCAATTTCTTTTTTTACAGAAAATAATAATTATTTTCAAATAGAATTTAGACAAGCTTATAACGGGCTTTTTATGCCGGGTATACAAGGAAAAATAGAGAGTGTTAATGATATTACGGTCCTTGAAGGACATAAAGGTATGAAAGAGACAAGGTTTGAAATGGATGGGGCTTGGTACAATGTAAAGGGAACAGATGAACAATTTAAAGAATTAAATCAGATCTTAAAAAAAGGCAATAAAATAAGATTTAAAATTGGAGGAAATTTTATAAAAGACCTGAAATTATTATCAAAAACAGAAAAATCTTGGTTTGTAAAAAGATATTTTGGAAAGATTGCTAATTATTTTAAAGAAAAAAAAGAAAGAAATAAAGAATTAAGAGATCAGATGCCAGAAGAATTACAAAAAAGAGATTTTTTTTATAGGGGTTTTTTTAATAGAGAAAAAACCAGGGAATTAAAAAATAGAAAAATAGCTAGAAAAAGAATAAAATTAGAAAGAATTTTAGATAATGAAGAAACCATTTTAGAACAAGAACAACCTTTTAATTTTTATATAAGAGCAAGAATTGTTTTAAAAAATGGAAATACAGATAAGGAAAAAATAGAAGATGTGCAAAATTATTTTTCTTTCTTAAAAGATGAATGTGAGGTTCTTCAAGATACAAAATCTCAAGGAAATAATTTTACTATTTTGAATTATATTGCTTCACCAAAAATAGATGAAAATTTAGAAAGCGAAAACAACACCGGCTATTCTCTAATTGAAAATTTGATAGATGAAATTTATGAAGAAGATATAAGGGGAAGACCTTACCTAAGTTCAATTAAAAATTATTTAAAAAGAAAATATAGGAAAATATATCATGGTGGTAAAAGTTTTAGATCTAAAAGAAAATCTAAAAGATTCAGAAATGTGTTAAAAGAAAGATATAAAACAAGAATTCATAATAAACTTATAAAACAAGCAATTAGTGATGGAAAAGATTTTAAAATTTTGAATAGCAACCCTAAAACTCCAATAATCTTTGAAGATAATAATAAAACTGTTTATATTGATTTCATAGAAGGAAGTGAAGGCCTTAATATTCTTCAAAAATCAACTATAAGGGAAAATCTTGATTATGAAGATAAGGTATCTCAAGAAGATGAAAAAAAATATGTAGATACATTAAACAAAGAAGGTATTGGCCATTTATGTGAAAAAGTATTTGCTGTTGGGGATAAGAAAACTTTAAAAGAAGATTTCAAAAATCTTGGATTATTTGTTTCTACTTTTTATAATGGAAATAATCCAAATAATTATTAATTAGGGTGATAAATAAAAATACATAAAAGATTTAAACTATAGATTTCTTTTTTTATTATGAAGAATAAAAGAGGTATGAGTCATCTTGAACTTATTACGGCAATGTTAATATTTCTCTTTGCTGTTGTTTTAGTTATTTATTTTATTAATGTTAGTATAAAAACAAATAGTTTAGAGCCTGTTTTAAATGCCCTTGAAATTGAATTAAGAGAGCAAGCTGAAATAGATTATAATAAAACTCCACTTTATGTTAGGGATTTAGAAGAAGGATGTTTTGAAGTTCACTTACATTCTGATTTGAGTTTAGAAGAAAAAAATGTTTTGATTGAAAATATGCCTGAAGATATACCTTTTCATATTATAGAAAACAAATTTTCAATAACTAATAATAATCAAAATCTTTATGAAATTTATTCTTTTTCTGAAGATGTGACAGATGAATTTTTAGAAGATGAATGTGATGAATTAACAGAAGGTCAAGATTATAATTATGGTATTACTTATTGTGGTAAAATGTTTTCGCAAGAAAAACTTTTAGAAATTGAATTAGGTTATGAAGATTTTAGAATAGATATTGATGGAGATTATTTTAAAGGTAAAGAAAACATTCCAGAACAGGCTGAAGTTTATGCAAAAAACTTGGTTGTTGATATCTTAATTGAAGAAGGAATTGAAGAAGTTATAATTAATTTAAAAATTTGGTAAAATAAAATATAAAAAAATATAAAAAATGAAAAACCAAAATAAGAAAGCATGGATATTAATTGTTGAATCAGTCATTGCGATTTTAATTTTATTTGGTTTTCTCTTTATAACAATAGCAAAACAACCACAACAAACAAAAACAACAGATAAGTCAGAATTTCTTTATGATCTTGTTAATGAACTTGCAATCAAAGCTGTTAAGAATGATGGTGTTAGAACTTATGTTTTAGAAGGGGATGAATCAGCAATTAAAATATGGTTAACAGATGAAATTAATAATGATAATATACAAGGGGATGCTCTTGTTTGTAATATTGGGGCACCTTGTACCCTAGATATTGAAGCAGAAGAAATTTATACTTCTGAAGTCATTATTAGCACAGATTCAGAAACCTATGATATAAAAAAATTAAAAATTTTTATCTGGTAATATAATTTATAAAATGACATATGAAACTTTTCCTCATGAAGCTGATATTGGAATTCGTGGAATAGGTCCTAATATTGAAGAGGCTTTTTCAGAGGCAGCCAAAGCTTTATTTGATGTTGAAGTTGATATAAAGAAAGTTAAGGCTGAGAAAAAAATCAAAGTAGAATGTGAGGCTCAGAATATAGAAGAGCTTTTTGTTGAATGGTTAAATTCTTTGCTTGCTCAGGCTTCACTTAAAGAAATGGTTTTTTCTAAATTTGAAGTTAAAATTAAAAAGAATAAAATCATTAATTTAAAAGGCTGGGCTTTTGGTGAAAAATTGCAGCCAGAAAAACACAATATTAAAGACGAGGTTAAAGGAGCAACATATTCGCAACTTAAAGTAGAACAGAAAAAAGATAAGTGGGTTGTTCAGTGTGTTGTTGACGTTTAAAATGTTTAATATTTAAAAATGGAAATTTCAAGATTCAAAAAGATTAATGATTATGAATGGGAAATTGCTAAAACTGGAAGCATGAATGTTCCTGGAATAATTTTTGCTTCTTCTGGGTTGATTAAAGATATGGATGAAAAAGTTTGGGAACAAGTAAGTAATGTAGCTACTTTGCCTGGAATTCAGAAAGCATCTATGGCAATGTCAGATGCTCATTGGGGATATGGTTTTCCTATTGGGGGGGTTGCTGCTTTTGATGCTAATGAAAATGGGGTTGTTAGTGTTGGTGGAGTTGGTTTTGATGTGAATTGCGGTGTTAGGACTTTGAAAACAAATTTAACAAGAAAAGAAGTTGAACCAAAAATTAAAGAGTTGGTAGATCAACTTTTCAGAGATGTTCCTGCAGGTTTAGGAATTAAAGGAGAAATTTCATTAAGTTCGCAGCAAGTTGATAATATCCTTACTCAAGGAGCCAAACATGTTGTTGAGTTAGGCTATGGAACTAAAGAGGATTTGGAATTTACAGAAGAAAATGGTTCTATTTCTGGGGCAGATATTAAAAATGTTTCTGATCTTGCCCTGCGAAGAGAAAAAAAACAGGTTGGAACATTAGGATCAGGCAATCATTATTTGGAGATTCAATATGTTGATGAAATTTATGATGAAAAAATAGCCAAAGCTTTTGGACTTGAGAAAGATCAAATTCTTGTAACCATACATTGTGGTTCTAGGGCATTAGGACATCAGATAGGAACAGATTATCTTAAAATTCTTGCTGAAGCCAGTCGAAAATATAAAATTCCAATTCATGAACGCGAATTGGTTTGTGCGCCAATAAATAGCAAGGAAGGTCAAAAATATATTTCAGCTGTTAAATGCGCAATAAATTATGCATTTGCTAATAGGCAGGTTATAACAGCTCTTGCAAGAAAATCTTTCACTAGAATTTTTAAAGATTCTGAATTAAAAATGTTTTATGGAATAGGGCATAACACCTTAAAACAGGAAAAACATAAAGTTGATGGCAAATTAAAAGATTTGTTGGTTCATAGAAAAGGTTCAACCAGAGCATTTGGTCCTGGAAGACCAGAAATTCCAAAAGCATATAGGGGTGTTGGTCAGCCTGTTATTATTGGAGGAACAATGGGAACTCATTCTTATATTTTGGCTGGAACAGAACAGGGTATGGAAAAAGCTTTTGGTAGCGCATGTCATGGAGCAGGTCGTGCTATGTCAAGAACTAAAGCAAAAAAAATATGGCATGGAAAAGAAATTGTTGAAAAATTGAAAAAAAAAGGAATTTATATTAGAGCCCATAGTATGTCGGGTCTTGCAGAAGAAGCACCAGGAGCTTATAAAGCAGTTGAAGAAGTTGTTAATTCAATTCATAATGCAAATCTCGCTAAAAAAATTGTAAAAGTTAAACCAATTGGAAATATGAAAGGATAAAAAATATAAAAAAGCTTAAATATCATATTTTCCTATTTTTATTATTAAAAAGATGGTTATTACAAAGAAGATTGATTATAGAAAAAGAAAAAAAAGAGAGACTTTTTTTGGCATCCCTTATCTACCCCTAATTATATTTCTTGCTTTGATTATAGTTCTTCTTGCTCTGCCATCAACACAAATGCAAAAAAGTAATTCTGTTGATTTTGGTAATTTTAAGTCAAGTATTACTGGACATGTAGTTGTAAGTAATATTTCCTTATCAGAAATATTTTATAATCCAAATGAGGCTTTAGAAGGAAATTTGAAACTTAAATTTGGTTATGGGGATAAAATTCCTCCTGATACTAATGTAACTTTTGTTCTTTCTTCAATAAAATGTAAAAATTATTATGTTTGTGAGGATGGCCGGTTTATTGTGTGGGAAAGATATAATTCTTCAAGCGGTCAGTGTGAAGAAGTTTCAGATTGGTTTGAAGGGCCTTGGGAAGAATGCGGAGAATCTTATTCAATATATAATTGTACAGAGAATAATAAAATTTGTTGTTCTGGCAATGGTATTGGATATTTTTATGATAATTTAGATTGTACAGGTAATCAAGAATGTTGGGAAGAATGTAAAAGAACATCTAAAAAGACATTAATACAAACAATTGCTTTATCAACAACCCCCTGGAAAGGAAATTATTCAGAAGGAATTTTTAATAATATTGATGGTCCAAATCCAATTGGAAGTGGTTATGGTTTTGGCGGTTGTGGCGATGTTGGCCCATCACCAGAAGGACAAGGCGGGGGTTTTGTAACATATGCTGTTCCTATTGTAAAACCTGATTTAGTTGTTTCAAATGTTTATATTTTTGAAGTTGGGGGTTCTAGAGCTTTTCCAACACTTTATGCAACAGTTTCTAATCAAGCTGGTGGAGATTCTGGTTCTTTTAGTGTTGTTGCATGTATAATTGAAGAAGCTCCAAATCAACCATTAACAGGAGATGCTATTATTCAACCACAAGTTCCTGATAATTGTTTTGATCCTGTTTCAGTTTTAGAATTGCCTGCTTATCAAGCTTATATTGTTAATTTTGGAAGTCAAGACGTAGTTGGAAAAACAATTGAAGTTACTGCAGATTATTTTGAGGATGTAACTGAATCAAATGAAAATAATAATAAAAAACAGGAAACTTTTGAAGAAGAACCATCAGTTCAAGAATGTTATGATAGTGATGTTAATCAACAATATCCAGATGGTAAGAATTATTATGAAAAAGGAACTTGTACTTATAATGCCGGGGGTATGAGTATTGCTGTTGATGACGAATGTACAGGTTTGATGAATGTATTGAAAGAATATTATTGTAATGCAGAAAACGAATGTGAACCCATTTTTCAAAATTGTAATGACCTTAATAATAAAATATGTCTAACAGGCATTTGTGTCAGCGAAGTTCAACCGAAAAAAAAGCCAGATTTAATTGTTTATAGTGTTAAAAGACAAGATCCTGGTATTGAAATTATAATGAAAAATATTGGACAAGGCACAACTGCCGGTCCAAGATCTTTTTCTGTTAAAGTGACTTATAGAGGGGATGTAGAATGGATGGATGAAATTATTATAAATAATCCTGGCGAAGGTTATGGTCCTAATGCGCAAATTCCTTTATATGTTTTTGATCCAAATTTAATTGGAAAATCTGTTACTGTTGAAGTTTTTGTTGATTCAGGAAACCATATAGAAGAAGAAAATGAAAATAATAATGAAAAAGAAGTCTGGCTTTCTCCTTATTCATGTGATAATTGGCTGAATAAATATATTGTCTCTTTGTCTAGTTTGGGAGTAAGTTCTCTAGAATATGAAGGGGGTTATAATCTTAAAGCTGAACTTAATTATAATGGGGTTAATTTAGACTCTTATTCAACTACTTTTATTGTTGAAAAAGAAAGAACACGTAAAGCTTGTAGTGGTGATGATTGTATTTCTGTAAGTTGCGAACCTGATGATCCTTGTATAGATACCTGTAGTAATGATGATGATTGTGAAGATCCTAATGCTTGTGAAGAATTTTGGAGATATAGGGATCTTAGTAAATGTGAGAATGGAATTAAAAAAATAGAGTGTTTTGATGATAGTAATTGTGGAACCATAGATAATAAGCCAACTGCTTGTGTTCTTGTTGGCGATCTTTATATTAAAGAAGAAAGTTGTTGTTCTTCAAATTGGCAATGTAGCGAATGGAGTGTTTGTTACGAATTTGATGGAGATATGATTCAAAGTGTTGTTTGTGAAGATCTTGAAGCATGTGATATTGATTATATTAGTTATACTCAACTTAGAGATTGTTGTGAAGAAGAATGGAGTTGTAAATGGAGTTCTTGTATAAATGGTGAACAAGAAAAAATTTGTAAAGAAGTTAATAATTGTGATACTGAATTTACAAAACCAGATGAAGAAACAAGAGCTTGTGTCGGTATACAAATTGCTTGGTGGGTTTGGTTAATTGTTGGTGTTGTTCTTGTTGCAATAGCTTTAATAGTTTTTGTTGGAACAAAATTTAAAAAACCTAAAAAATCTAAACTTGTTGAAACAAAGACTGAAATAACAAAACCAAAGATATATCCTGGTCTTACAATATATATTAATAAAGCAATTGAAAAGGGAATGTCAAAGCAAGTAATAAAAACAAAACTCCTTAAAAAAGGGTGGCCTGCTGATATAGTTAATGAGGCCTTAAAATAATATTAATTTCTTTTTTTATATCTTCTGCTATCTCTTGAGTTGGTCTGTTTCCGTCTATAATTTTGATATTATCTTTTAAAAAAGTTGGCAATAAAATGAATTTTTTTCTTATCTTTCGTAATAATTTTAATTTTTCAAAATAAGCTCTTTTTTCTTTTGTAATTTTGTATTTTTTCTTTATTCTTTCAATTGCTAAATTTGCTGTAATATCTATTATGAATGTTATTGTTGGCATTAAAAATTGTGAAGCATATTCCTGCCATTCATTTTCATCAAGTTGATAAGCAAGAGTGCTATAATAATGTCTATCACATATTACTATCTTTCCTTCATTTAATGCTCCTTTTATTTTTCTGACAACATCTTCTGTATCTTTTTTGAATAATTCAAACCATTTTTCCTTACTTATTCTGGCTGCTTCTTTTTTTCTAAGAAGATTTTCAATTTTCTTTCCATGCTCACTTTCAGAAGGTTCGCTAATTAAAAAAATATCAAAATTATTTTTTTTGAGATATTTACTAAGAAGTTCTACCTGGGTGGTTTTACCATTTCCATCAATTCCATCAAATACAATAAATATTTTCTTTTCCATCTTTTGTTTTTTATTTTTTTACTTTACTTTATCTGAATGATAATCTTTCTTTCACGAGGACCATCAAACTCGCAAAGCATTATTCCTTGCCATCTTCCTAATTGTAGTTGAGAGTCTTTTATTGGAATAATTTCACTTGGTCCGATTATAGAGGATTTAATATGAGCATCTGCATTTCCATCAATTTTATCGTGTTTCCAGATTCCTTTTGGTGCTATTTTTTTTAGAGCCTCAAGAAAGTCTTCACATACAGCGGGATCATCATTTTCATTTATTGTTATAGCGGCAGTAGCATGAGGAACATAAATAAGACAAAAACCTTTGTTTATTTTAGATTTTTGCACGAGATTCTTGATTTGAGAGGTTATATCAATAATCTGTTCTCTTTTTTTAGTCTGGATTTTTAATTCCATAAGTTTTTAAATTTGTTCAGGTTTATAAAATTTATGAGTAAAAAAATTAATTTAGTATCTGATGAACGTCTAAAAAAATATTTTGAACTGACTTCAAGAGCCTTAAAAATAATAAAGAAAAAGATAAATAAAAAAAAGAAGAAAGATGCTTTAGTTGTTTTAGATATGGCCCGGAGATATTTTGATGATGCTAAATATTTTAAAGATAAGGGGAATTATGTAAATGCATTTGCATGTCTAAATTATGCTCATGGTTGGATTGATTGTGGTTCTAAAACTGGTTTGTTCAATGTAAAGGATAGCGAGCTTTTTGTTGTAAAGTAAAAATAATAAAATAAAATGATAGATTTTTTTATTGGTAAGAAAGACAAGAAAATAGAAGATTTTGCTAAAGGGTTGGGTTTTTCTGGAATTTTATTTGTAAAAGAAGTTTCTAAACTAAAACAAACCACTAAAGAAGATAAAAAAAATTATGATGCTTTTTTAATCAAAACAACTACACCAGAATTGCTAAGAAGAATGATTGATAAAATTTCAAATTATTCTTTATTTATTCTTGTTTTAGGAACAAATGATGAAATAAATCGCGTGGCTCTTGAGCACAAAAAAGTTAAAGCATTAGTTAGTCCAGAATACGCAAGACAAAAGGATTTTTTACATTATAGAAATTCTGGTTTAAATCAGGTTCTTTGTAAGATTGCTCGTGATAATAATAAAATAATTATGATTAATTTTAATGATTTTTTATTGAGTAAAAATGAAAAAAGAGCAATAATTATTGGGCGCGTTATGCAAAATATTAAAATTTGTAATAAATATAAGACTAAGATAAGAATAGCTAGTTTTGCTATGGCTAAAGAAGAAATGAGATCTTTTTCTGATCTAAAAAGTTTTTGTATTGCTATTGGAATGACTAATAAAGAAGCTGAAAGGGTTTTTTTATTTTCTTAGTAAAAACCAAATAACCAAAAAGATAGCTACAACAACAGTAAGACCAAGCCATATCCAGAAAGCTTTTTTTGAACTGAAAAATCCAAAAGGAATTGGCCCTATAAATCCACCTATGGCTATTTCTGTTTTTATATTAGATTCTGTTGATTGTTTTGTCGCAAGCCATAAAGAAGCTATAACAAGAAGAATTATCCCTATTATTATAATTGCTATTCCTAAAAACAATAATTTTTCAGCGATTATCATTTTAAAATTTTGATATTTTTATTTTTATAAGGCCAGGGACTATGACCAAACTGGATAATAAGATCAATATTATAATTTTTTAATTCTAAAGGAATATCACAAGCACCATAACATGAATCTAGCCATATAATACATTTAGCATTTGTTTTAGATTCTATAGTGTCTGCTAATTTTGGGGCTTCTTTTTTAATTCCTTCTGGCATCTGAAGACAGACAAGTCTGGCTTTTTCTTTTTTGATTGTCTTGATGACCTTTTCTATCTCGAGATTATATTTCATATTATGTTAATTCTCTTAATCTTTTTATAATTTATTGTTCATATTCCAACTCATAAAGTAAAATTTTTTCAAAAAAAACTTTTTTCTCGTCGATTTTTTTAAATTTATATTGATATTTTTTAAATAAATTTATAATATTTTTATTTAGGCTTGAACAGATAAGCAAGATTCTTCCATCTTTTTTTAAGTGATTTTTTACCTGTTGAAGAAATTTTTCAATAATTTCTGTTCCATTTTTGCCGCCATCTATTCTTATATCTTTTATAGTTTTTGATGGAAGATATGGCGGGTTGAAAATGATAAGATTAAATTTATTTTTTATATTTGAGAAGATGTTTGAATGTATGAATTTGATTTTAGAATTTTTATTTTCTTTTTTTAATTTTATTATTAATTCTTTATTAATATCACATGCAATTATTTCTTTTGCATATTTTGATTTTGCAGCTTCTTTTGCAAGTATAGAAGAACCAGTTCCAAGATCAAGAATTCTATCTTCTTTTTTAATATAATTTTTAATATGTTTTAGAATTAAATAAGAGTCTTCTCTTGGTTCGTATGATTCATAGAACATTTTATGTTTTTTTGGTAAATTTTATTTAATAATTACTTTCTTAATATCAAAAAATCTATTAAGAACATCCGCAAGTTCTTTAAGACGCGTTTTTCCTCTTCCTATTAGGGCCGCTTTTTCTCGTGATGCGCTAAAGATAATTAATTCATTATTTGTAAGAGAAAGTTTTCTATATTTGTGGGGAAAAATTATAACATTAATAAAATTTCCAAGATCGGCTTGACTTGTTGGTGATGCCACTATTTTGACTTTTCTGTTTAATTTTAAATTTAATTTAGCCATATTTGCAGCTTTTTTGCCAATGGCCTTAGTTACTAGATTTTTTGGAACTATGAAAATGATGATTGAATTATAGATAAAACATGATTTTGCTTTTATACCAACAACTTTTTCAAAAATATTCATATATTGTATTTTTTTAATATCAAATTTTGCTAGAATCTTCATTTTTTATTTTTCTTTTTTGCTTCTTCTTTATTTTTTATTTCTTTTCTTTTTAATATTGAAATGACTGAAATATTAAATTTTTTATTACACAATTCTTTTAATTCTTCCCTATCTAAATCAAGTTTTATTATTTTGTTTTTTACTTTTGCTTTTTGAAAGAGTTTGATTGTCTCCTCACTACAGTCATTCACTACATAAATTTTATCAATATTATCTTTGTCTTTTTTAATTTCTTTTAGGGTAACTTTTGGACCAAAGATTGCTTTTTTTGTTTTTAATTCTTTTTTCAATTCTTTGATTGCAATATCAATTATTTTTTCTTTTGTTTTAGACATTTTTTCTTTTGTTTCTTTTGTTTTTGTCTAGTTATTTTCTAGCTAATGCTTTTTGTTTTATTATTTTTACCATTAAACCAGGAAGACCTGTTCCTATTGGCACTGGTTGATTGAGAATTAGATTTTCAATTACACTAACAAGATGATCTGTAGAGGCTGTAATTGCGGCATTAACAAAATGTTTAATTGGGGTTTCAAAAGATGCTCTTGCTAGGATTGAATTTTTATCAGATATTATACCAACCCTTGTAACACCTTTAATACTGCCTCCTGAAGTCATAGCATCTGCAACAAGTTTAATGTGTTTTTCATTAATTTCAAGACTTTGTTTATCCAAAACTTTTTTAGCTTCGTTCATTATTGATTGTTTTGCCGCTTCAATTCCCAAAACCTCGCAGATTTCATGAATATTATTTGTTATTGTTTTATTTTTGTTTATGCCTTTAATTTTAAACACATCTTCAAGATTAGAACCAGCTGTTAGAATTATATAATCATTTTCTCTTTTAACAATAAGGATTTGAGAGATGCCTTTAACTCCAGCTATATTTTCCTTTCTTAATTTTTCTTTTAATTTATAAAGTTGTTTAAAATCAGATTCTTCCTTTGATCTTATTGAAATTCCTTCAAGAGTTTCTTTAACTTTTATGTTGTGTTCTTTAAGAACAGAAATAATTTTATTTTTTGTAAGATGTAAATTTCTAAGTGATTCTTTATTTAATTTCATATTTATTTTTGACATTCCAAAATTAACTATTATTTCTTCAATAACATCATCAAGTTTAATTTCTCTAACTTTTGCAGCCATTTTTTTAGCACTTTTTTCATTATTATATTCTTTTTCAAGATAAATTTCCATATTAGGTGTACTTGGTTTTTTTCTTGCATCAAATATTTCTATTAGTCTTGGAAGTCCAACTGTGATTTGCATCTCTTGAACACCAGCAAAGTGAAAAACATTTAGAGTCATTTGTGTAGCTGGTTCGCCAAAACTTTCAGCTGTAATAACCCCTATGGCTTCACCAGGGGCAACCTGGTTGTTTTTGAGGTGTTCTTTTGTGATATCTACTCCGTCTTCTCCATATTTGAATTGGATTATATTTGAATTTGAATCCCTAACAGTTCCATCATATTCAACACGAAGGTCTTGGAAAGCATTAACAAGTCTTCTATAGAGATAGCCAGATTTTGGTGTTCTTAATGCGGTGTCCATAAGACCATCTCTTCCTGTTATTCCGGTAAAGAAAAATTCATCTGCTTTGAGCCCTTCTATATAATTAGAATAAATAAATCCGCGAGCTCTTGCGCCATAATTATGTTCTTTATAAAATGAAAGAGTTCTATTAGTATAACCAAAATTAATTCTTTTTGCCCATAATGATTGTTGTCCTACTGTGCTGGACATTTGGGTTAGGAATAGAAGACTTCCTTTAGAACCGCAAACAGTCATAATGTAAGCAGGATTATCTTTTTTAAGTTCTTTTTTTACAGAATTTCCAGCTTTTGTTCTTACTTCGTTAAGAGTTTGCAAGATTTTTATATCTCTGCTTTCTTCAATTGTTTTACCCGGGATTATTTCAAGACTTTTGTCATAAAAAGAATCAATAATTTTTTGTACTTTTTTTTCTGAAACTTTTATAATATTTTTTGTGTCTTCTTTTACTTTATCCGTTGTTTTAATATCTGCTATTGAGACTGTGAAACCTTTTCTTGTTAGATAGAGTGTTCCTAATAAGAATATTTTCTTCAGAAAATCTATTGTTTTTTTTCTTCCAACTTGTTTGTCTAATTCTCTGATAAGTGTGTTTGTTTCAATACCTATAATTTTTTCATCAATAAAACCAGAAATTAATTTTCCATTTTTAATAGCGACGTAAGAATTATATGGGCAATTTTCTTTTTTACATTTATCAAAATATTTACATGCTTTTCCTATGCATGTTTTTGATTTTGTTTCAAAGTTTATTTTTGGTAGTAAAGCGGAAAAAAGTTCTCTTCCAGAAACTTTTTCTTTAAAATGTAGGTTATTTATATCTCCACCACAAGCCGAAATAAATTGGACAGATTCTTCTTTTGTTAGATTTTTATTTAATGTAAGCAAATATAAACCCGTTACAGCATCTTCTACACAACCAAGAACATTTTCATTTATTTTTGGCGATATTAAGTTTTGATTTACGTCAAGAAGTACTTTGGCTTCAGCTCGTGATTCTTCTGTTTGTGGAACGTGGACATTCATTTCATCCCCATCAAAGTCTGCATTATATGGGAATGTGGTTGCTGGATTTATTCTAAAGGTTCTTCCAGGAAGGACTTTAACAAAATGACCCATAAGACTCATTCTATGCAAGGTTGGATGTCTATTGAAGAGCACAATATCTTTATCTTCAAGATGCCTATCTACTAAATAACCTAGAGCAACTTCTTCTTTAAGTTGTTCTCTAAGTTCTTCTGTGATTCTTTTTCTTTTTCCATCTGGTCTAACTATGCTACTTGCAGCCGGATAAGTTGTTTTTTCAATTTTTTCTTTAAGCATTTTCATATTGGCTGTAGTTACTCTTTCAGGAACTGTAAGAACTTTTGCTATTTCAAAAGGCACACCAACTTCATTAATATCAATATAAGGGTCTGGACTAATAACTGTTCTTGAACTAAAATTAACCCTTTTACCAGCAAGATTGTGTCTTATTCTTCCTTGTTTTCCTTTAATTCTTTCAGCAAGGGTTTTTAATGGCTGACCAGATCTATGTCTTGCAGGAGGAACACGACTTATTGTATTATCAAAAAAAGTTGTTATATGGTATTGCAATAAATCCCATAAATCTTCTATGATAACTTCTGGTGCCCCTGCATTTAGGTTTTCCCATAGTCTTTGGTTTGCTCTTACTATGTCAGAAAGTTTATGAGTTAAATCATCTTCGCTTTTTTCACCTGTTTCAAGAGTAATAGAAGGTCTTACTGTAACAGGAGGAACAAGAAGCAAGGTTAAAACAGCCCATTCAGGACGACAGGATTTTGGATTTATTCCAAGAGTTTTACAGTCTTCATCATTTATTTTAGTTAATCTTTCTCGAATTTCTGTTGGAAAAATTCTTTTTTTACCTATATAAAAAGAAGACGGTTTTTCAAGTTTAACTTTTTCTTGTTTAGCCCCACAGTAAGGGCATTTTTTTGCTGTTTTTGCTTTACTAATCTTTTTTTGTTTAATATCTTCTTCATTTAATAAAATTCTTCCACATTGTTGACAAGTTGTTTTTAAACTTAAATAAATTAAAGGAAGTAATTTAATATGTAAAACAGGACGAGCCAATTCAATAAAACCAAAATGACCTAAGCATTCTTTAAGAAGTCCTCCACAGGTTCTGCATCTAATTCCAGGCCCTATGGCTCCTAATCTAAGATCCATCAAACCACCATCGACAGGATAACCATCCATATCATAAAGTTCTGGTGTAACAATTTTAGCAACGCCAATTCTTTTAATCTGCTCTGGTGAAAATAGACTAAATTGTATTTGCTTGACTTGTTTAATTATTGGTTCCATTTTTTGTTTTTTCTTTTTATTTAATTTTCATATTTGTTTTTTAATATCAAATGAGGAAATAAATTAAGAGAAGTTAATTCTTCCATCAATAGTTTTGAAGCATAAGAAATTTCAACTGGCTCAAGTTTTTGTCCACCACAAAGAGGACAGATATCTCTTTTTCTTAGTTTATCTCTAATACCAAAACTGCCACATTTTGGACAGATGTGAACAATAACATTGTCTGAACTAAATCTTTCTTTAAGTAATAAAGATGCTCCATGAGCAACAAGTGCATCTTTTTCCATTTCTCCAAGACGTAATGCCCCTCCTTTTGCACGGCCTTCAACTGGCTGTCTTGTAAGTAAGGTAATTTTTCCAGAAGATCTCATCTGTATTTTATTACCCACCATATACTTAAGTTTTAAATAATAAATGTTCCCAATGAAAATTTTGGCTTCAAGTGGTTTTCCTGTTAAACCATCATACACGGTTTCTTTTCCATCCGATCTAAATCCTAAATCTAGAAGCGTTTTTTCAAATTCTTTTAGATCTGGTTTACTAAATGCCGACCCATCAATTGTTTTTCCTGATAGACAACCTATTTTTCCTGCAAGAAGTTCAAGAAGATATCCTACAGTCATACGGGAAGGAATACCGTGGGGGTTGAAAATAAGATCTGGTTTGACACCTTTTGATGTGAAAGGAAGGTCTTCTTCTGGAGCTATGTAACCTATAATGCCTTTTTGTCCGTGTGGTGAGGAAAATTTATCGCCAATTTCTGGAATTCTATTATCTCTTGTTCTTACTTGCACAATTTTATGTCCTTGGCCATCTATTGTTAAAAAAACAGCATCAACAATACCTTTTTCAGCTTGTCTTATGGTTGTGCTATTTTCTTTTGTAGATCTAGCTAATGAGATTTCTTCCATATCGAGAAGAAATTTTGGAGGAGAAATTTTTCCAATAACAACTTCCCCTTCTTTTAATTCTGCTTCTGGGTAGACTATTCCATCTTCCTCGAGAAAATGATATAATTTTTCTGTTCTGTATCCACTAACGTCTTTTGTTGGAATAGTAATTTTATCTTTAAGATTTCCTGTATAATGAAGTTCAGCAGAAGTATATGGTCTAAAATAGCTGCTTCTTCCTAGACCTCTTTCAACACTTGCTTTATTTAAAACAATTGAATCACTCATATTATATCCATCAAAAGGCATGATAGCAACAATAACATTTTGACCTGCTGGATAAAAATTTATTGTATCATAAAGAAAACTTTTTACAATTGGTTTTTGAGGATAATGTAGAATGCTAACATCTGTGTCAATTAAATCAAGATAATTAGCAGCATATAAACCCAAGGCTTGTTTATGTGTTCTACCAACTTTATTTAGTCTTGAACTTTGATCATGATTTGCATATGGTATCATAGACATAATTGCTCCAAACATTGCAATAGGATCTATTTCAAGATGGGTATGTTTTTCTGTAATATCCTCTTCTGATGTAGCAACCAATAAATTATCTTCTTCAGCGGCATCAACATATTCTATAATCCCTAGATTAATTAAATCATCCCAACCAAGTTTTCCTTCTTTAAGGGCATTTATATGATCTTGGTTTAGTTTTGGTTTTTTTTCTTTTATAATGATTAAAGGTCTTAAAACACGCCCCACATCAGCAATTAGAAAAATAACATCACCAGTTTTATCATATCTTATCCCCAATTCTGGAGGAATTTCTTGAACACGTCTTTTTTCCTTTAAAGCTTCAATAAATAAATCAGCTTTATCTACTTCCCCTATAAATTTTCCATTGTAAAAAACATCTGTTGCCATTTTGTTTTATTTTTTGTTTTTATTGTTGTATTTTTTAATTATTTTTATTTGAAAGTTTTTAAACCTATATTTTCAAGCAAATTTATAAAATTTTTATCTGAAATTTTTATAGCAGTACTTACTTTTGCTAGCAGCGCAAGATTTTTTCTTAAGCCAATAGAAGTTCCTTCGGGAGTTTCTATAGGGCAAAATCTTCCATAGTGGGTTGGATGAAGAGTTCTTGCTTTAAAATTTTCTTGGGTACTTGGTAAAAGACTTATAACCCTTTGTAGTTGTGAAAGAGTAGATAATTTATTTGTTTTATCCATATTTTGAGTCACACCAGCACGTTGGCCTATCCAAGAGCCTGTCGCAAGAGCACTCTTAATACGATGGGAAAATAAAGTTGATTTTGCAAGACTTCTTAAAGAGTAAAATTTCTTTTTCTTTGCTACTTTTTGTAAATTATGTTGTAAGTCTCTAATAAAAATTGTTAAGTTGACTCTAAATAGATCGGTTAGAAGATTCCCACTAAGTCTGACTCTTTTATTTGCGTAATGGTCTTTATCACTTTCAATTTTAAGTTCTTTAGCAATCAAAAATTGTTTGGCTAATTTACATAATGTGACGGCTTTTTCTTTTCTTGAATCCTGTTTAGTTCCAATATGAGGAAGGAAAGCTGAATCTAATCTTAATTTTACTCTATCTATCATTTCTTTTCTCATTCCTTGTATATTCATTTTTTCTGCTATTGTCATTAGTGCATTTTCTGTGCTTTGAATTTGTGCATGTTCATATAGATTAACTATTACAGAATCAGATTCTTTTCCAATAAAAGAAGCTATATCAGAATCTTTAATAATTCCAAGAGCTTTAATCAAAAGAATTGCCGGTATACTTTTGAATCTTGAGAATGAAACCAATAAAATGCCTTCTTGTGTTTGGGTTATTGAAATAGGAATCCTATAACTTCCACGAGAAGAAAATAATCTCAATGATAAACCTTTTATTTTTTCTTCTATAAAAGCCTGATTTTGGGCAAGATCTTCTATCATAACCAAAACTCTTTCATTACCATTAATAATAAAATAACCGCCAGTATCTGCAGGATCTTCATAATTTTTAATTAAATCAGAATTAGTCATACCATAAAGATTGCAACATTTACTTTTTACCATTATTGGCATTCTTCCTATCTCAACATTTGTATATTCCTTACCGCCAACACCTATTTCAAGATATATTGGGGCAGAATAAGTTAATTTCCTAAGTTTAGCTTCAATAGGTAATATGCTTCTAATAGAACCATCAGCCTCAATTATTTGTGGCTTACCAACACTAATTTTTCCTAACCACACTTCAACTTCATCTCGAGAAAGTTCGTCATTTATATGATCAACTATTTCTTGCAATCTGTTTTCAAAAAAATCATTAAATGAAATAATATTGGATTCAATAAGTGAATGTTGTTGTAAGTATTTTTTAATTAGAAAATGTTTATCATATATATTATCTTTTTTCTTTTTTTTATCTTTATCAACTTTTTCTTCTTTGTAATTTTCTTCTTCTAATGGTTTTTCTTCATTTATTAATTCTTTTTTTTGTTCTATTTCTTCCTTTTCCTTACTATCTTTTGCCTTTTCAGATTCTTTTATTTTTTCCATCTTCCTGTATTATTATTTTATTTTTTGCGCTTTTTTCTCTATTTGAATAAAAATAAATAAAATTTAAATTAATTAATGTATAACAACACGATAATAGATAATTTTTCCCTTAGCTGTCTTTCTTTCTATCTTAATAATATCTCCAACATTTGCTTCCTCTGGAAGGGCAGGATCGGTTTTCTTGATTTTTGGCAGTTGTGAGACTGCAACATTAAGTTTTTTCAATAGTAAATCGGCTTCTTCTGATTTTAATTTGCTATGTTTTGGCTGCAGAATGTGCATTTTAATGAAAATAAGTTAAGATATTTTGTTGAAATTGCTTTTTAAATGTTTTGTTTTTTCAGCAACATTTTTTTATCTTCTTTCCTCTAATTTTTTCCTCTATAAATCAATTAAATTTTTTAAATTGCAAAAAGTCAAAAAATCGACTGTAGTTACTTTTAAATGGGAATAAAACCGAAACCTTTATAAATTATGTTATTCTTATAGAATAGTAAAAATATTATCTAAAAATGATAGCTAAAACAGAACTGATTAAAAAAGTCAAGTATCACTTTAACTTGAATATTTATGAGAGTAAGGTGTGGCTAGCATTATTGGGTAAAACTATAGCTACGGTCGGAGAAATAGCTGAAATCAGTGATGTTCCAAGAAGCAGGGTTTATGATGTTCTTGAATCATTAGAAAAACGTGGTTTTGCAATAGCTAAATTAGGCAAACCTGTTAAATATATTGTAGTTAAACCTTCTGTTGTTATTGAGCATATGAAAAATAATGTTGTAAGACTAGCAGAAGAAAAATCAAAAAATCTTACAACAATTAAGGAAAGTTCTGAATATAGAGAACTTGAATTGCTTCATAGTAAAGGAATAAAACCAATTCAACCAGAAGATCTTAGTTCTGCTATAAGAGGAAGACAAAATATTTATACTCATCTTAAAGAAATTATTGGAAATGCAGAAAAGGAAGTAATGCTTGTTTCAACAACTACTGCATTAAAAAGAAAAGCCAGATTCTTAAAACCAATCTTAGCTAAATTAAAAAATCAAGGGGTTGCCATAAATGTTGCCGCTTCTGCAAAAAATAATCTGGAAAGCGATGGTGAAAGATCAAATATTATAAGTATTAGCAAGGAACTTGGGGTTCCTGTTAGAAAAATCAAAATTAATGCTAGATTCTGTATTGTTGATGAATCAAAAATACTTGTTTTTGTAACTCCAGATAGCAATGATAATAAAGACATGGCAGTTTGGATGCATAGTCCTTTTTTTGGAAAAGCTCTTAAGACTTTCTTGAATCCTATTTGGAGAGTTAAAAAGAAATAAAGATAAAATGAATAAAAATAAAATCCAATCAATTTTTAATAATTATATAGTTAAACCAGCACTTGGTTTAGGTTTAATTTATAGTTTTTCTAGCTGTAGACCACAAACTGCTGAAGAAAGATCTTATCAAGAATCTTATAAAACAAAACCTGAGCAAACAAAACCTAAGCAAGACTATAATGGTTTTAAACTACATTATATTGGAGACGTAATGAAACTTAGGGGTAAGCTTGAGGATATTGAACATGTACGCGTTGCTGATATGAATGGGGATGGCAAGTTAGATATCATTATTATAACAGATTCTGATAGAATAGCAATTCTAGAAAACCAATTACCTAAAAAAACAGAAGCCGAATCCACAAAAAACAGAAACTGAATAAAATGACAAATCTTAAGCAAAAAATTTGGGCAGGAACATTAACCGCAGGAATAATTTCAATTCTTGCATGTGGTCCAATTAGTCAATATAATGAAAAACAAGCTGAAAAATTTATTTCTCAATATGATGGTATAAGAGCTGAAAACAAAATAAATCATGCAATAGCATATAAATCCATAGCATTGGCTTCATTAACTTTGGCTTTTCCTAGCGGTATTATAGTATATTATCATAATCACCCAGAAGATAATCCAAAAAATAAAAAGAAATAAAAAGAAGTAAATTCAAATCTAGAGAAAAAGTTTTAAGAATTTTTTAGCTTGAATTTCTATGAAAATTATAATAGAAAAAAGATATTTATAAAATTATTAAAATTCAATTCAAAATAAAAAAAATAAAAAAAATAAAAAAAATTTCTGGTTTCAGCGTCTTGCCAAGGTAAAAACAGATTTTAGGGCCACAATAATTGTTGCTGGAACAAATAACATCAATAAGTTACTTAAAATATCTCCTAAATAAAGTAATCCTGTAAATACACTGCTGCCGAAATAACTAACAATAACTAAAACCACTCCTGCTAACAAAAATGGTTGTACTTCAGAGTCAGTTATATTCAATAGACCAATGATAATACCTATAAGTACTAGCACCCATCCTACCCACGTTTGGTAAGCAAGAAATGCAAAAATCACTGCTAAGATTACTCCAATAAGAAATGCCCATGCACCTAACATGTTTTTATTTCTCTTTTTAGGCATTCTTTAACCTCCTTTTTTTAATTTTTAATTTTAGTATTAATTATATAATAGCTATGCTCTTTTTAAAGGTTTTGCTTCATTTTTCAATTTTTTCCCTATCTTTTAGTAATATAAAAGGAGAAAAAAGAAAAAAACAGAAATAAAAAAGAAAAAGCAGGGAAGGAGATTTGAACTCCTGTACATCGGGTTGCAGCCGATTGCATAACCACTCTGCCATCCCTGCAAAGTAAAAGGATAAGGGCCTGACGAGACTCGAACTCGCAACACCTAGCTTAGAAGGCTAGTGCTCTATCCATTGAGCTACAGGCCCATAATAGAAAGAGAAGATAGAAACTTTTAAATTTAACTTTTATTAAATATTTTAACCAAATTGCTTTTCCACTTTATCGAGAAAAGAGGTTCTTGTAATTTCATTATATACAATAGAACGGTTTTTACCATGTTCTTTTGCATATTTTAAAGCAACATTGGCTTTTTCAAATAAGCCCAAATTATTGTTTTGTCCTTCATTAGTTTTTGGCATAAATTTTTCATAAGCACTTTTTATCTTAACAACCTCCTCCTGCCTTGGATTTTGAGAAGCAACTCCAACACTTATCGTAACATTAAATGATGCAAGAAATTTATCTCCTTCAATATATTTTCTAATACGTTCTGCCATTATCCTTGCATTTTCAATATCTGTTTCGGGCATTAATACAACAAATTCCTCCCCCCCAAATCGGGCAGCAATATCTGTTTCTCTAGCATTACTTTTAATAATCGTTGCAACCATTTGAAGAACTTCATCCCCTCTAAGATAGCCGTGTTTATCATTAACTTTTTTAAAATCATCAATATCAAAAATTAATAATGAAATAGTCCTATTATAACGTTCAGTTACTGCAAGTTCATGTTTTAAGACGCTATTAAAATATCTATAGTTATAAAGTTGGGTTTTTGTATCAATTGTAGCCATCCTATATAACTTGGCTATATTTTTTGGATCAAGAATATTCTTTTTTTCTTGTCTTTTTTTCTTAAAAACTTTTTTCATCCAGTCAACCATTTTTCTAAAACTCACAATAACTTTAAAAATTTAACTGCATTTTATTAAACATTAAAATGATAGATTGTCATTGTCATCTTGAACAAAAAGAATATGATAAAGATAGAGATAGTTTTATAGAAGACTGCAAAAAACATCTCAAAGCAATCGTCACATGTTCTGCCCACCCTAAAGACGTAGAATTGACATTAAAAATTGCAGAAAAATATCAGGATTTTGTCTTTGCAATCATAGGTTTACATCCAGAATATATTAAAGAGCTAACTGAAAAGCAAATTAAAGAAACCATAGAAGCAATAAAACAAAATAAAAACCAGATTGTTGGAATTGGTGAAATCGGTCTTGATTATTTTTGGATTAAAGAGAAAGAATGGCAAGAAAAACAAAAACAACTTTTCAGAAAATTAATAAGCCTTGCTAAAGAATTAAATCTTCCTTTAGTTATTCATTCTCGTTCTGCATCAGAAGAAACCATTAAAATTTTAGAAGATGAGGGGATGAAAAACAAGAAAGTTTTGATGCACCTTTTCCAAAAAAGAAAATTAATCAACAAAGTTATTGAAAATAATTGGTATGTTTCAATTGGTCCTGGAATAAGAAAATCAAAAGATATTAGAAAAATAGCAAGAGATATTCCAAAAAATAGACTTTTACTTGAAACAGACTCGCCTTGGTTTGCTCAAAAAGAAGAAGGCCAAACAAGAGGCACACCACTTAATGTCAAAATTGCAGCACAAAAAATTGCTGAAATAAGAAAAACAAATATAGAAGAAATAGAAAAACAAACAGATTTAAATGCAATAGAATTTTTTAATTTAAATATAAAATAAAATGAATATCCTTACAATAATTTTGATGATAGTAATTACTTTTCTTGGTTTTCCAATCGGACTTATCATCGCAAAATTTACAAAAGAAGAACTTAAACAAGGAAAATTTTTGTTTAAATTAATTATTCTTGTTTGCTTTGTTGCAATAATTATTACAAGTGTTTTTATGAAAAATGAGGTTTTATTTTTCCTTATTTGCTCTTTTGTCTTCATAATCTTAATTGCTTTAGCTTCATTAATTAAAGCAGGAAAATAAAAAATAATAAAAACAAAAAAATAAAATGTTATATTTAATTGGTTTAGGTTTAGATAAAAAAGATATTAGCATTGCAGCTCTTGAAATAATAAAAAAATGCAAAAAAGTTTATCTTGAAACTTATACAACAAAATTTCCTTATAAGAAAGCTGATTTAGAACGATTAATTAAAAAGAAACTTCTGGAAGCTGGCAGAAAATTAGTAGAATCTGATTTTCTAATTAAAGAAGCAAAAAATCAGAATATTGCTTTGTTAATTTATGGAGATCCTCTTGCTGCAACAACACACCTTTCTTTGATGACAGAAGCAAAAAAATCTAAAATTAAGATTCAAATTCTACATAATGCTTCAATTTTTAATGCAATAAGCCAGACAGGACTTCAACTTTATAAATTTGGTAAAACAACAAGCATTCCAAAATGGCAAAAAAGTTTTGAACCAACAAGCTTTTATCAAATCATAAAGGAAAATTTGGACATGGGGGCTCATACTTTATTATTAATTGATATTGGTCTTAGCTTAAAAGATGCTGTTAAAGAATTAAAAGAAGCATCAAATAAAGAATTAGATGGTAAGATTATAATTGTCTGTTCACAATTAGGAACAAAAGGACAAAAAATTATCAATGAAAAATTAAAAAATTTGATAAAAAAGATTCCAAAAATTAAAGAACCTTTTTGTTTTGTGATTCCTGGCTCGCTTCATTTTACAGAAGCTGAATTTTTAAAACAATAAAAATTTAAAAACCTTAAAATCTTGATATTAGAATGAAAAAAGGGATGAAGAAAAGATTTTTTTTAGTATTTCTTTTAATATTTGGTATTATTTATTTTATTTTTATTCTTCAACCAGTTATGGGATATAATGAATGTAAATTTACAAGAAAATGGTGTCCTGCTGAGTATCCTGCTGAATGTGGTGGATGTGCTAGCCAATCTTATGGATGTCAGGTAGATTGGGGTAATGGAATAATAAAAAAATATGACTGTTGTGGTTGTACTAATATTTTGACTGGTCCTTGCGATTGTTCTCCTACATTCACTATGGATTGTACAAAACCACAAGGTGTTGATTGCGGTACTTGTCCTGCTGATGTATGTATTAGACCAGCCATTTATTATGATTATAAAACATTTGATAGCAATACAAGAGAAAATCTATATTGTGATGGTGAAACCAAAAATTGTCCCACATGTGAAGTACGAACTGAAACATGTAGTTCAAGTAACGAATGTGAAGAATCGCAATATAAATGTGGGGGTTTTTATAGAAGATGTTATCAAAAAAGTATTGGAGATTTTTGGTGGAATAACATAGATGGTGTGAATGAAAATGAATGTGGTGATAATATAGATAATGATTGTGATAGTGATATAGATTGTGCTGATGAGGATTGTACTGGAGATCCTAATTGTCAATGTGATTTAACTAGCGCAACTATAACAGATACTTGTCCTATTGAAGGTTGTAGTGTTGGTGATTCTGTTGGTTTAAGTGGAAATCTTGATGGATATTGTGATTCTGTTAATAAACTAATTATTAATGTATCTGGTTCTTCTGCAGGAAAAATTTGCAGTATGAATTTATCCATACCTTGTGCTAATGGTGTCTGTGATGATGACTATATGTTTAGTTATATTCCTCCAGATTGTGCTGGAATAGAGGTAGGTCCAATTCATGCTTGGGCTTATAAAGGCACAGATTTAATTTCAGATACAGATGATATTGGTGATGAAACATTCATTTTTGCTTCCGATATTTCTGAACTTCAAGAAATATTTGTTTATCCACCATATCTTGAATTAAATCAATTAGAACGTTTTTATCTTTATGTTGATGCATATTATGATGATGGCAATATAATTGATATTTCAACACATGATTATACTAATTATTGGTCTGATATTGTACGGGTATTAACTAATCCAAAAAATAGATTTTGGGCTCATGATGAAGGCGAGGGTGTAGTTAGAGTGAGATTTCCAGTTGATTATTATAATCCTAATTGGCCTTATGAAGAAGATAATGCCATAATTAAAGTTCATGGACAAAGTCCTTTAGATTGTTCAATAATTCCTGATGATACTTATATTATTCCAGAATGTGGAGATGATGGTTGTGATGAAACTGAAGAAATAATTTTAAATGTAAAGATGAATAAAAAATGTATAGATAATTATAATGTTAATAAACTGACTTTTTTTGCAATTGGTGATTCTTCTTGTGGTTTTTATACTCTTTCAGTTCCTTTGTCTGTTTCTGATTGTAGTGGTCCTGGTAATTTTTATACATGCACTAAAAATTTTCCAGTTGAAGAAATTCCTTCTGGTTGTGAAGGCAAAACTCTTTGGACTTATGAAGCATTAATATATGATGGAAATGATATTTTAATTGATTCTGCTTTAAACCAAATATATCCTGGTTTTGGCGAATTCCAATTTTATACTAAACCACCTCAAGAACCAGATTATATTGTAATAGATAAAAAAGGTGCAGAGATTTCTGTAGGTCAATTTATTGAGTATGAAGTATGGGCTTATCTTGAAGGTGTTGATCCTTGGGAAGTAACTTCTCATGAGGCTACAACTTATGAATCAGATGATCCTCTTATTGCTGAACAAAGTACGCCAAAAAATAAATTTGAAGGTGTTGGAGAGGGAGAAGCAACAATAACAGCAAAATATCCTGTTGGTTATAATCCAAAAGAAGATAGTTCTTTACTTTATGTTTATCCAGATACTCCTTGTGATGTTTTAGATGCAAAAATTACATCTTATTGTGGTGAGTCTGGCGAACCTAATTGTAATAATGGTGATAAAATAGAAATTGAAGTTTTAGTAAAAGAAGAATGCCTTGATCCTTCACATATGGCTAAAATAGAAATGGATGCTTTCAATGAAAGTGGTTGTAATGTTAATATGGATGTTGCAATTTCCTTGAGTGATTGTGATAATAGTGGTGCTGAAAGATATTGTAGAAAAAATTGGAGTGTTGATATTCCTCTAGATTGTGGGGGTGAAATAGTTACAGCAGATTTTGTTACTGTTCGTGACTGGAATAATGAATTCCTTGCTTCACTACAAGGAGACCCCGATTTTGGATGGGCCAAATTTGTTGATGACCCAGACCCACTTAGAGCTATAATCTTTAAACCAGAACATGGTGATGAATATGAAATTGATAGTTTAATTGATTTTGAACAAATAAGTGTGGGTGAAATTGATTTATGGAAATGGTATTTTAGATATATAATAGATCAGCCCCCTTGGAACTGGGAATTATTTCATACAGCACCCCCAGGAGAAGCTAATATTAGTTATAATTTTAAATATGCCAATTCAAATGCTCAAGCAGGTACTTATGAAATAAATTTAACTGTAGAAAATGAAGCAGATTTTGATGATCAAGGAAATATATTAATATATCTTATTGATGATCATACACCTATTGCAAAAATAACTCAGCCAGAAATGTATGAAATTCTTTATAACAGCAAAGTGGATCCTTTTGATGGTTCAGATACTTATGATCCTGATGGCGATCCTAGTGATTTAACATTAACATGGAAAATTTTTGATAATGGCGGTATAATTCCTATAGAGGGATTATTTGATGATGTAAAAGAGATTTGGTATGAATATAGTCAGGCAAAACCAGAACCATTTAATGTTACTTTAAAAGCAACAGATCTTGATTCTTATTCTAGTACAACTTATGTTAAGTTTAAAATTGCTTATTGTGAACATAATTTGGATTATATATTTGCTGGTAAGTGTATTGGTGAAGATAATTTATATTGTAATGAAGAAGATTGTGATGAATATGGTGTTTGTGATACTCTTCAAACTTGTGATTGTGATAATTGTCCTGATTATCAATTTTGTAATCCTTTGTATGGAACATGTGAAGATAGACCAGGATCTGGAGATTGTGAAGACCTTGCTCCTGCTGGTGATTGTCATGAAGGGGGATGTTATTGGGATGAAATAGAACCTCCATCTCCACCACCTTGTCTTTCATGTGTAGATGATAATCCTATTTCATGCTCTGGTTATGATAATGGTGGTGCTTGTGGTGCTGATATTTGTGATAAAGGAAATAAAGATATTGGTTGTGATGGTTCTACTTTTGTTGAATGCGATGATCCTAGTGAATCATGTATTCCTGGACAAGGTCCTGAATGCTGCATAAAATCAGGTTGTATGTGTAAATGGAGCGATACTAAAGATAAATGTAATGTTGCTTTCGATTTAGATGATCATCATTCTGGTCAAGGAAATGAACCAATGCATTGTGAATATAGTATAGACCCAGGCGATTGTAGTGATAATTGTGATATTAATGGAAAAGAAAGTAGACTAGCAAAATATGTACTTGATGAATTTGAATCTGGTGGTGAATGTCCTGCTGGATCTACTGAATGTATTTTATGTGGATTATTATTTAGACCATTGCCATTCTTTTCATGGTGGAATGCTCTTGTTGTTATGTCATTATTAATTATATTTTATGTAATATTTAGAAAAAAATTTAATCTTTCCTGAAGTAAAAAGAGGTAAAAAGAGATGAATAAAAAAAGAGAAGTTTTTTTAGCAGTTTTGTTAGTAACATTAACAACAATAGTTCTAATTTCTTTTAGTGGGGCTATTGTTTATCAGGGAGATCCTTTTTTTGAATTAACTCAAGAAGGTTTTGGTCCTGGGCAGACTCTTGAAGGGATACTTAATTTCTCTTTATATGAAGAACCAGCAAATGCAGTTGTTAGTGGTGCAATTTCTTCTAATAAAAAAGAATTAAAACTTCTTGATTTTTTAAATGAAGCTAATGCTATTTTTGATTGCGAACCAAATGATTGTAGTATTGTTTATGAAGCTTCAAGTCCTGGGCCAGAAAAAATTGCAGATTTGGTCGTGGGTGAGGAAAAATATTTTGCTTTAAAAATATCAGGAAAATCAGGGGTTGAAATACTAAATTTAAGTTTTTTAATGAGTGGTTCAACTTCAGAAGGGATGACTTGTGGTGAGTCGCCTTTGCAATTAGATATTCTTGATGATGGGGCTATTGACTGGGAATTTAAAAAAACTGATGAATGGTGTACAAGCACATATGGAAGTGAATGTTTGGGCCCATTAACTGAAAATTCTGTTGTTGGAACTACTTCGCTTTGTGAAAAAATAAACATAAACAAAACAGGCAATGTTAATTTATCTGCTTTTTTAAAAGTTGATTCTGGAAGTTATGGTGATCTTGAAATTGCTATTTATGATGGGAATGAGAAAAAAGCAAGTTGTCCTATAACTGTTTATTCGACAACTTATGAAATGTTGAGCTGTTCAATTGATATTTATGAATATCCTGATTTTTATATTTCTGAGGAAAAAGATTATTTTGTTTGTATCAAAAAAACAGATGGAGATGGTAAAATTACTATAAAAAGTGAATCTCAAGGAGATGTTTGTGGTTTTTATGGTGAACCTCCAAAAGATGTTTATACAATAGATTATGCTTTATATGTTCAATTAGCTGGAATTGCCCCTTTTAATGAAAATGCTGTATTTGATGAAACAGTTTTTTTAGGTAATGATCTGGTTGATTATCTTCAGAATTATATTGTAAGCAAATATAATAAAGATTGTAATGATGATTGTGTCTTGCCTTTAAGATTTATTTCTAATTCTGAGCAAAAACTTAATCTTAAAAATTTAGATTTTGAATTTAAATCTTCTGGTGGTGGAGGCACTGTAGATAATAATTTTTATAGTGTTGATATTAATTGGCCAAAAATTGATATGGGTGCTCAAGGAATGGATTTTTCTGTTTTAAATATTAGTGTTCCTCAACAACCAGGAACTTATAGCGTTATTGCTAGGGTTGGAATAAAATCAAAAAGCCAGAGTTTTAAAGTTGAGTCTGTTCCAATAATACAGAGTGTCAGTCCAACAATTGTAATTCCTGGAAAAGCAACTGAATTTAATGTTTTGGCTAGTGCTCCTGCTGGAAGAAATATTGTTGAATATATCTGGGATTTTGGTGATAATACAGGAGAACAAACAGCAAGTGAGCCAAAAATAACCCACATTTATAGTGAGATAAAGACTTATACTCTTACTATTAAAGCTAAAGATGATTTAGATTTGATTGGCTCAAGAAGTTTTTCTGTTACTAGCAATATAACTAAAGAACTTCTCAAT
>Ga0315537_1000294_pt1 | contig 37798 bp, 33 predicted proteins | sample SalMarSW160270MG_FD_203091 | JGI IMG/M metagenome (GOLD analysis project Ga0315537, IMG submission 203091) | Salt marsh sediment microbial communities from the Plum Island Ecosystem LTER, Massachusetts, United States - Salt Marsh Sediment SW1602-70 ... | reverse complement strand
ATACCTGGAACTAATGCGCCTTGGAACACTAGCCTGACAGTTAACTACTTTACAACTCTGGATGGAACACGAATCTACAGCTTCCAATCTTTTGGTTGGAATGGCAACGATTGGGACAGCACTAAACAATGGGAATACCTAAACGGTGATTCTGTTGCTGGAAACAAAACAGCCACCGTTGTAGAAGGCGGCTACTGCATCTACCTAAACGACACCACCAAAATTGATGTAACAACACCTCAGCCGTATGGTGGAATGCCTGATCAATACTTGATTATGACTAATGGAACATATCTTAACGTGCATTGGATTGATTCGCCTGTAAACCAATACTCCACCATAATAGGAGACCAAGAATACTTCTTCAGAGGAGTAGTGACCTACTACAACTTCACTGATTCAGGAACAGTCTACAACATAGCAGATCCATTCCAATTCGATTACCGCCAAATTTTGACGCCTTCGGTTTACCAAACGCCAACAATCTTTACTGACAGCGGTACATGGTTGTGGATGAACGCCACAACTGGTTCGATACTTCGTGATGGCACAGGATATTACCTGATAAATGCTTCAGACCTGAGCAGACTAGACTTGGAACTTGTCGACAACTGGTGGAATCTTTCTGCTACAATAAGAAACCAAATTTTCAAAGACCAGTTAAGCGATTACTATCCGAGATTCAGCGTGAGTATTAACGGAACGCAATTCTTTGTTCTCGACCCGAGCCCAGTTGTGGGCCGATGGGACGGAGAATGGACTGTAGAGCAAGCGTTGTACAGATACCCAAACTCAATCAATGTCGTTCTTGAAGGCACACCTTACAACATCACTTTATTCCAAGAAGGTGGCTACTGGAGACCTGACCTCAGAGTTAGACGAATTGAAACAATCATAGTGGATGGGGCAACATACGAAGTTGAAGAACAGCATCAGTGGAAACCATCATACCAAGTCACAATAGACGAAGAAACTCTTGACGTTCAATTGGACACTATGAGCATTTACAAGAGCCATAAAATTTGGGGTGACATGTACACTTGGATGCTAACAGACCTTAGCATTTCAACTTCGCGGCAAGTCAATGACGTAATAGTTGGTACGCCAAAGAATGGAATGTGGGGAGTCCAAGTCTTCAAAGTGGTTGAAGACACAGGTGCAATTGACCTAGATGGCGACCTCGCAACCACAGAAGACCAATACTTTGTGCGTAGAATACACACTGGAACCAACGTTCGAAACGAAACCGTTGACCGCATGTGGGTCGAAATCGTATGGAACCCCGATTCTTCAAGAATAGGTGACGAGGTTCACGTAGGCGCGTGGATGGGCAAACTGCACGTGACTTGGACTTCAGAGTGGAACGAGTCGTACATATGGTACTACGCTTCCAACATGACTAACGTAAGCGACTTAGAGATGGAGAAAATAATATCCACAGTTATAGACAACGCAACTGGAAAGCCGAAGCCAGGTTACTGGGATATAGCGTACATGGTGCAGAACCAAACGTGGGCTGACGTAATAGCAAAAGCGGAGGAAGAAAACTGGGACTGGATAACTGACAACACCAACGAGTGGGAATGGCTGTGGTTTGGAATGCAGCAAGATTACATGGTTGATTTGGTTTCAGGCGATACTGTACAAAATGTTGGAATTGGGTTGCGATATGAGTTCGCCGGCTTAAGCCTCTTCAACGGCACTCAGCAGACGCATTTCTTCATGCCTAAGAGCGTCGGTGACATAAGCTTTGTAACTCCTGGAGCAGCTTTTGGAAACACGAACGCTACGGGTAACATAATAGTTCCATTGAACGCCACGATAGACTTTGGAGTTGCATATGATAACGTAAGCGGGACACTGTTCCCCTATAGTGACCAGAGGTCTATGTGGGGATGGTGGGATCGCCCGATTTTCGGTGCAGACTTCGATGCGCCTAACTTCATGAACAAGCCTACTGCTTCGGCGGTTGATCAACTTGAGTTTATAGTTCACTTTGCAGGGAATCAAACTTCAGGCTCAGCCTTGTACAACACGGCTTCCATGAAAATCGATCAACTAGTTGGGAACTGGAATTTAGACCCCGACGTAACAGATGGTAGAGTACAAAACAGCAGCGGCGTTATGGTCCCGTTAAGGGGGAACGATGTGCTTGCCAACAGAAGCATGGCCATAAACTATTATGTAACCGCCTCAAGTTCACTGGTTTGGGATGTCATGGATGAGAAAGGCGCCAGCGTTGACAATAACAATGTCACTGAATCGTCATGCTTCGATCTCGCATCAGAATTGGCAGATGTCAACTTCGCATCTGTGAAGTTAGGAAGCACGTACGATTGGGGTAAGCCAACTACGTCAACCGACACGATAAGGACGCTTAACGTCACAAGCCAGACTTCACCGATTGAAACCTTCGAAGCCAGCTACCAGTCAGAGTCAGGAAAATCCTCAACAGGCTTCGACATATCATCTTCGATGTACTTCCTGACGCAAGGCTTTCCACACTGGGACGGATACGAGATTTACAACGATCCTGAAGTGTCGCTCCTAGTGAGCAAAGGTATAGCCGTTCAGGAGCAACTGCCCACGGAGGACTCTACAGAATCACCAACAGAGTCGCCAACAGAGTCGCCCAGCGAACCGCCAACAGAGCCGCCTACTGAGCCGCCAACAACACCGCCTACTGAACCGACACCAGAACCACCTACTGAACCACCAACAACGCCACCTACTGAACTACCGTTGATTTTCATAGCGGTCGGCGTTGCTGCCGCTGTAGCCGTTGTTGCAGTTGCAGTTGTGTTAGTGCGCGCTAGGAAAAAGTAACTAAAGTGATCAAAAACGCGGTACAAGTTGGAAAGTGTTCAAGCTGTGTTGCGGTCTGGTGCTTAGCCTCCGAGGAAGTACGTTTAATATCCCCCATTTTTTTAATTACACATTAGGTTATGCTTGAGAAATGTCGGTGTATGCTCCCACCACAATTTTTCCACATCAGGCATGGAAAAAGGAGGCCGCATAGTCACTAGGGCACTTAAGCTTCAAAGGCTTTGACGTAGGGTGCGCAGAGTAGCTCATAATAACCGCCAAGTTTGTAGCTATTTCTTGCAGTGTTTTAGTGAATGGATGGTTTGGTTTTTCGGAGGCGAATAAGCAGTTTCCTCCAGCGTCAAGTACGTCGCAGGAACAGGGTACGACTCCGACTATAGGCAGCTGGTGAATTGCAAGCTTCATTGAATTATTTTCCAGGGGTTTTAATGAAAGATATTCAAAGGGTACTTTGTTCATTATAATTCCTGTTTTCTTGTCGAAAAGTTCGTAGAGGTCATGTATCATCCGCTGAGTTCCTTCAACATCAGATTTGTCTGTAGACATCACCACCAACACAATGTCGGCGCTAACGATGGCATTTATAGAAGAATACTGTAAACCAGGGCTGGTATCAAAGAACACGTAATCGAGGTGCATATCGTTAAGGAGAAAGGTCTTAAGTGAAAAGAGCCGACACAAAGCCTCCATTTCCCATTTCCTATCTTTGGATTCCATCTCACGAATGGCTTCGGTTGAAGGGTTTGCCAAACCAACAAACAGTTTTCCCTTCGCCATGTCCTTGCTAGTGCAGTCTGCTAGAACTTTTTCTATTTTGCAAGCTTTGTTTAGATAGTCGTTCACCCAATACTCCGTTCCGTTTTTAAAAATTGAGTGAATGCTTGGAGCACGAAGATCCAGATCTAGTAGACAGACTTTTTTACCCATTTTGGCAAATAGGATTGCCAGATTCACTGAGAACAATGTCTTTCCTGTTCCACCTTTGTAGGAGTGCAAAGCTATGATCAACGTTCTTTCTCCAACTTCCTCGCAGAGCTTTTTAAAGAGTGAGAGGTCTCGAAGTATCCACGAGAAATATGCACTTTGTTAACCCTTTGAGTTATCAAACGTTTTTGCTGTAACTCGTAGCCACATTCACATTTGAATCCTACAACCTTGTTGTTTCTTTCAAGTAAGCTGTGAATTTGTGATGCTGTACATCCTGTCTGTTGTTTGTGCAGTTGCCAAGTTAAGGCGAGATCGTCCAAGGTTAATGGTTGAACCGTTTTCGCTAAGAAGAAGTACCAAAAGCAGTAAACTGCTAAAGTAAGCCAAAAACCCCCTATCAGTAACTCCAGCAACATCATTGTTCAGCCGTTTCTTTGTTGTACTTGCGTTAAGAAGTGGTTCTGCAATTATCATATTTAACTTCTGTGAAGGCGGAGTAATTACAACTAATCATGCATGCTCAGAATTCGAATTGAAACGGTATTCGACGGGATACGTGCTTATCCCACTAAATCCCGCAGTCAGAGAACGTCTTATCCGTGAACGTGGAAAAATTCACGGAGTGAGGCATATTAGCTTTAAATCAAGTTGGCTAAGCGCATGCTCTATCTGCTGAGAAAGAATGACTTATCTGCATATTTGATACACGTTTATTTCCTCAATAATGTTGGAATAAATTGACCTACGACATTTCATGAATGAGCTGGATCACTTAAGCTGCTAAAATCATGCTTGGAAAAGATAAAATATTAGGGATTTCCCTTTGTAAAAGTATGTGAGGCATGTAATTGGAGAACGAAGAAGACAAGGAATTAGAAAGAATTAGGCGAGCAAAGTTGCAGGAAATGATGAAGAAAAGCAAAACCTGTGAAAAAGAAGAAAAAGTATTAAATAAACCTATTGAGGTGACTGATGCAACTTTTGAGGAAACGGTTCAGAATCATCCACTGGTGGTAGTCGATTGTTGGGCTACTTGGTGCGGTCCATGTCAGATGGTTGCTCCGATTATAGAGGAACTCGCGCGGGATTATGCTGGAAAAGTGCTATTTGGAAAACTGAATGTGGACAAAAATCCAGCAACTGCCCTGCAATATCAGATAATGAGCATACCCACGCTGTTAGTGTTTAACCATGGAAAACTTGTGGATAAGATAATCGGTGCGTCGCCTAGGCAAATTCTAGAGGCGCAAATAACACGCCATCTTTAATTTGCGCGTAGAAAAAGAAAAGGCTAGGTAAAAATGGATGAAAAATTGATAAAGGCGTTTCTGTACAGGGAAAACATTTTTGCAGTTGCGGGCGCTAGCAGAGACCCTGAGAAGTATGGTCATCAAGTTTATAGGGATTTGCGTAATGCTGGCTATAGGGTTTATTGCGTGAACCCAAATGCAGATGAAGTTTTAGGGAATAAATGCTACCCAAGCCTTGAAGTCTTGCCAGTAAAACCTGATGTTGTCGATGTTGTGGTTCCGCCCAAAATAACAGAGCAGCTGGTCAAGACTTGTAAGAAGCTTGGAATCACAAAAGTGTGGATGCAGCCTGGCTCAGAGTCTGAAACAGCCATTAAATTCTGTGAAGAAAACAGCATAGATGTAGTTCACGGAGTTTGCGTTATGGTTGAAAGAAGAAGCAGACAAAAATAGCCTAAATATTTGTTAGCGCATTAATCAAGCGTTAATGTAGGATAGTTAACCAATTGATATTATTTTTCCAGAGCCATTCTTAACGTATCTTTCACCCATGATTTTTGCGATTCCATGTTTTGCGTCAATTGATGTACAGTGACATGGAGAAACAAGTTCAACGTCTATTTCTCGTAAGAACTTTCCAACAGCTATTCCCTCAGTCACACTTGAAATGTGGAAGCCTCCAATAACCGCAAATATCTTGTTTACACCTGAAACTTCTTGTGCACGTTTAAGAATGTTAATGATTCCTGGATGACTGCAACCAACCAAAACAACTAAGCCTTTATTTTTTGAATTAATTAGCAAAGAGTGCTCGCTTATTCCAACAGACATTTCTCCAGTTGACATCAAACCATCCTTGAACTCAATAGGTCTGGAACAAATTAATGGAATTCCCTGCGCCTCCTTTATTGTCCTGATCTTAGAAGGGTTCACAGATGGAACATATACGAGGATCGGTCGTTGCGACAGAGGCAGAACGTGGCTTAAAGAGCCACAATGGTCTCCATGCCAATGAGAAACAAAAATGGCTTTGATGGAAGAAAAGTTTACGTCAAGCAATGACGCGTTTTTAAATAAGGTTTCAAAGGAACCACTTGTATCCATCAAAACAGCGTATCGTTTCTCTTCCGCGCCTGTTTCCACAAACAACGAAAGCCCCCAAGAGGACATTAACTTTTTCATCCACACATCGTTGTCAACAATTGTTGTTATTCTAACAGACTTTACTTCTTTCATGTCGAGGACTCCCGCCAAGTCAAATCTGGAACACACGCATTTGGCATTGAATCAGCCCTTAGGATATATGGTTTAACGCTGATTATAGGTGAGCCTTCGAAGGCGCCAAGCCCCTTCACTGCCCAATAAAGGATAATTATATAAAAAAATTCTGTATGCCGTTAAGTCCTAGGCGGAACTGCGGAAAAACACGTACTTTAGCTTCTCGTTCCCCAGTTTTTCTACAACTTCTATAAAACGTAGCTCTCCTTTTCCGTCAATATTCAGCACCCTTTACACTTTGACCCTTTCATTTGGAAGCTTAAGGCTTTTTCAGGACAAGCCTCAACACATCGACCACATAATATGCAGTCCGTTGAATTTCCAATGTCTTCTAGTTTGGTTATTTTCATTCCGCAAGCTTCAAGACATAAAAAGCATTTCTTGCATCTCTTTTCATCTAGTCTTATGTTCACTATGCTTACCTTGTTGAATGCGCCGGCGATTGCTCCTAACGGACATAAGTAGCGACACCAGAAACGACTAATCAGCAAAGCCAAAACAATTGTTAACGCAAGGGTAAACATGTGAATATAAAAAAACAAGCCGAACTCTACAGCTTCTGGATAAAGCAGACGGAAAGGTATGGCTGCGAAAAGGGAGCCAGAGGGACAAAACTTGCAGAAAACCGTGTCCAAAGCAATCCAAGCCAAAGCAAGCGCCAGAAACAAGATTATGTATTTAGTGTACCAGTAGTTTCTAGCTTGAATACTTCTCTTAGCGTTTGGCTGGCTGAGCAAGTCATGCATCGTTCCGAAGGGGCATGCCCAGCCACAAAAAGCCCTGCCTAAAAGCATCCCGTAAACCCCAAGAGACCCAATGGTAAACAATGGAAATTGACCATTAACTATGAACTGTTGAAGCACGCCAATAGGACAGCCAAAAACAGCGAAGGGACAGCCGTGACAGTAAAGAAATGGACAGACAAAACCTGTTTTCAACACACTAAGGAAACCCAAATTGGAAATCGCAAAAGCAGCAATCTGGGCAATCTTCCTTGCATTTTTCAGCTTCACTTGTCAATCGCCTATTTAAATTCCTATGCATGATGTGCAGATCAATTTGACGAACCTTTCAACTATTATGAAATATTCATTTCTCCCTAACAGTATCAAAAAGCTAAAGAAAGCGAACAGAAGAAAGAAGTTGAGATTAAATTTCTGCTTCATTGCAAGTTTCCTTCTTCATTTTTCAGTCACTTAATAGTTCATTTATTTTGCTGGATAATAGTGAAGCTTCGGCTAATCCCACATGCTGGTAGTGAATGTTACCAGTCTGATCAAGAATTATAATTGTTGGAATAGCCTGTATACCGTATTTATTAAAAACTCCAACAGTATCACGTGCAACTAGCCAATCCATGTTATAGTCTTTCTTAAATTGCCTAAGCCCTATTTCACTATCACTTGAGGAACCAACAGAAATAACCGCAACTTCGCTGTTATCATAATTATTAACTATTTCGGTCAAGTGCGGTATTTCTCCTACGCAAGGACCACACCAAGTTGCAAAACAGTCTATAACTACAACCCTTCCTATAAATTCGCTAAAATCGGCGTCAGTTAATGTGTAAAGAGGAGGAAGCTCACCAGTATTTGATGGTTGCATGTTTTGCAATGCTGCAAAAACTCCTATAACCAGAACTATTAGAACTAGAAAGCATATGCCTAATACTTTGCTTCTAGACAATCCTTTTCTGTTTCTCGGTTCCCTCTCTCTTCTCAGACGTTCAGCTTCTAATGCCTTCTGATGTTTTAAGGCTGCTTGACGTCTTTTTTCCTTCCAACCTTCCTTTTTCTTCTTTTTTGTCATTTCAGCGCCTTCAATTCACTTGAAAGTAATGTTTTTAAAAACTGTTGAACAAGGATTTTCCTCATCATATTGAGATACTCAGCAACAACCTCTTCATACATTTTTGGATACCCCTTATAGTCTCCTCAGCATTTGTTCCCTATTAAGGACAGTTAACAATTTAATGTGTTTCATTGCGAATCCTATTTCAACCCTTCAGCAGGTGCTACTACAGGAGATACATTCTCGAAAACTTGCTTTACCTTTCCTGTGTATTTTTTTCTCCTAAGGAAATAACAAGGTCATATTAATTCAAAATCATTTTTCCCGCTTGTTGTTTCAGCTCTTCTAAAGTTATTGGATTTGCCTGTGGTTTATTGAAACTTGAATCATAGTCTTCTGGAATAATGAAATTTGGCTCCATGAAACCATGGTAGCCCGGGAGAGATTCGAACTCTCGTCGAGGGCTCCAGAGGCCCCTATGCTTGACCGCTACACCACCGGGCTCCAATCCTGCCATCAAAACACGGATTCTCCGTAATAACTTTAGCGTTGCGTCATGTGCCGTTCTTTTTCTTGAGGGCTTCTCGGACGCAGTGGCATTCTTGGCTGACTGGCTTCCAGTCACCACAGCACCATAGCGTATCCACTATTGGATCCTTGTTTTGGGCGTAGCGCGTTGCACAAAACATCCTTGTTGGGTACTCGTAGGGGTTATGGCTGCCACAGTTGCCGCAGAACCTTTTTTCTTTCTCTCCACCTTTCATTCATTTTCTCCTCCGCGCGCCAAGCTTTCCACGTTTGAGGTACGGCGTACGCGTGAAACCGCTGCCCAGTCTTTCAGTAACGGAAGCAACAATTATCGGGAAGATTATTAAAGCGTCGCCGATGACCATGACTTTGTCGGCTTCACCTTTCACTTTTCCCCAGCTCACCGTTTCTCTAAGCGTGGAGCCTGACAAACCTCCGGTTTCAGGTCGATCCATGGTTATTACCACCGCGTAGTCCATGCCCTTATTAGCCGCAATAGCGGCAGATTGAACCGTGTTTCTGGGCACTCCGCCGCCAATCACTACCATCCCGTTTTTAGGCGATTTCCTACATATCTCGCATATAAGCGGTACTTCCTTGAAGGCGTCAACTTCGAGTATGTTTTTTTGGTTTTCCTGTGAAGCGTGAAGCAAATGGATATAGCCGAATTCCGAGTCACGGACCGCGGGAATGAAAATGGGCACATCTTCCTCGTACGCAGCGCGCAGAATAGAGTTTGGGTCCTTGAGGCGCTTGCCCAGTTCCCACGCAAACTCGTTTGACGAAAGGCTTGCTCCATTTTTCTCGGCTGCGATCTCCCGGTACGTTTCAGCAAGCTGATAGTCCATTCGGACGTAGTCTTCTTCCGGAACGAAAACATCATAAATGCGGAATATGTGGTACTTGTAAAGCTCATCGTCATCCACGACCCAACTTCCCTTATAGTGGTGTCCGTTCAAGGCTTCTATGGCGTCGTGGACAATGCTGGCTCCCGTGCTGACTATGACATCGACGAGTCTTGCACGAATGAGGTCAGCGACGAGCGTGCGCATTCCCGCTGGAACCACGGCTCCAGAAAGAGCTAGAAACACTGTGCATTCTTTGTCTCTAACCATTTTTTCGTATATGTTGCATGCTCGGGCGAGCCTTCCAGCGCCGAAAGAGCCTGAACCCTTAAATTGCTGCATTAACTGGTCCACTGTCAGTGTGCCGTTTATTTTTATGTGCTTCACTGGATTCTGGAGGTAATCTTTTCTTCTCATTAAAATCCACGCCTTGAAATATCCTTAATACTTCTAAGGGTATGGAAATAGCTTTTTTATATTTCGTTTATAGGTGAAATGGCGGGTCCGCTGGGATTCGAACCCAGGACTTTCAGCTTAGAAGGCTGACGCGCTGTCCGTGCTGCGCCACGGACCCTCAACGGAGACTTCATAATAAAACGCGTCAAGATATAATTTTACCTATCGCGTTGCACAAATTTCATTTCTATTTATTATTTTTCTTAAAAAAAGGGCTGTTGAAAGGCTTGTTGCCTATTAAATTCAGAGTTTTGTTGTGGCCAATATGACTCCAACTGTGAGAATTATGCTTACAGCGAGTTTGGGTGAAACGTATTCCCGTTTTCTGAAGTAATTTTTCCAAGGAATCAAACTGGCACATTATAAGTAAACTTTTATTTTCTCACTTTCGTCAAAATGGCTATATGCGAAGATAGCAATTAGCGCGCGCTTGCATTCTTTCGTTCTCGTTGTCGCATCTCAGTAAGGGGCAATCGTATTCTGATTGTGGTCTTGTTTCCGTATATAGTGTATTTGTTGAGTTTTCTCCCTTCTGGAATCCTATCCACCAATCCACATCTCACAAGAGTCTCCAAATTTCTCCAAAGCCCTTTCTTAGCCCCTTTCTTTAACCCCATCTTTTCAAATAATTCACTCACCGTCATTGGCGAACCATGTTTTTGGGAATGGTTAGCAAGTTCAATGAGAATCTCTCTATTCCGCTTAGAACCCAAAGCATCCAGCGTTTTATCAGTTAATTCTTCTGGAACAAACAAGCTCTCGTGAGTGCCAAGAATCGTTTCCATAGACTCATAATATAGCTTTATGAACTCCCAATAACACTTCAAAACAAGGCGTTTCAGCTCACGGGATGCCGTCTCATCTTCCATGTGCTTTTTCGTAACAAGTTTTTCCCAACATGACTCGACATCTTTCTTTCCGGAAGTTTTAGCAAACGGGCGAATTATATTTCGTACAAGATAATCAAGGAATTTCGGGGATACGTTTTCTCGCTCGTAAATTTTTCGGCTAACATCTCTGTAAGAATCACTGATGAATAACGTCTCGTCTGGATTCAGGTCTCTTGGGTGCAAATATCTCATAAGTTTACCTGAGATTGCAACAGGGTCAGGAAAAACAATGGTTGCGGGATATTCAATGCCTTGGTCTACACAAATCATTTTTTTAAGAATAGAAAGCCCTGCGTTTGACTTGTCAAAAATATTGTATGATGCTCCTAGATACCCAAGGGATTCTAGACCCCAGCTGACGTATGGGTATCTTTTGATTTCTGTTCCAAGTTTATTTCTTTCAAATAAGTAGATTCTGAGAAGTTCTTTTTCATAGTCTGTAATAGGGTATGCTTTTTCTTTGAGCCTAATCGTTTTTGCTTCAAGAAGTTTCTCTCGTGTGTTTATTTGTCTGAGGATGTCTTGGAGGCTTTTTTCAAATTCAAGTATTCTCAAGATGCTGTAGACATCTCTCTGAATTTCTATTCTGTCTTCAACAATTACGACCCTTGCACTTGGAGTAAAGACTCCTTGAAAGAATTTGTGTGCCTCTGCAACCCTCTCTCTAATGTCGCCTCGGTGATAGCCTCGGCCGATATCTCGTAGTGCTCCAATGTACACAACTGGATTGATGGAATAGCCACTATGTATCAGGTACTCTGTGAAAAAGAGGGGAAAAAAATGTTTGAGTTGTGACACCTCTAAGTCTGCATGAAATGCAACCACGATTATAGAATTTAGTTTCCGTCTTTTCCACTGTTCACCTACCCCCTCTAAAACCCGAATTTTTTCCATCTCGGGAAAACGTTGGTTGAACCATCTTTCAGTCAACAACGGCAGGGGAATGCCTTCTCGCACATCTTTTGTAACCATGCTTTCATAATCCTCCTTTTCTATTTGTTACATATGTTTCATTTAATGTGGGGAACAGTGGCATTCATTGTAACTAATCTCCACATGTCTTAATATGCAATCATTACATATAAGCTTAAGTAACAATAAATGTGACTAAACTTTAGAAACATCCTTTTTTTCACCATAAAGAATAATCCAAACTTTCACAATAGACTATTGTAGTGAAATGCAGGTGTAACAAAATGGCGGCGATTACCCATCAAGACACAAAAGAACTCAAAGAAGGAATTGTGCACATACACAAAATGCTAGAGCTAAGAAAACTACACATGAAACACTTGAGAGCTGGAGAAATGTGCGGCGTCTGCAAAAGCTTCTGCCACGAAATAGGCCTACAAAAACAAACCAGAGAATTCATAGAAAAATACCAATAGAAAATGACTAAAAATTTTGCATAATACAAATATCATTTACGTTTTCTGAATTACGCACCGTAGAAATCTGAAAAGTGACTTAAAAACCGTGCAAATTTTTCTAGGCAGTAAGCTTAAATTTTTGTTTGACTTTCAGGAGCAACGGTGAATCAGTAAGCTATGATGCATAAGAATTTGTGGGATAGATGCTCTTTAAACAAAACTTTGAATTGTAGAGTTAACCAAATTCTTATTTAAGCGGTGGATAGCTTACTGGCTGTATGAAAAAGGTTAAGGCTCTAGCTTTGCTTTCGGGCGGTTTAGATAGTACTCTTGCTGCCAAACTAATTCTTAAACAAGGAATTGATGTTGTAGCCGTAAACTTTGTGAGCCCCTTTTGTTTGTGTAAAAAAGGCGGGTGCGAAGCAACCGAAGCCGCAAAACAGCTAGGCGTACCTCTTAAGGTCGTGAATGTCGGCGATGAATATTTGAAAATGGTGCGAAAGCCCAAGTATGGTTATGGCAGAAACATGAATCCGTGCATTGACTGCAGGATATTCATAGCGAAGAAAGCAAAGAAATACGCCAAGGAAATAGGCGCATCCTTCATCTTCACAGGCGAAGTTCTCGATGAAAGACCCATGTCCCAACATTCCAAAGCCATGAAGATAATTGAAGAAAAATGTGGCTTGAAAGGCAAAATATTAAGACCGCTATCAGCAAGGTTGCTTCCTGAAACAGTAATTGAAAAAAAAGGCTTAGTAGATAGAGAGAAACTGTTGGATATTCGCGGCAGATCGAGGAAGCCGCAAATCAAACTCGCTGAGAAATTCAAAATAAAGGATTATCCGTGCCCAGCAGGCGGGTGCTTGCTTACGTACAAGGAATACGCCAACAAACTACGAGACCTTTTCAAGCATAAGAAAAGATGCTCCATTGCGGATGTGTCTTTGCTGAAGGTGGGCAGGCACTTCAGATTTGGCGAAAACAAGATAATTGTTGGAAGAAACGAAGCGGAAAACAAGGTTTTAACGGCGAAGAGGGCGCGGAACGATTATTACTTTGAGGTCCCCGATATTGGCAGTCCAATTGCTGTTCTTCAGGGGTCAAAAACCAAAAATGCCATTAGAGCGGCAGCGGCGTTAACGGCGTTCTATTCAGATGCAAAAAGTGACAGAGTCGCTGTTAACTTTGGCAGAGAAAGCCTAGAAAAATCCATAATCGTGTCGATTCCCACGCGGGCTGAGGTGGAAATCCTCAGGATTGGTAATTGCTGAATGGTGAATGTTTGCGTCTCTGCGCACTTCTACCCTGCTATATACATGGGTTTTTGTTCAGTTTTGAGAAAAATATTTTAATGCATAGTGAGACAACATTAGCTTGAGGAGTTTGCATGCCCACAGCGTTTGTATTGATAAACACCGAAATAGGTTCCGAATCAGATGTACTTAAGGAACTGAAAAAAGTCGAGGGAGTCGATGAAGCTTCCGCAGTCTACGGAGTTTATGACATAGTTGCAAGAGTCAAGGCAGATACCATGGATAAACTAAAAGAAATAGTAACTTGGCGCATCCGACGCCTTGACAAAGTAAGATCTACACTAACAATGATCGTCGTAGAAGAAAAATAACATCCCAGCCCAAATTTCCCTTTCTTTGTCCGATTAGCAAAACAGTTAATCGGTCAGCGAAGCCGTTTAAAAAGACCTTGTTGTCACTCTGGCACAATCACACAAGCTTAAAACTTCCCGCGATGCAGTCATTCACAGGTGATAGCGGTGAAGGAAGAATTCAAATGCCCATGGTGCGGCACCAATTTTCAAAACGGAAGAGAATTAGTTACACATGCCAGAAAACATTATTCCAAAGAGTTGATAGCTTAGCCTTCAAGTTTACTTTTTTTGTAAAAAATCCAAAAACCAGAATCTACACTTCGCCAAAACTGGATTTCTAAACTTCAATGTCGCAAAACGACTAGTTCTTCCAATAATATTTTTTACCTTGCTCAACTCAATCTCTAACCAGCCGGAGAAAAATTGCGGTTGATGAAACAACAGATAATGCATATAGGACTGGACGACACTGATTCAACAAGAAAGGGCTGCACAACCTACATCAGTGCTCTTCTTGTGGAAAAACTCGAAAAGTTAAACGTCAAGTTTCTGGACTATCCAAACCTGGTTAGGCTTAACCCTAACGTGCCGTGGAAGACAAGAGGCAACGGCGCCTTATGCCTCAGAATCAAGTACGACGCGGGGCTTGAAGATCAAATAAAAGAAGCCGCAATAAGCTTGGTGGAAGAGCATTCTGACCTAGCGTTTAGGGGCACAGACCCAGGAGTAGTTTTCATTACTAAAGCGGAAATTCCGGAAGAGCTCAAGGCTTTCGCGAAAAACACCATAACTGGTATTGCAACTTTGAAGGAAGCCATGAGGCTTATCAAGAAGTTTGAAGGAGAAGCATTGGGCTTTAACACTTGCAGAGGCATTATTGGCGCGTTGGCAGCAGTTGGCGAAAACCTCGAAGCCGATCACACCTACGAGTTAATCGCATATCGCATCGCGGAAAATTGCGGCTTAAAGAGAAAAGTGGATACAGCTTCGATTTTTGAAATGGACAAGTTAACGCAGCCGTACACGTTCAACAACGTGGATTTAGAAAAGGGTAGAGTTGTAATTACGCCGCGAGGACCAGACCCCATCCTCTTCGGCATCAGAGGCGAAACGCCAGAAATCGTTAAAAAAGCGTTCAGAATTGTTAAGCCGCTGGAACCAGTGGAAAGATGGGTGATTTTTCGCACGAATCAGGGCACAGACGCGCACCTTAGGCGAGTGGCTGCTTTGAACCAGATAGAACCGTATAACTCGGTTATTGTACAGGGTGCTGTGTCACGAAATCCTCGGCTGATTCCTTTGCGGCATGTGATTTTTTCCATTAATGATGAGACTGGAGAAGTTGACTGCGCCGCTTACGAACCAACAGGCGCTCTTCGCAAAGTGGCGAGAGACCTTATCATAGGCGACACCATAGAAGCGCATGGTGCCGTGCGTAAGCAGCCTATAGGCAAGCGTTTGACGATAAATCTTGAAAAAATCAACATTCTGGCGCTTGCTCCAAAGCTCTTTCTTCAAAATCCAGTGTGCCCAAAATGCGGCAAGCGGTTGAAATCCATGGGTAAAGACAAAGGCTTTCGATGCGAGAAGTGCGGGGCAAGGTTCAATGATGCCGAAAAAGTGCAGACCGCGACGGAAAGAAGGCTGAAAGCTGGGCTATACGTGACTTCAACTAGGTCGCAGAGGCACTTAACTAAGCCGCTGAGCCGTTACGGCTTGGAAAAGCACCATGCAGAAGCAGAAGGCATGATTGAAAACTGGCATTCTCCGTAGGCAAAGTCTTTTGATGTGCACTTTTGTTCAACGGTATATAGGAAACGCATTTAAAGTATATACGCTATAGCAATCCGACGGTGGAAACTTGTGAGTGAGATAATAACCCCTATTGTTTATCAGCTTGGGCTTGGCGCGGTCGGCGGCTTCGTGGTTGGTTTTGCCCTCAAAAAAATTGCCAAACTCTTCATTATCGTGTTAGGCATTTTCATCATTGCGCTGCTCTATCTCGGAGCAAGCAACATAATAAACATTAACTTTGGCGCGTTGTGGAGCGCGGTGGGCGGCTGGCTCGGCGGGGCTGGAGAAGCGGCTTCGTGGCTTGTTGGGTTGATTGCGCTTCTTCCGTTTATCGGAAGCTTTGCCGTGGGCTTTTTCCTCGGCTTCAAGCTAGGGTAGCGAAACTCTGTTGAGTTATTTCCTAGCAAATTATTTAGGAGAATCCGAGAAATTAGCAGAAGGACGGTTCCAGCTTAGTGTTTGCGTTTTTTGAAGTAGATTGCTAAGACTGCGCCGACCACAGCCACTGTCGCTACGGGAGCTACGACCAGTGTTGCTGGGAACGGAACTTCAACGCTGAAGCTGACTGTTTCAGAGGCACCAGTGTTTTCAAACGTGTCTTTCGCGTAGAGTGTTAGGTTGTGCACGCCGTTGGTTAACCCGCTTAAAGTGGCGTTGCCAGTGACGGTTACGTTGTCTTGCCCGTCAAGGCTATAGCCCATCCAGCTAACTGGCTTATTCACGGTGAAAACCAGGGAAACACTGGACTCATTATACGTCTGGCTTGCTGGCGAAACAACCTTGATCTCCGGCGGAACACCATACCCAATAGGGGTGTACTGCTCATTCACCGCGACTGGCGTTACAGCACCATATCGTGACGTGGAAAAGTAGCCTCCAATCGCGTATAAAACATCATCTACAACTGCGACGCCAAAATTCCTGCGAAGTTTAGGCATGGCAGTAGCTGTCTCCCAAGCGTCAGCCATAAGATCGTAAACCTGATTAGTAGCGGGAACAACAGGAAACTGCCCGTACTCTAAGCCTAAAACATAAACCTTTTGAGGAGCGTTCACGCCAGCTGTGGCTCCAGCCGCACCGCCTTTGACAACAGTCGGTCCAGATTTGCCTCCGCTCCAGCTGTCAGTTTCCGTGTCATAAATCAAGATTTTCTGCTCGTATGATTCAAATCCTGTTGAAGAATTAAAAGTTGAAAAATCAAAGGTAACAACTATCTTGTTGTCTACAACAGCCGATACAAGTGAAGAGTCCCAGTCTGGGTATGGCGGAGGCATGCGAGCTTTGGTGGCCCATGAATCATTCTCTGGGTCATAAAAGTACGCGTAAGCCCAGTCCATTACGTAGATTTTTCCGTTTACCACGTGGGCTTGGCATTCCATTGCGACGTATGGCAGGGGCGCTCTGGTTTCCCACGTATTCGTAACTGTATCATACACTTCGTTAACTCCAGACTGAACATATTTATAAAAACCAGTTCTTTCATCAACGCTAAAACCGACGGCTCCTCCTATGCAGTAAATCTTGTTCTGGTAAGCGGCTATGGCGAAATGAGCTCTTGGAGTCGGCATAGATGCTTTAGTGGTCCACGTGTCCGTTTCTGGGTCGTACTCCTCGTTTGTCCCTACAAAGCCGCCAGCGAAAATATCAGGCGGATACATTCCGCTTGCAGTGGAGCCTCCGATAGCGTAGATTTTGCCATTCACAACAGCAACGCCTAAGCCAGCTCTCGCCTGCTGCATCGACGCTTTCTTTGTCCATGTGTCTTCGGCTGTGTCAGTTGAGGAGAACGCGGGCTTAGCCACCATTACGCATGACGCTGTCAAGAAGAAGAGGATAAGCAGCAGAGCGACGGTTTTTCTCATGCGTATCCCTGATGTTACACTAGGGTGTTCCTGTGATTAAAGTGTTTTTGTCAAGATTCCTTGACCAAACACGCTTTTGCGTTAGTCAAGATTTCTTGACAAACAGCATATTTGGATCCTAATAGCAGATGTATGCAGAAACCTATAGAGGGGGGCTCTTCGGAACTATTTATAGTTTATATAAGGGGGCTATAGTCTTTTCCGAGCATCAGAGAACACAACGTCACCACAAGATAGCTCAGCAGAAGCAGATAGCGAAATTATTTAAATCCGTGAACCTCGTAACCCTCTAAAAGATAGGATAAGCCACAATTGCCACGGAGTGCCTGAAAAGTTTGAAGCGATTTCCAGCGGAAGAATATGCGCTTCCCTTCTTTAAGGAACAGGGTTTCACGAGGAAACGCTGTCCCACTTGCGGAGAATACTTTTGGACCCAGAACGCGGAACAGGAAAATTGTGGAGAATCCACTTCAGACGGATGCACGTGCTACACTTTCCTGAAAAACCCGCCAACGCGAAAATGCTACAGTCTTCCAGAAATGCGCGAAGCCTTTCTCTCGTTTTTCGAAAAGCACGGTCACGCACGCGTTAAGCCTTACCCAGTCGTAGCCAGATGGAGAAGCGACATCTACCTCACCCACGCAAGCATAATCGACTTCCAACCCTACGTCACCGACGGCATCGCGCCACCACCAGCCAACCCGCTTGTGATAGCTCAGCCATGCATCCGCCTTGTGGATATAGCGAACACGGGACCAACTTTCGGCAGACACCTCACCATTTTCGAAATGGGTGGACACCACGCCTTCAACTATCCTGACAAGGAAGTGTACTGGAAAGACCAGACCGTGCGTTACCATCACGAGTTCGTCACCGACCTGTTAGGCGTGAAGTCGGATGAAGTCACGTACAAGGAGGACGTTTGGGTTGGCGGAGGAAACGCTGGCCCAGACTTGGAATGCATCGTCGGCGGTTTGGAGGTTGCCACACTCGTTTTTATGCAGTACAAAGTTGTGAACGGCGAGTTCATCAAACTGCCCATACGCACGGTGGACACGGGTTACGGCTTAGACCGCTTCGCTTGGCTCTCTCAAGGAGCGCCCAGCTGTTTTCACGCGGTCTATGGGAAACTGCTTGACAAGATTTTCACCATGGCAGGGTTAAATATTGACGATGATCTGCTGTTTTCGGTGGCGAAGCATTCTGGTTTGGTGAGTATTGACAAAACCGCGAACAGGCTGGACGCGAGACGGCAAGTAGCCAAGCTTGTCGGCATAGACGTAGACGAACTGGACAAGGTGCTTATACCCATCGAAAACGCGTTCGCAGTTGCAGACCACACAAAGTGTCTAAGCTTCATTCTCTCGGAAGGCATCGTGCCTTCAAACATCCATGAAGGGTATTTAGCGAGGCTCTTGTTCCGCAGAGTCTACCGCCTGTTAAAAATGTTGGGCATGTCTGAAAGGCTTTACGATGTAGTAGACATGCAGGTTGATTTCTGGTCGAATGATTACCCGCACATCAAAGCAATGCGGAATGAGATTATGGAAATGCTCAAGGTAGAGGAAGAAAAATTCGAGGACACTATAAAGAGAGGCGAAGGACTGGTAAAGCGAATCGCGGATGAGCTTAAGGCGAAACGCGTCAGCCGCTTGCCCGAGGCTACGTTGTCTGAATTGTATGATTCGCATGGGCTTCCGCCCGAAATTGTCAAGGAAGCGGCTGAGAACGAAGGCGTGACAGTGGAGATTCCAGAGAACTTTTACGCGTTAATAGCTAATAGGCACACGCAGGCAACCAAGCCTGTTGAAGAGGAAGAAACGAAAGCTGAAGCAACGCTGGAAGCCGCGACGAAGCTACCGCCGACTGAGCAAATGTACTATGCTGACGCGTACATGAAGGAGTTTAACGCCAAAGTCCTCAAAGTAATAAACAGCCAGTACGTTGTCTTGGATCGAACGTGCTTTTATCCTGAAGGCGGAGGACAACCTGCAGACCACGGTTTCTTAACCTTTGGCAATGTAAAAGCTGAAGTTATAGATGTTCGGAAAGTGGGCAGAGTCATCGTGCACAAAATTAAAGGCTCATTTGCGCCCAAGGAAGGCGCTGTTGTCAAAGGTATGCTTGATTGGGACAAACGCTACGCTCTTATGAAGGCACATACGGCTACGCACTTGGTTAATGGCGCTGCAAGGCGCGTGTTGGGCGAGCACGTGTGGCAGCATGGCACGCAGAAAGGCGTAGAAAGCACAAGGCTAGATATCTCGCACTATCGCAGATTAACGCCTGAAGAGATACACAAGATTGAAACTCTTGCGAATCAGGCGATTTTGGCAAACATGCCTGTTACCACGGAGTGGATGCCCCGGAACGAAGCGGAATCGCGGTATGGCTTTAGGCTTTATCAAGGCGGTGCGGTTCCAGGAAAAGACATTCGCGTGGTGAAAACGGGCGATTGGGACGTAGAAGCTTGTGCGGGAACTCATTTGAAGCGAACTGGCGAGATAGGCTTTCTTAAAATCGTCTACACGGAGCGCATTCAAGACGGCGTGGAGCGGCTTGGGTACGCGGTTGGGCTTCAGGCGTTGAAGGCGGTGCAGCAGCAAGAGCGCCTGTTATGGAAGGTTTCGGAGACGTTGAGTGCTCCGTTGGAGAAGCTGGATAAAACCGCTGAGAAACTAATGAAAGAGTTGAAAGAGGCCAACGCGGAGAAACGCAGGCTAATTAAAGAGTTGGCCGCCAAAGACAGCGCAACATTTGAGCAGTCAAAGACGCTGGAGTCAGCGCAAGAAATCGATGGGATAGCGCTTGTGAAGCGCGACTTCCAAGAAGAAATCGACGTCAACCGCATGGTGCAAACGGCAAACGAAATAATAAAGCGAAACGAGGCAACGGTTACACTGTTTTACGGAACGGATGGAAAAAACGCTAGGGTACTAGTCATGGCTGGGAGAATAGCGGTGAAAAAAGGCGTCAACGCGGGGAAGATAGTTCAAGCGGTTTCGCCTATTATCGGCGGCGGAGGCGGCGGAAGACCAAACTTCGCTCAAGGCGGCGGAACGCACCCCGAAAAACTGCAAGACGCGGTTAAAGCAGCCGAGGAAACCATCAAAAAACAACTAAAGCACTGAACATTGTTTTAGGATAGGCTTGCTCTGCGGTGAGCTACCCCCTTTTATATAAGTAGGTGTAGTCTGTGTAGAGCGCGATAGTTCTCAAAGAATCAGTTAAAGCTGCGCCTACCCAAACCATTTCTTGAAAACTTCCCGAATTTTCTGCGGGCCTTCCAGCACAAACACATCTTCCATGCGTTCTAGTTTCTTGACTTGCTCCACCTCTTCCTTTCTGACTCTCAGTTTCATTTCTTTGCCGCTCGGAAGCTTCGTGTAAACTGTGCCTTCTCTATAATCTGTTGGTGCAATGTAAACGGGCACGAACGCTTTCAAGCTCATTATGGCGGCGTTCGTGAGTAAGGTGTCGCCTATGCTGTTTGCGATTTTTGCAACCGTGTTTGACGTGGCAGGAGCAATAAGCAGAAAGTCGTATTTGCGCATTTGCATCCAAGCGGCGAGGAAAGGCGTGTTGGAATTAAGCTCAACTGAAACCTTTTGGAAGTTTTGTTTCAAGTCAGTTTCAAGGGTATAGTATTTTAGGACGAGGTCTGCTGCTTTGGACAGAAAAACCTGAATCTCCACCGTGCTTTCGTATTCTTTCTTGATTTCTTTCATGGCATCTATGAAGTCGGCGATTTTGTCGCCTGCTCCTGTGATTCCCCAAGCTACCTTTCTTTTCTTAACTTTAACCTGTTCCGCGGTCATGGTCATTTTCTCCCTTTATTACGTCTCATATTTCTTTAGAAACACGGCGAACTTTTTTACTGTTTTCTTTAGGCTTCTGAACCCTTCCTCGTCCTGCTTTACGCCTTCCAAAGTGTCTTTCGTCCAGAAAGTGGCGCCTAGGTTTGCGCCGAAGAATCCGCCGCTGACCGGAATCATGCCGTTTAGAATGTAGAAGGTTAAGATTTGCTGCAATGCCGCTTCCTGCCCGCCGATTCTGTCGCCTCCCAAAGCGATACCCATGCCGACTTTATGCTTGAAAAAGTTCTTGTCCGCAGCTACAACTGCGCGGCATCTGTCCATGACTGCTTTGGTTTGGGCGCTGACGCCGCCGTTGTAGACTGGCGTAGCAAAAATTATTCCCTTGGCTTCTTTTAGCAAGGCGTATACTTCTTGCATGTCGTCTTTGAAGATGCATTCTTTATGCGTTAAGCAGTGGTCGCAGTGAGTGCAGAATCCAATGTTTTTTCCTCTGACAGTGAAGAAACGCGTTTCAAAACCCTGCTCCGCAAGCATCCGCAACGCTTCTTTCAAAACGTGCTCGGTGGCTTGCTGTCGTGGGCTTCCGCAAATACCAACTATCATCATAATAACTCATCAAAAATCCTTAACGGCAGATGCACATTAAAGTTTTCCCTAAACTGGCGCTGTTAACATTCAGGGGCTTAGAATTTTTGCTGATATGCCCTACGAGACTATACCCCCTTATAAATAACATCGGAAGTTTCCGATTCTTCCGATTTTATAGGGGTCACTAATTGATAACATGGTTAGAAGTTGCTTAAAAAAAGTAAATGGAATTAAGTTCTATTTCACTCTGTTTGTCATTTCTGCTTAATGCTTGCGTTTTCTTAAGTAAAATATTAGACCTGCGCCCACAACAGCTACTGAGGCTACGGAAGCTGCGACTAATGTTGTTGGGAAAGGCTCGGTTACTTGAGAATCTGGTGATGGAGGTTGGTTGGGTGATGTGTCAGTAGTCGATGGGTTAGGTGAAGATGCTAGGGATAGCACGTTAAGTAAAAAATCTGGCAATGCTAAAGTTATGTTTGAATTAGCTGGTTTTGTCAGCGGATGGTAATCTGTATTAAAGCCATCAATAACATACGGCATATCGCCTACGTCATCTGCATTCTTGTTAGTGCCCGCATAGTCGCTCCAGTAATTGCCAGTTATGCTACTATTCCAGTAATTCTTTGAGGAAGGATGCGCCGCTGCCCATTCAGGATATTGGCTTGAAGAATATCTATAACAATTGTCGCTAACCTGCTGTGAATTATTCAAGAAGCTATTACCATAGAAGATGTTGTCGTTACAATAAGCCCAAAGACTCACACCAACAACGTTTTCGGCAATTTCATTATTGAAAATTCTGTTTTCTTTAGCTGCATCAACACGTATGCCATTATCATTTTTCGTAAAGGTATTATTATAAACACTGCAATTGGATGCACCGTTTAAGACAAGCCCATCGCCATTATCACTAACAAGGTTACCAAAAACAATGTTATTATTTGACGTGCCAACGTAGATGCCACGTCCATTATCCGTTATGTTGTTTCGGTCAATAACTGTATTTGGAGACTCGCCAACATATATTCCAGTTCCATCCCTTGTTATGTTGTTTCCAAATATGTAAGTGCTATCGGAAAACATCACTTCTATACCGTTAGCGTTGTCTGTTATTTCATTTCTAATGATGGTTGTATTTGCGCAATAAGCGTTCATTATGCCGTATTCAAAGACATGAATTTTAAATTGCATAATAGTTACATTGTTTCTATGTGAAAGGTATATTCCGCTAGCTACTATTCCATTAGACCTGTTTCCAACAAGCGCATAGCCTGCTCCATTAAGAATTATGTTATCTCGTTGCACATCGATAGTATAGTTGTTAATGTTGTTTGTAAGTGTATAGATTTCGCCGTTTCGTTGAATAGGTGCAGTTGAGGGCTCAATGCCCCCGTCACTTCTAATATAGATATGTTGCAAATCAGGGGGAGGAGGAATAGGATTTGCCTTTGCCAAGAGGCTTAACCGTGTTATAGTCACCGCTGAACACAGCAGTGCCAATAGGAGTGTTAGTGCTAATGCTGTTCTCTTCATAACAGCACCAAATGATAATACGTTAAACCATCCCTTATCTTTTGTGGAAGAATCTTCGCCCTTCGACCAAAAATGACCTCACGACTTTCCATGCATACCGCCCTGTACTCGACTACACATACCGCCTTTTCTAACTGAATTATTTTTTAGCATAATTTTCCAGAGTACATAAGGCAATTTTCGAAAGTGTCTGGTTGAGTATCCATTGATTAGGGTACTATACTTTTTGCTGGCTTAAGAAAAGACAAAAGATGGGAGGGAAAGGGGCTAGGGCTTGAGTAGGTAAGCTATTCTGCTTCGTAGAATTCTTCTGGTCTCGGCGGCGTCGGTGATAAGCCTCTGCGTTCTCTAATCTGGCTTATGATGTCGGCTTGCATTTGTTCTGGAACTGGCGCCCAACGGCTGAACTGCGTAGCCCAGAAGGCTCTGCCTTGGGTTGACGAGCGCAGTTCGTCTGCGATTCCGAAGGATTCTGACACGGGCATTTCAGCTTTGACAATCACCATGTCTTCTTCGTTTGTCATGTCTAAGATTTTGCCGCGGCGTTTCTGCACTAAGGCTATGACTGGACTGACGAAGTTGTTTGGAACTTTACATTCGAAGCTTATTAGTGGCTCTAAGAGTTTCGGGTCGCTCAGCAGAAAAGCACACCATATTGGACGCCAAGTCATTGGCAGTATTTGGGCTGGTCCTCTGTGCACTGGGTCTTCGTGGACCGTGATGTCTTCCAAGTTAACTTTCAACCCGTAGGCTGGCTCCTTAGCTAAAATTGAGGTGTGTACCGCTTCACGAAAACCCGATTTCACGTGGTCTAACACTTCCTCAACGTATTGTCTTCCTTTTATTCTGTTAACGAGTAGGTTGTTTTCTTCGATGGCTATGACGTTCCGTGCGTCGTCGGTTGACCAGCCTAACGCTTTGAGGTTTTTCTGTCTTTCTTCGCGGGTTTGCATCTCGCTTATCTTTTCGGCTTTTATCGCTTCGATGACCTCGTCTGGCAGTTTTTCTATGGTCACCCAAAGTTTGCTGTGCTTGTTGGGGCTTTTGCCCATTATAGCACGGCCTTGATAGTCATGGCTGATGGTTTCGCGGTAGATCACGATGGGCTTGCTGAGTTTCACTTTAAGTCCTGCTTCTTGCATTCGGTACGCCGTGATCTCAAGGTGAAGTTCGCCCATGCCGCTTAACAGGAATTCTCCGCTTTCCTTATCCATCTTAAAATGCAAGTTAGGGTCTTCAGTCGTCAGCTTATGCATAACTTTGTCGAAGAGCGGAAGGTCTTTAACGTCCTCCGGCTCCACTGCAACTGTCACCACTGGATCTGTCACGTACTTTAAGCCTTCAAAAGGGTGAGTTTCCACGCCATCCTCTGCGACGGTTTCACCTACGTGAATCGATGGTAACCCTGAAAGGGCAGCAATATTTCCTGCCGGAATACGGTCTACAATTACTCTGTCGGTTGCCATGCTCATGTAAACCTGCTGGATAGTGCCTTTTTGGTGGCTGTTTGTGAGCTGGACGGTTTTTCCTTTTTCCACTGAACCGCTGAAGACGCGACCTATGGCGACGGTTCCGCTGTGAGGGTCAACTTCGATGGTGGTGATGCACATGAGAAGCGGCCCGTTCGGGTCAACCTTCGCCATGCCCTTGCCTGTCGAACTGTCGACTTCACCTGGCCAAATCTGGCTCTGCCTGTACGGTTGAGCTTCCAGCGGATTCGGCAGGTGTTCACAGAACATGTCCAAAATCGGTTCGTACAGCGGCGCTTTCTTGCTTAGTTCTTCAACTTTCTTTCTAACATCTTCTGGAGCGCCAGTATAAGCGTCAATAATGTCTTTGAACGATATACCTTTAGCTTTCATGTGGGGCAGGTTTAGTCCCCATTTGTGGAGGGCAGAGCCAAAGGCTACTCGTCCGTCTTCAACTTTGACTTGCCAGTCTTTCTTGTGCTCAGGTGGCGCGTACTTCTCAATGAGCGTGTTGACTCTCACGATGATTTTTGCGAACTTGCGTTGGACCTCTTCTGCAGTTAACTTGATTTCCTTTATGAGCCTGTCAACCTTGTTAATGAAAAGGATTGGTTGTACGCGTTCTCGCAGGGCCTGCATCAGCACGGTTTCTGTTTGAGTCATGGGTCCTTCCACGGCGTCTACAACGACGAGGGCTCCGTCTACTGCGCGGAGACTTCTGGTTACGGCTCCGCTGAAATCTATGTGTCCAGGCGTGTCGATGAGGTTGATTAGAAAGTCTTTTCCTCCAAAAGTGTGAGTTAAGCTGATGTTTGAAGCGAAAACGGTCATTTGCCGTTTCTGTTCAAGTTCCCACGAGTCTAGAAACAGTTTCTGGCCTGCTGTCTGCTCGCTGATTATGCCTGCGGCAGCCAAGAGGCTATCAGACAGGGTGGTTTTTCCATGATCTACGTGGGCGATTATGCTGGTGTTTCTTATTATTTCTGGAGCGTTCATCAGTTTGATGATGTCTTCAACTTGTTTATAACGCGCCATAACTAAGCATTCTCCAAACTAAATGAGCTTTCAGCACAGAGTTTTGTTTTAACAGATCGAAGCATTTTCTAATTCTCTCTTAAGGAGATAGGCTACATGGAAATGAAAACTGTCGCCTATTAACTTTATGGCAATCGTTTTGGGTTTATTTGATGACTTCACGCTCCATAATAAACTAGTTTATCTTTTACAGATGTGTTTCTTGAAAATGCGTCAAAGCTTTTCTTGGGTTCGTTACTTTTATTTTCAAGCGATTTTTTTAACTCTAAAAATCAACATGTCATCGAACGTTGCATTCGAATTGATGAATCAAAAAGACTTCTTTATATCCGATTAGTTTAAATCTAACCTCGTTATTTTAGCCAAAAAACAATACCTTAAAAAGGTAACCTTGCTGTATAAAGAGGATGCTAATCGCTGAGGATACGAATGTGCTTTCAAACTGTTCTGACGCAAAGAAGTGACTTGTTGGTTCGCGTTTTCTTAGCTTCAGCTCTATTTGCCTATAACTGTGCTCGTGGTCCGTAACTCATCTGTTTCATTGAGGTTTTGGCGGGATTTTCTTGGAAAAAGCTGCTTCTATGCGTCTCAACAAAGTCTTCGATGTCCTGAACACGTCACCTGATGGATTAACCACCAAAGAGGCTAAAACACGTCTCAAAAAGTACGGCTTCAACACGCTTGTCGAAAAGAAAACCACTTCCTTCTCGTACAAGTTTCTCGCTCACTTCAAAGACCTGTTTGGCATACTGCTACTCTTCGCAAGTATGCTTTCAGCCATTAGTGGCTTGTGGCAACTAAGCTTAATCATAATCGGCGTTGTTATGCTAAACATTTTCTTCAGCCTGTTTCAGGAATCACGTGCGGAAAAAGCCATGCAAACCCTGAAGCGGTGGATGCCAGAATACGCCAAAGTATTCCGCGACGGAGAGCTCCAAAAAATACTGGTAAGGGAAATAGTTCCTGGTGACATCATAGTTTTGGAGGAAGGCGACCGCGTTCCAGCAGACGCACGTTTGATAGATGCTTTCGATTTGTGGACGAATAACGTGCCGTTGACTGGGGAATCTGAACCGCAACCGAGAAACGCGAAACCCTTAAAGACTGTTGACAAGGCATATCTGGATTCGTCTAACCTCGTTTTTATGAGCACCAGCGTTGCTAGGGGTCAGGGAAAAGCCGTCGTAATCGCCACGGGCATGGACACGCAATTTGGGCAGATAGCTAGCTTGACTCAGACGATACGTGAAGAGTCAAGTCCTCTTCAGAGGGAAATCGGATTGATGGCGAAGTACGATTTTATTATTGCCATTGTTGTGGGAAGCGTCTTTTTCTTGGTCAGCAAGATATGGCTGAATCTGGATTTCTTCAGCAGTATTCTTTTCATGATAGGCGTCATGGTTGCTTGCGTTCCAGAAGGGTTACAAGTTACTGTCTCAAGTGCTCTGGCCATAAACGTTCTGAAAATGGTGAAACAGAACGTTCTTGTCAAGCGCTTGTCTGCAGTTCAAACCTTAGGCAGCGTCACCGTAATCTGCACTGACAAAACAGGCACAATAACCAAGGGCGAGATGACCGTTAAGAAATTATGGGTTAAAGACCGCGTTATTGAGGTTTCAGGCATAGGCTATAATCCCATAGGCGATTTTACTCTGAACGGCGAAGCATTAAAAGTGCAGGAAGCCGCAGCGGTCGAGAAGCTTCTTGAGATTGCCGCTCTCTGCAACGGCGCCAAAATTGAACCTCCGTCAGACAAGAACGCCGCTTGGAGTGTGATCGGAGATCCCACTGATGGAGCGTTGATCGTTGCAGCCCTTAAATACGGAATGAACGTTCAGAATCGTCTTGCTGAAAAACCCGTAGTCCATATTATGCCTTTTGATTTTACGAGGAAAAGAATGACCACCGTTCACAAGCTCAACGGCGACGTTCTCATCTACACGAAAGGTGCGCCTAGAAGCATCCTCTCAGTCTGCAACAAAATACTCGTAGACGACAGAGTTGAAGAACTTACACGCAAAAATCTGCGGTCCGCAGAAGCAAAAATTCGCGAGTTTGCCAGCGAAGGCCTGCGCGTCATTGCCGTTGCCTACAAAAAACTTCCGAGAAGCGGATATTCGAAAGACGTAGAAGTTGAGAAAGACATGATCTTCGTGGGCTTGGCTGCCATGCGTGACCCTCCGCGGCTCGAGGTGAGAGAAGCCGTAACGAAGGCTAAGCAGGCTGGTATAAAAACGGTGATAATCACTGGCGACTACGGTCCAACGGCGCAGGTTGTAGCTCGTGAAGTTGGCCTCGTGGATTCCGAGTTCTGCAACATCATCCGCGGCGTGGACTTGGAAGCTTTGAGTGACGAAGCGATTGTGGACGCGGTTAAAGGGGGCAACGTGATTTTTGCTCGTGTGTCTCCAGAACAGAAGCTCCGCATCGTGAAGGTTATAAAGAAAAGCGGCGAAATCGTGGCTGTCACTGGAGATGGCGCTAATGATGCACCTTCGTTGAAGGAGGCTAATGTAGGCGTGGCTATGGGTGTCTCTGGAACTGATGTTGCACGCGAAGCGGCTGACATTGTTCTGCTGGACGACAGTTTTGAGTCAATAGTCAAAGCGGTGGAATCGGGCCGCGCTATTTACGAAAACATAAGGAAGTTCATCGTGTACGTTTTCTCGCATAACTGGGCTGAGTTAATTCCCTATGTGCTTTATGCTTTGTTGGGCATACCTTTACCCTTGCTTGCGGTTCAGGTTTTAGCCATAGACCTCGCAATAGACGTAATTCCCTCGTTGGCGCTTAGCCGCGAACCGCCTGAAGCGGGAATCATGCAGGAGCAGCCTCGCAGCATCAAGGAGAGACTGTTCACCTCCAAAGTTTTCTTGCGTTCTCTTTACATCGGCGTGATTATAGCCATCGGCGCCATGGTCGGCTGCTTAAACGCGTGGATGGCTGGCGGCTGGCATCTTGGAATGCCGTTGCCTTCCAACAGCCCAGTTTACATAAAAGGTGTTACCATGACTTTCGCGGGCATAGTTGTAGCTCAGGTGGGCAACGTTCTCGCTTGCCGAACAAGCAAAATTTCCATCTTCAAAACGAAACTTTCAACCAACAAATGGATTATTCTGGGCATTGTTGCGCAGCTTTCGATTTTGTCCTTTTTGATTTACGTTCCTTTTATGCAAACGTTCTTCGGGACAACAGCGCTTGGCATTGGGGACTGGTCGTTTTTGGCTTCGCTTGCGTTAATAGTGGTTTTTGCTGAGGAACTCCGCAAATTCTTCGCCAGAAGATGGTCTGAAAGCTCTGAGAACTGACATGCTCTGCGGTGAGCTACCCCCCTTATATAAAGACTGAAACCCTAAGTGAATTAAGTGTTCCGCGTTGACAAATATATGACGACTTGAAGGCTATCACGAGCACTTTTGCCTTTAAGCCCTTGAAGGTGTCAGCTAAGCGTTTTCCGTTCAGGATGTTAAAGTAGTCTATAGCTTTTGTTATGTACAAGTAAGAGTTGGCGTCGAATCTCTTGACAAAGTTGTTGGAATTCAGAAAAGTGAACCCGTCTCCAAAGTTGTGCAGTTGATGAAGCGCCATGGATACTCCCAACTTCCTGTTTTTGATGGAAAACATCCCGTTGGCAGTATTTCTGAAAAAGCTATTTTAAGTCAAATTTTGGCTGGTAAAGATTTGACTCAAATATCTAAATTACCTACCGAGGAAGTGATGGAAGAAGCTTTCCCTCAAGTGGATGAAGACGCTCCATTAGCTCTAATCTCAAGCCTTCTACAGGTTTATTCCGCTGTGTTGGTGACGAAAAAAGGTATGGTGGTCGACATAATCACCAAGGCAGACCTGCTGAGAATTCTCTGACTTTCCAGCAAAACGCAGATTTGGTTTCAAAAAATGACTTAAATATAAATATGTTATATACTCCCATATCAGGGACTCACATGTCAACTTCATGCGAAAACGTTGCTCGTCACATTTTGCCATTGTATAGGTCCTTCGTGGCAAAAGAACTGATTAAGAAATACAATTACACGCAAGTGCAAGCAGCAAAAAAACTCGGTACAACACAGGCTGCCATAAGCCAGTACATGGCCTCCAAACGCGGTCATAAAGGCATCCCAAATTACGACGAGATTGCGCCATTAGTTCAAAAAGCCGCGGTCAAAGTAGCAAAACGCATAGCAACAATGAACATAAGCCCCAAAGAATTCAGTGCATCTTTTTGCGAACTGTGCAAGTCGCTACGTGAAAACAAAAAAATCCAATAGGCGCCGCTCAGATTGCGAAGAAAAAGCCGAAGAGATTTATTTATTCTCAGCTGAAGTAAACTCTTCAATCAGCTCTTTCGCTCGGTCCATACGGATTTTTCGTTCCTTAACCATCCTTTCAGCTACCAAATCTATTAGCTCTTCTTTAGCGCCGGCTGCCACAGCGATGTTTCTGGCGTGGAGCGACATGTGGCCACGTTGAATGCCTTCGTGTGCCAACGCGCGTAATGCGCCGAGATTCTGAGCCAAACCCACAGCCGCTAGGACTTCGGCGAACTCGTTGGCTGTTTTGACGCGTAGGATTTTTATGGCAATCTTCGCTATGGGATGCGTCCGCACCGCGCCGCCTATGAGGCCCACAGCCATAGGCAATTCAATTGAACCCTGAAGGTCGCCATTTTCGTTTTTCTCCCACACGGACAGCGAAGTGTACTGGCCCTTTATTGCGGCGTAGGCGTGCGCGCCCGCTTCTATGGCTCGGTGGTCGTTGCCCGTGGCGAGAATAACAGCTATTATGCCGTTCATTGCGCCCTTGTTGTGCGTGGCTGCGCGGTATGGGTCTGCGGCTGCAAAGGCAGAAGCGTTCACGATGCCGTCCACCACTTCTTCGCCTCCCACGGCTTCTTTGGGCACGGTGCACCAGGCTTTTGCCAAGCGTTTTGTGGCTAAATTGGAGATTATCCGCATATACACGCGACCGCCTGTTATGCGCTCTATCATGGGCGCTACGGCTTCAGCCATGGTGTTGACGGCGTTTGCGCCCATGGCGTCGCGACAGTCTACGTGCAATTCCGTTATCAACATGGGTCCGACTGTGGTGCTGATTACTTTGGCGTCTAGGTCTTTTGCTCCGCCGCCCACAGACGCCAACACTGGGTCCTGATCGTTGGCTTTCTCAAGGATTTCCGCTTTTGCCTCTAAAACGTGCAGTCTAGCAGCGTCAGGGTCGTTTATGCCAACAGTTTGGATTTGCCCAATCATGACTGGAGGTGTGCTACTGGTGTGGAAGCCTCCGCCCTTGCGCACCATCTTAGCCGCATAGCTGGCTGCTGCCACAACGGAAGGCTCTTCGATGGCCATGGGAATAAGGTAATCGCGGTTGTTAATGAGGAAGTTGACGCCTATGCCCAAAGGTAGGGGAAATGCGCCTACCACGTTTTCTATCATGCGATCAGCCGCTTCTAAAGGCAGAGAGCCAGTTTTCTGAAGCAAAGCGCATTCTTCATCAGATAAACCAGCAAACTCTTTGACGAGCGCCAGCCGCTGCTTTGGAGTGAGTTTGTAAAAACCAGAAATTGAAGATAATTTAGCCATTTTATTTTTCACCAAGTTATGCTTTCGTTGTTACCCATTTAAACATGAAATACTGATTAATCCATTTTATCGTTTAAAAGTTTTTATTAAAATCGTCAAGTTTAGCGCTACTTATATTGATAAAAAAATTTGTAAGAAAGAAGAAAAAGGTGGAGAGTTACTCGTAAATCAATTGTACCGTAAATGCCAAGTAGCCGTCAGTCTCATTTGTCAGTGGGTCTATTTCAAAGCGTATGGCCAGCGTATCTAAAGCAGTGATTGTTAAACTTGATGCTGTACTTTCTTCACCTATTACACTTAGTCTGTCTAATCCCATATTAGTATCTGGATCGTATACCACCAAGTCAAATGTGGTAAACTTGCTTGTGTTCCCGGCAGTAACTGCAGTGCTCAAGTCAAAATCATGGTCGGAGCCGTCATTGTTAACCAAGTGAAGGCAATCTGTATAGTTCTTGAAAGTATTTTCTGGTATCGAGAAGTTCAAGTTTTCTACAGTATATCCGTTGACAGTTGTCCCAGTAGGTGCGGTCGTTCCTAACTCCCAGCTAAGTTCTGCTGTTGTGATGGTAGCGCTTCCTTGTATGTACATATAACTATAAACTTGCGCGCTTGCTGCAGCTATCAATAGAGAGGCTACGAGCAAAGTTATTATTTTTAGGCTTTTCTTGTTTTTTATACTATTCAAATTCATTTTGTTGTTTCACCTCCGTTTTCGTTTTTTTTCTCTAAGGGTTTCTTTCCATATTCGCACGAGGATGTACAGGCTTACAGCTAAGACCAGCATGCAGGATATTGCGAGGGCTATGGCTGAAGCTACGAAGACCCCAGTGCCCCACGAAGGCTTATAGAGCGCGTAGATTGCTGCGCCTGTTATTGCTGCGCCTGAGCCGAGAGCGATGTACAACCATTTTGGTTTGAAGAACAGGTAGGTGCCGAATCCAATTACGAAGGTGTCGAAGGCGACTATGCCTATGAAGGTGGCTTCCCATGAGACTTGCGGCAATATTGCCATTGGATGCGTTGAAACGGTAGAGTAGCTTGCGAGGAAGAACGCGACTACTGAGAAAGAGGGGAATGTTACCGTGAGCATGAAGGCTTTTGCGTAGTTGAGCAGTTTTTTGACTAGCCCCAAATAAGCGTTGATTGCTATGATGTTTGCTAAGGCTACTATGAGGTATAGGAGGCTGAACCAGAAGCGCATGTAATCGTCGAACATCGCCATGAACTCTTTGGCTACGATTAGTTGTCCGAAACCAGCAAGCGACGCGACTTGGTACAGATATGGGAGTTGCCATGGAAAGTGCTTGTCCAGCAAGCATGACAGTAGGCTTGTCGCTAGGAAAAGGTCTATGCCCAGCAGTAGGAAGAACTCGGGCTGTAGTGGGGTTGCCATTGCTGTGCGCTCTCGTCGTCAAATTCGGATGTGGAGTCCGAACCCTTACGAAAAAATATAGGTTAACATTAAGATAAATCTTGTGTCGCAATATTCAATATACTGGCTATCGTCTATTTATGCACCGCGTTTTCTCGGCATTGCAACCGCAGGAATACCTAAACGCCTGCTTATCTCCCTAGCCAACGTCACGCCATAACTCATCCGATAATTATCCGTGACAACCCGCTTAGGCTTAGAACGCCTAACATACTCAAGTAAACCACTGAAATCGGAGTGATCACTCAACGCAACCAAATGCTCCTTATCCCCGATCTGCCTACACGGAGAATGAAACTCCCAACCACTAACACAAATACGAGAACCATTCAAACCAACGCTCTGACGAGAATTCATATGATAAAACGCAACGCATGGAAGATTCCCATCCAACAACTCCCTGCCCTCCTTCCCAGTCGAAGGCGTTAAACAACCCAACCGCATGCCGTGCCTCTCGCAAACCTTAGAAACACGAAACACCCGTTCAGGCATAACAAACGGCACGCTAACGTCGGCACTATGAAGAATCTGCATTACCTCCTGTAGCTTACCGTGATAACCAAAAACGTAGACCGGTCCATCCCTAAGCCTCTTCTCAATCATAGAAACTAGAAGCTCCCTAACGTCCAACTCAAAGGAACGCCTACACAAAGGACTTCCATAAGTCGCTTCCACAACAAGAACATCACAACCCAACAAAGGCTCCGTCCCGTCAACCCTAAAGTCTCCAGTATAAGCAACCCTGCTTCCATCCGCGTCCTCAACCAAAACCTGAGCCGCACCCAAAATGTGATCCGCCTTAACAAGCGTAACCCGCTCATCACCGTACTCAATGGTTTCTCCATAATCCAGCACTTCAACTGAACCATCGGTAAGCGCAAGCGACCCATTCATAACCTCAACAAGATCTCTGGTGGCCGCGGTCATCAGAACCTTCTCGCAACTTTGCAAACTACGCCTCAAACCAACCAGATGATCTGCATGAGCGTGAGTAACAACCCTTAAAGGCCGAGTCTCATCAAAAGCGTCACAAGCAACTGAATCACCTAACAAAACTGCACCCCGCTGAGTCACAGTAGCCTTTGCTGACAAACATTTCCCTCCCAACTTAAGCGGTTCGCGGGGCAAGCCAGTCAATAAGCTGCCTTGGATTTTCACATTCAATTGTGACTCTTATCGGACCCAGCGGAGATTCCGCCACTTCCTCCGAGAAGGAAACGTGACCAGCAAACGCCACCTGCTTGTTAAGGCAGAAACCAATGGTCTGCCCTTGTATTCCTTCAAAAAGCGCCTTTCTTGCAGCATCACGAATGCGGTCCGAGCGAAGCAAATTACGAAGTTTAATGACTGCTTCCTGCCCTTTCGCCTCAGCCTTCAGAATGCTTCCCTTATAGGACGGCTTAACCTCTGTGGATACATTGGCGAAAAGGTTTGCCACAGCCATTTTCACCCTTTCTTCACTTTCCGTGAGGTTGATTTCGGTTTCAACGCGAACTGCTATTTCTTCCATTTTTCTTCAATCATCCTAAGGATTTTTTTCACTTTGGCTTTTGTATAGTCTCTTTTATTCTCGTTTACTATGAGGTGCTCAGCCAGAGCTATAGCGTTTCCTAAACCCACACTGAGTTCGCGCATGTCTCGTTCATTGAAAAGTTCCCATCCGTCTGGGTCATCGCTTCGACGGCGGCGGTAGAGACGGTTAAACCGTGTTTCTGGCGAAGCATGCACCGCTATAAGGCTGAATTTAGAAAAATGCGTTTTGAAAGCGTCAACTTCACTTGGGCTTCTTAAGCCGTCCACAATCACTTTTTCGCTTTTTTGCTGTTCTATTTTTGGAATGCACTTGTCGGCTATTATGCTGTTTCCGCCTTTTTCCCTCAACTCAAGCATCACTTTTCCAATGTTTTTCGGGGTCGGTTTCAACCCGCGCTTTTGTGTCTCTTCCCTAATCACATCACCCATAACAACGACGGCGTAGCCTTCCTGTTGAGCTGTCTTCACCACGAGAGATTTGCCCGACCCTGGCATTCCAGCTAAACCAACAACGATTTTGTCAGCGTTCATGTTACACCCTTTTATTATTCTTACAATAGTAACACTCAAAATTAAAAAGCATTTATGAGAGGAAAATGTAAAAAGTACCCGAGGGAACAGAAATGCCCGAGCCTATAAGAAGTTTCTTGGCTTTCGACATAGAAAGCGACACTGTTTTAAACAGACTTGCGGCTGCGCAGAAACTTTTGGTTCAAACGGGCGCAGACTTGAAACTTGTAGAACCGCAGAACATCCACATTACAGTCCGCTTTCTCGGAAACATCACGCCAACAATGGCCGAAAAGATATTTGAAGAAATGAAGAAAGCCCAGTTTGCCCCATTTAACGTGCAAATTAAGGGTTTAGGCGCCTTTCCCGACCTGCGCTACTCAAGGGTCGTTTGGGCTGGAATAACCGAGGGTGCAGACCAGTTGGAAAATGTCTTCAGCCAGCTGGAACCTCGACTTCGCGGTTTAGGCTTCACTCCCGACCATAAAGGTTTCAGTCCACACTTGACAATCGCCCGCGTCCGGTCAGGAAGAAACAAAGCACAATTAGCCGAGTTTATCACTGAAAACGCGAACTACGACTTCGGCGCCATCAAGGCGGAATGCCTGCGGCTCAAAAAGAGTGACCTAACGCCTAAAGGGCCTATTTACTCAACGCTTAAAGAATTCTGCCCTCAAAAGTAACGAAAAGGATCACCTATGCAGAAAAAAATAAACAAAGTATACGAAGAAATCTTGGAAAAAATCACGCCTACCCAAGTGGACAGAGCGAAAATAACGGCTTTAGCTAAAGAATTGGCGCAGAAGGTAGCGCTTGCTTGCGAAGAACACGGCGTCAAAGCCACAGTAAGGGTTGAAGGCTCAGTCGCAAAAGACACTTGGCTAAGGAAAGAACCCGAAATCGACGTATTCATGCGCTTACCAACCACGATACCTCGCAAGTCTCTTGGCAAAATCAGCCTCGAAATCGCACGGAAAGCCACCGAAGGCTCAAGGCAGGTTGAACGGTTCGCGGAGCACCCGTACTTGGAGGCGTTCATCGGCGATGTTAGAGTGAACATCGTTCCCTGCTACGATGCGAAACGTGGAGAATGGCTGAGCGCCACTGATAGAACACCTTTCCACACAGACTACGTAAAAAGGCGCCTGAACAAAATCTTGCGGAACGAGGTTCGCCTGCTGAAAAAGTTCCTGCAAGGCGTCAATGCCTACGGGGCTGAAATAAAAACAGGCGGCTTTAGCGGTTATCTCTGCGAGCTTTTGATCTTGCATCATAAATCCTTCACCGAAACTTTGCGTGCCTTTACAGGGTACACGCAACGAATTATCATAGACATTGAAGGCTACTATGCAGGCAGGGAGAAAGCGCTTCAACTTCTCTTCCCAGAGCCGCTAGTTGTAGTTGACCCTGTGGATAAAGGAAGAAACGTGGCTTCCGCTGTCCAGCCACAGAAACTTTACACGCTCGTTGGCGCAGCCAGAGCCTTTCTCAAAACGCCAAACGCGAAGTTCTTTTATCCGCCGAAAGCTAAAGCCCTCTCAGCAGAAGCCCTAAGGAGTAAGCTGGAAAACCGCGGCGCTTCCCTCATATTTCTGCCGCTTGGCAAAATAGAAGCGGTTCCCGACGTTTTATGGGGACAACTGTACAGGACACAGCGGTCTTTGCGAAAACTGGCTGAGCTTAACGACTTTAAAGTCCTCAGAGACGCTGTTTGGAGCGACGAAAAAACGCTTAGCGTCTTTGTTTTTGAGCTTGAGCAGCGTGTTTTGCCGAGCGTTAAGAAGCATTTGGGTCCGCCTCTGGAGCGGGAAAAGGAATGCGAAAACTTCTTGTCTAAATACGCTCATAATGATGATGTGGTTTCTGGACCCTATATTGGAGATGGACGATGGGTTGTGGAGCTGCGGCGTAGATTCACCGATGTTGTTGAGCTTCTGAGAGAGAAACTGACGGAGGGCGGCAGAAACATAGGCGTTGCGGAACTGATTTCACAAGCATTTCGGGAAAAACTCAGAATTCTAGTAAACAGTGAAGTGGTTGAAGTCTACCGGGGCAATGGGGAGTTTGCGGAGTTCTTAACAGATTTTCTTTCTTGCAAGCCTTTCTGGCTAGAAACCGCTGAGGCTTAGTGCTAAAAGCACTGCGCCGAGAAGCCAGCAGTAGAACGCAAAGAGGTAGAATTTCTTGCCAGCTAATGCCTTCCAGAGAAGCTTTAATGCAAAATAGCTAACTACAAGCGAGACAGCGATACCGACGAGGATTTCCGTCAAACCAACGCCTGCAAGAGTTAGCGTTTCATGTTGCTCGTACAAGGTCAAGCCTAAAGCGCCGATTACTGCTGGAACAGAGAGCAAAAAGGAAAACGTGAAAGCTTTCTCGCGTTTTATTCCCAGCAAAAGCGCTATGGCGATTGTCAACCCGCTTCGTGATATTCCTGGGATTAAGGCTACGCCTTGGGCAGTGCCTATCGCCAGGGCTTCCATGTAGGTTATGTTTTCTTTTCTTTCGTTTCCAACTCTTGAACTGTAAAGCGTTATGCCGCAGACTATGAACGCTCCAGCTATTGGCAGAAAATTACTGAAATATGCTTCTATGGCGTTGCTGAAGAACACCCCTATTAAGGCAGTGGGTATTGTTCCGACGATGATTAGGGGGATTAGTTTTCCATTTTCCGATTTGAAGTCTCTTTTTACGAGCGCTGCAAGAATTATTTTGATGTCCTTTCGGAAAAAAAGAAGTATAATTATAAGCGTTCCTACGTGTAAGGTGACATCAAAGAGCAGAGGCAATGTCAAGCCCAAGAAGCGTTCAGCTATTCGTAGATGACCCGTGCTGGATATAGGCAACCATTCTGCCACGCCTTGGA
>Ga0315537_1000293_pt1 | contig 37823 bp, 31 predicted proteins | sample SalMarSW160270MG_FD_203091 | JGI IMG/M metagenome (GOLD analysis project Ga0315537, IMG submission 203091) | Salt marsh sediment microbial communities from the Plum Island Ecosystem LTER, Massachusetts, United States - Salt Marsh Sediment SW1602-70 ... | reverse complement strand
CAACCACACCCAGTTGCTTGTTCAGCGAGGCAGCCAGTTTTTTAATGGCGTCCCGAAGATTACCGATCGTTACTTTAAAGTCCCAGGATTTTCCTTTTCGTAAGACAGTCAAGGTGATTTCCTGTCCGATGGATGTATCGGCCACCTGATTTTGCAGGCTCGATGCATCCGGGATTTCTTTTCCATGATACGCTGTCACCACGTCGTTTTTTTGAAGGCCGGCTTCATCTGCCGGGCCTCCTTTGACCACTTCAGCGATAAGGGCGCCTTTGGATACATTAAGCTTCATGGATTTTTGCAGATCCGGTGTCAAGTCCCGGATACTCACTCCCAGCCAGCCGCGTTCCACCTTACCATTCTTGATAAGCGCATTGGCAATGTGGACGGCCATGTTGCTCGGAATGGCAAAACCGATCCCTTCGAATCCGCCGGATTCGGATACGATAGCCGCGTTGACCCCGATGACCTTTCCTTGCAGGTTCAATAAGGGACCGCCACTGTTACCCGGATTGATGGCTGCGTCGGTCTGAAAATAGTCCTGGTAACCGCTCGGGTCCAGAATGCCGCGGCGATGTTTGGCGCTGATGATTCCCTGAGTGACGGTCTGGTCCAGACCCCGAGGGGCGCCAATGGCCACAACCCAGTTACCGACTTTCATTTCATCCGAATCGCCGAAAGTTACATAAGACAGCTTTTCGTCAGCCTTGATCTGGATAACGGCCAAATCGGTCTTTGGATCGGTGCCCACGAGTTCGGCCGGGTAGCGTCGCCCGTCAGATAGAACCACCTGAATCTCATTTGCACCGGCGACGACATGATTGTTGGTCAGAATATGTCCCTGAGCATCCATGATCATACCGCTTCCCAGTCCTTTAAGTTCGCGTTTGAATTTGTGAGGCACATGATGGGGAACGTCGAAGAAATAGTGAAAGAACGGATCGTTCTCAAACGGGAGAAACGGATTGTTTACTTCCTGACGCTGGGTGACCTCGATGTGTGCAACAGCCGGAATCGTTTCCTTGGCAACCCTGGCAATGGCGGTGCTCAGATCGACGGCTGAAGGATTTACCCTCAGCGGCATAACGGCCTCCACAATTGGATTCTCTATGGTCGACGGTTTGACATTCTCTGGTGCGCCGGCGGTAGAAGACCGGTCCTGTGTTGCCGTTGAATCGTCAGATTGTGACCGGCATTGGGTCAATCCCAAAGTTAGCATTACGATGACAAAGAAAAACAAATAACGTATTGTTCGAGTATGTTTGTTAACCATTTTATCCTCCTAAAATTTTATATGTGTTAAATATAACCCGGATCAATCAAAATTCCGGAGCGATTAAATATCCCGAAGTTTGTATCTTTTCGTTGTCCCAGACCGTGACTGAAACGACAGGATGCGATTCCAAAACAAGTCATTAAACTTATTGGGAACTTTTCAGTTCCTATCATTTTAAGCATATTTGAAAAAATCGGTATAAGTATCCTTCTGATTTTCCTGTAGGAAATTACGGGAACTTGCTGTCAGTGTGTGTCCTACAACCATCGTAGGGACTACCGTGACCAAAGTCTATCGATGTTTTCAGTCGCATAGATGAAAATTTTTACGATCGGATCGAACAGGAAGATCAACTCGAAACCGTCGATATTCGCCAAGTTTTGCGCCAAGGTAACCCTATCCGATTCAGGAACAAAACCAAAAATGAGGTGTATGAAACGGAACACACTTTGACCGAGCGTCAGATCGAAATGATTCTGGAGGGCGGCCTGATCAACGTTGTGAGGAAACGGCAGTTACAATAGGAGAATTAAGGAGGCGTGGGGAATGATATAAACGCTGAAAAGCTTTACCAAATGATGAAAAAAGTTCAGGAATCCAAAGGACATTTTTTTAATAAAGACAAAAAAAGAACCTTTGAGCTTTTAGAAGCCCTGATTATTAACAAAGACCGTTACAGATACATGGGGTGTCCCTGCCGATTACTGTCAGGAAACCGGGAGGCCGACCGGGATATTTTCTGTCCCTGCATATATAGTGTGCCGGATATTGAAGAATATGGCAGTTGTTACTGCAATCTTTATGTTTCAAAAGAATGGAATGAGGGCAAAACCTCACACAAATATGTTCCGGAACGACGCCCGGTAGAAAAAATCCGTTTTTGAAAGAAAAAAGTATGCAAATAATGTATCCGTGTAGGGTTTTTATTTTGACTTTTTCCCAAAGGTTTTTATTTTATTTTTTAATAAGCAGCCAAATTTAATAGCTGTTTATTCTAAAGAAATATTCTTAAAAAGGAGGATTACTCCAATGAATGATATATTAAAAAGAGATATTACAGGCGAATGCCAAGGAGAATGCAGAGATCGCGTAAGAGAAGGCCAAGAAGAACGACAGATTGAAATCAAAGGATCAGATGTTAACGCTCCGGAGTTTTATCCGGATGCACGTTGGGCAAGATCCAGAAATGAACAGCCTGGCGTTTGGGGCGGTCACGTGTAAACCCGAAATCATGAGCTCATGTAATTTTAGACAAAGATACAGGCAATAAAGTTAATAACAAATCCAGATAAAGGATAACAAATAAAAAGGGTAGCCGATTCGGCTACCCTTTTTTATTCGTTTAATCAAACTAAATTGGGCGAAAATTAAGTTCCCAATATAGAAATTGGCAATTTTTAGCAAAATCAAGTAACACTGCATCCCGCCCAGAGGCGGGAACAAGTAATTCCGTCGATTGTCCTCGTAGGAACATAGACTCTGCATTTCACCCCAGTATAATAGTTCCGACTTACAAGGCATGCAGGGCAGGCGCAGAGATTGCGGAAAAGGGCAATTTCTGGATGGAAGATGTTTTAGTTCATGCACGCAGGGATCGGATTTGGGCAAGTTACAGTTTTTGCCATGCGCTCATATTTTGCCGTTAAAAAATCAAAAAGTTCTTTTTCCGAAAGTTCTTTTAAATAAAGATCCGATAAATACCATTTGTTGATGTAGGTTCCAACGCTTCTGAACAGATCACAATGTTTTGCCACCATCAGGTCAAAGGCTTTCTTCCCTATTCCTAAAAAATCGGAAGCCTGATTGAACAGAACAAGACCCTTATGTTCCTTTTTATATTCATCCCGACTGTGAAAAGGCCTCAATACGTGTCTTTCAAAGTTCAGGTCCTCGTGCTGAATCAGTAGGGTTATTATATGGCATTTGAGCACGGACAGCAGTTTGTTCATCCATCTGTCCCGGTATGATTTGGGTGTGGAAAGGAAAGGCAAATCCGTATGTTGTCCGATGAATGCATGGCAATCGTTTATAATTGTTTGAGATCTGTGCGTCGCAATCCGTTTTAATTTTCTTTTTTCGTAGCCGCTGATGCTTCTCCCCAGATATTCGGATGCTTTTTTTCCGGCGTATTTTTGTAAAAATTTTAACTCCTCTTCCACTTGGGAATAGAGAGTCAGACCTTGTTTTTTCCCGTAAATTTCTTCTCTGAGTTTTTCAATTTCAGACCCGCGTCCCGATGCTAAAGCCTTCTCGGCTCTTTCTTTTAATACCATGGTTTGGCCATATATTTTTTGGGGAACGCTCTTTAATTTACCGGTTTCATATCGATCGAACCATTGATTTAAGAGTAATGTGGGATTGACGTTCATGGCCTTTTCCAGAAAAAGCAAAACCGGCCGGATAACATGATAAGAAACTCTGGGTTCAGGTTGGAATTGAGTATATTCTTGTATCCACTTTTTAAGGGTCTGACGGTCGAGGCCGCTGTCAAAGAATTTTTTTTCCATTATTTGCTCGATCCGGGATTCAACCGTACGGGTTTGACCGTTAAATATTCTGTAATCTATTTTTTTAGGATTTTTTTCCCTGTAGAATTCCAGGTAAAGATCAGATTTTGTGATTTCATCGTTTAGAAATATCCATAAGCCCGCCATATCCCTGAAGTATGTTCCGTCCACTCTTTCGGGTTTTTGGAGCGGTGGTTCTTCTCTAAAAATTGTCCTGTAGTTTCTTGGAGAAAGAGAGTCGATCCTTCCGTGCGCAAGGTTATATATTAGTGTGTAGGAAAGACCCCTGTTTTTTGAAAATTCGGCAATGGTCAGATTCTTGAAGATTTTTTCGAGAAACTGTTTTCTTATTTGCTGTGTTAATTCGATTCTGGGTATTAGCGGAATTTTATTTTTGGATAAGCACATCACAATGACCTTCATAACCATTATCCGGCTATCTTCGTAAACCAAGTGATTTTGCCATAACCTGCTGTAATCCGTATATTCACAAAAATTTGACCATAAACTCCAAATAGAACTGCAAAACCCGCCGGCAAGTGACAGATCGTTTGGTTGTTCTAAACAACCGGATAGTTTATTGTTTTTCTTATAGCTAAATTTAAATTAAACAGATTTTTCAGGCTGTCAAGTTTTTTTATACCACATAGTATCACAAAGGATTCCGGATCCAACGACCCGGGCCTTCCGGGATCTCTGATGAAGCTTCTGATGAAGTCTCTGATGTTTTCGGCGGGCTGTAATTTCCTTCTGAATTCCTTGGACCCAGCATTTTAATTAAGGATTGATTTATTGATGTGAAATTGTGTCTAAAATTGTGCCTATTTCTTTTCGATTTGCAGTGATCTTAAATGATAGGCGATGACATCATGGCCAAACGATCTTTTTCGGGTTCCATCTCATAACCAATCTTAAAGCGTCTCTGCGTCCCGTCATTCTGGTATGCTAAGAAGGGAAAATGCTTCAACAGGTCGACAATTTTATCGCGGTTCCATTTCGCCGATATGTGGGTTTCCCCAACCTTTTCCATAGTGTAGGTCTTTGCCGTAATAAATTTCTGAATCCACAGATAAAATGATGACGTCCGGAGGATGAACCCCATGTTTTTTCAGGTAGTTGGCTGCGGAGTCGATGGTACGACCGGTGGCCACGCCAAATGCGATAGTTTTCCGGTTTTCCTTCAGGAGATTCAGGAGTTCCGGAAGGTACTCATTATTGTTGCCAATGAGTGTGTTGTCAATATTTACGACAATAAAAAAATTTAAAGCCGCTCAAAGATGACCGGAATGTTTTCCCTCTATACCATGCTGCCCCTGTCATCAGAAAAGAAATCAAAAAAATCGATCCGAAACTTATTGATGTTCTATCACTTTCCGGAGGACTCATTGACAATGCCACGATGCAACGTTTGAACTTTGAGGTGGATGGGAAAAAAAGAAGAACCGCTGAGGTGATAGAAGAATTTTTAAAAGCAAAGAGAATTCTTTAAAGTAGATGAATTTGCCGTTTTGTCGGAAAAAAAGATCTTCCTTGGAATACGGGTTAGTGCCAAACTATTTAAGACGTAGCAGCGCCCCGCATTCATTCTGAGTTGCAACATCAAGTTTTGCATTGCAATGGTTCATTGCCCGGCCCACTTCATTTAGGGCTTTTTGGGGCGTATTGTTTGTTTCGCTCAGGTGAGCCAGAATCACATATTTTAATCGGTCATGTTGCACTTCTTTCAAAAGATTTTTCGATGCCTCGTTGGACAGATGCCCGGTTCTGCTCTTGATTCGTTGTTTTATCGGCCATGGATAAGGGCCGTTTATAAGCATGACCTCATCATGATTGGCTTCCAGAATCAACAAAGAACACCCTTTAAGATGCTCTTTAACCATGGAGGTTGCAATGCCGAGATCTGTGGCAATCCCGATTTTTGTTCCGTTCTGATTTACGGTAAAGCCGGACGGATCCTCTGCATCATGGGATATGGAAAAAGGATGTATGGAAAGGTCATTTATCATAAAGGGTGAGCCGCATTCAAAGTTCTTGATCACCCGGACGGTTCCAAGCTGTGAAACGGCGGCTTTTTCTGTTTTAGAACTCATAAAAACCGGCAGGTTAAAACGACGAGAAAGAACCCCCACCCCCTGGATATGGTCGGTATGCTCATGGGATACAAGGATGGCGTCAAGATCTTGAGGATGAAGCCCTTTTGAGTTAAGGCGGCGTTCAATCTCGATTCCCGAAAGGCCGGCATCGATAAGTATTGAGGTGGAACCGCTGGAAACATAAACGGCATTCCCCCTGCTTCCGCTTGCCAATATGCAAATTTCGAGGTTATAATCGAGTCCGGCTTGTAACTGCTCTGAAAACCGAGATTTTTTCATCTTAACGCCCTGTATGCCCGAATCCGCCACTATTGCGATCGGTTTCATCGAGGTGTTCCACAACCTTTAACTTGGCCCGATAAACCTTTTTAACGACCATCTGGGCAATCCTGTCGCCACGATGAAACGTATAATTCTTTTCTCCAAGGTTTATAACCGCAATCTTTACTTCTCCGCGATAATCGGCATCAATGGTACCGGGGGAATTAATAATCCCAATACCGTGAGTTACAGCCAATCCGCTCCTTGGACGAATCTGGATTTCAAATCCTGTGGGGATAGCAACCGCAAAACCGGTGGATATCAAAGCAACAGCACCTTTTTCCAGTACCATATCCGTTTCTATGGCCGCACATATGTCCATACCGGCGGCATTGGGCGTCATGTAGCGAGGCAGGGGTATATCTGAGTCCGATTCCGGTCTTAAACAAAGAAATTTGATGGAGGGAGAAGTATCCATAAATCAGATGGTTAAAATATCGTTAAAATCATCCTTATGGGTAACCGGTCCTAATAGGGTCAGTGCAAACCGTCTTTTTTGAAAAAGGCTTTCCGCCAGATCAAAAATGTCGTCTTGGGTAACCGATTCGATATTATTTGCAATCTCTTCCAAAGGGATATACCGTCCAAAATGAGTTTCGTTCTGTGCCAGCCGCACCATCTGGTTGTCGTTGCTTTCCGATGCAAGCATGAGACTCCCCTTTGTGTGTTCCTTGGCATCATGCAGTTCGTTTGGATCAACACGCGTTTGATTAAGTCTGGCAATCTCTTTCAGAATCAGTTCGGTTGATTTGCGGGCGTTTTTAGGATTGACGCCGGCATAGACCCCAAATATCCCGGTGTCCACATAAGATGAGATAAAGGAATAAACAGAGTAAGCCAAGCCTCTTTTTTCTCGGATTTCCTGAAACAGTCTTGAACTCATGTTCCCGCCGAAGATAGTGTTCATCAGGGAATACGCATACCGTCGCGGGTCGGTTATTGAAACGCTCTTTGTCCCCAGACAGATATGAACCTGTTCCAAGTTTCTATGATGCAGGTTAACCCTGCAGCGACCTTGGGGGGTAATACGCTCGGGGAAGCTGTTGCCCGGACGAATAGATTCAAAGACCGGCCCGATAAGATCCAGCAAACGGTTGTGCTCCAGGTTGCCTGCAGCCGAAATGACAATACGCTCGGGTTGATATAACTTGTGAAAAAACCTTTTAATGGTATGGGAATTAAAACCTGCAACGTTTTCACGAGTGCCGAGAACGGATCGTCCCAGAGAATTATCCCCCCAAAAATTTCTCCCCGAAAGCACATGAATGTATTCATCCGGACTGTCTTCCACCATGCCGATTTCCTGAAAAATAACCGCCCGTTCATTTTCAACCTCTTTTTCATCAAACACAGAGTTTAAAAATATATCAGAAAGAATATCGACCATGGTTTCCAGATGGCTGTCCAAAACCTTTCCATGGTAACACGTATTTTCAGCACTTGTAAAAGCGTTTGTCTGGCCCCCGATGGAATCAAATTCCTTGGCAATCTGAAAAGCGGTCCGTTTCTCTGTTCCCTTGAAAATCATATGCTCAATAAAATGGGAAAGTCCGCTTTCGGATGACGATTCATCCCGGGCTCCGACGTTTACCCATACCCCCATTGATACAGAATGAACATGGGGCATTTTTTTACTGACAATCCTGATGCCGTTATTGAGGGTGGTTTTATTTACGTCGTGCTCCATTTTTCTCGGCCTATTTCTCTTCTTCCAGGACAGCTTTGTGGCTCAAACGGATTTTTCCGTCCCTGTTGATTTCAAGAACCTTGACTTTGATACGATCTCCTTCCTTTACAATATCAGAGACTTTGTTTACCCGGTGATTGGCAAGTTGTGAGATGTGAACAAGACCGTCTGTTCCGGGCATTAACTGGACAAAAGCACCAAAATCCATGATTTTTACAACCGTCCCTTCATAAATTTCTCCCACTTCGGGTTCCATTACAATTTCACCGATCATCTTTACGGCGGCGTCCGCTTCTTCCTGTGAAAAAGCGGCAATTTTGACCACGCCCTGATCATCTATTTCAAGTTTAGTATCGGTTTCATTTTGAATTGCCCGGATGATTTTCCCTCCCGGACCGATGACGTCTCGGATTTTGTCGGGATTAATATTCAGGGTAATGATTATCGGCGCAAAGGGGGAAATTTGGTCACGAGGTTCCTTAAGGGCTTCTAACATCCTGTCAAGGATATGAAGCCGACCCACGCGTGCCTGTTCAAGGGCTTTTCCCATAATATCCCTGGAAATTTCATGAATTTTTATATCCATCTGGAGTGCGGTTATGCCGTCTTTTGTGCCGGCAACCTTAAAATCCATATCACCGGTATGGTCTTCATCCCCAAGAATATCCGACAGGATAACCACATCATCTCCTTCCTTTACAAGCCCCATGGCAATACCGGAAACCGGGGCTTTGATTGGAACGCCACCGTCCATTAGCGCCAGGATACCCGAACAGACGGTTCCCATGGATGAAGATCCGTTGGACTCTAAAACTTCTGAAACAAGGCGGATGGTATAGTCAAATTCTTCCTTATCCGGCAGGGCTTTTTCTAGGGCTCTGGTGGACAGCCCGCCGTGACCGATATCTCTGCGGCTCGGTCCGCCGATGCGTCTGACTTCTCCTACCGAATAGGGTGGGAAATTGTAATGGAGCATAAAGGGCCTCTGTTCTTCACCGAGTAGCGTCTCCACACGCTGCTCATCCCGACCTGACCCGAGGGTCAGCACACATATCACCTGGGTTTCTCCACGTGTAAAAAGAGCACTGCCGTGGGGTCTGGGCAATATGCCGACCTCACATGTAATCGGCCTTATTTCATCAAATTTTCTTTTATCAATCCGACGCCTCTCTTTAAGAACAACATCCCTGCTGATTTTTTTGAGTATGTTATTTAATATCGTGTTTACTTCGCCTCTGCGATTCACATAATCTTCCCCGAGTTGTTCAATAATATCTGATGTTATTGCTCCAAGTGCGGCGCTTCGTTTAATTTTTTCAGGTATCATCAGGGCTTCGTATATCCTCGGGGATGCCTGGGATTCAACTTTTTGGACCAGCTCATTATCCGTTTCGGGCGGTATAAAGGGCCGTTTGGGCACTCCGTTAATTTCCTTGAGTTTCACTTGCATATCTAAAAGCGGCTGCATGGCTTTATGGCCGAAAAAAATTGCTTCAAGCATATCAGATTCACTAACAATATTGCCACCGCCTTCTACCATTACCACGCCGGTTTTTGAACCGGCAACAATGATGTTGATGTCCAAATTTTCGTATTCGTCCACAGTAGGATTGATTTTTAACTGACCGTCTATCCGGCCGACACGGACACATGCAATCGGCCCCGCAAATGGAATGTCTGATATTTCAAGAGCAGCAGACGCCCCTATCATTGCCAGAATGTCAGGATCATTTTCCTGGTCCATGGAGAGTACGGTTGCAATAACTTGAGTTTCACATCGGTATTCTTTGGGAAAAAGCGGCCTGATGGGACGGTCTATAAGGCGGGCGGTCAGGGTCTCCTTTTCACTGGGCCTGCCGATTTCTCGCCGGAAATAATTCCCGGGTATTCGACCCGCCGCATACCCCTTTTCCTGATATTCAACGGTAAGCGGCAAAAAATCTGTGGTGCGTTCTTCTTGAGAAGATACCACTGCAACAAGCACAATGGTGTCTCCATATTGAACCACAACCGAACCGGATGCCTGTTTGGCGATTTTGCCGGTTTCGATACTCAGTGTTTTTCCACCGATTTCAGTTTTGAGTAAAGTTTCCATATTTGTCTCCTAAAAGCAAAGCAGCTTCAAATTTGTAATTGCATGCCAAATGCCATATTTTTTTTTGGGGCTGATCATTAAATAGCAAAAGGTCACGTTCAATTGATGACGGCGGGATTAAAAATTAAGCCCTTATGCAGGTACGGTTCTATGAGGCTGTCTTGTGCTTATATGAACAATACAGGCATGTAAGAACTCCGGCTATATTTTATCTCCTGGGCAAAATATCACATAAAATGTGTGATCTATCTTCTCAATCCCAGGGTTTCGATGATTGCCCTGTATCGTTTTACATCTTTATTTTTTACGTAGTTTAAGAGCCTGCGCCGTCTGCCCACTAAAATCAACAACCCCCTTCTGGAATGATGATCTTTTTTATGAACCTTTAAGTGGTCTGTAAGATAAGAAATACGGTATGTCAGAAGTCCGACCTGTACTTCCGGAGAACCGGTATCGTTTTCGTGCAACTTAAATCGCTCGATCAGCTCCTTTTTATCTTTTGTTGTTAAAACCAATTTTTTTCGCCTCCTCTTGTTAAATAAAGATTTTTTCGTTCATGACATATTCAAGACAACCTGATAAAATTCGAGTTAATTGTTGAATACACAACAATAACTAAACCTGTTCCTCTTTTTTGTATCCTTTAATACGGCAATAAGATGGTTATTTGTATCAACGATTTTGATAAAGCCTTCTGATGTTTCTGTATGTACCGGCCTTAAATCCTTTTTTGTTATGATATTGCCATGCATTATTTTTTTTGCCAAATCTTTATCCGCAATATGTTCGGGCATATCCTGCAAGGCGTTTGACATGCTTATTATCCGATGGGATATTTTCGCGGATAAAGCAAAATTTTCTATCTCTGATAATTTTACAGCCTCGGTAATTGAAAATCCGCCGCTTTGGATCCGCCTTAATTCTTTAAGGTGGCCACCGCATCCGAGAATTTTTCCTATATCTGCACAGAGTGTTCGGATATATGTCCCTGCCGAGCAGGATACAGTAAAATGTATCAACGGCAGATTGATTCTAAGTATTTCAATGTTAAAAATAGTGATGCGTCTTGCCGGTTTCTGAACCGGATTGCCCCTGCGCGCCAGCTTGTAAAGGGGGGTTCCCTTACATTTCAGTGCCGAATAAACCGGCGGGATTTGCTCAATCGTTCCCTTAAATTGGTTAAATACAGACTGTAATTTTATTTCAGAAAATAATACGTTATCACATGTGTCTGTAACAATTCCGGTTGAATCCTGCGTGTCTGTTTCAATGCCCAGGAGAAGAACAGCTTCATATTTTTTATTGCCGTGCAGGAAAAACCTGGCAAGCTTTGTCCCGCGATTGATACAGCATACCATGATACCCGTTGCAAAAGGATCAAGTGTACCGGTATGCCCGACTTTTCTTGCTCCAAATATTTTCTTTATACGGGCAACTACCTTGGCTGAGGTTATACCTGCGGGTTTATCAACAAGTAAAATCCCGTTTAATTCAGGCTGCATAAGTTAACGTCTCGGAAATTCTATAACTTCTCGAGAATACATGTTTTTTTAATGCAATATGTTTGTGCCATCAGAATGGAAAAATGGAATGCTGGAATATTGGGGATAAAGCCGGAAACAAACCATTTTAATTGTAAACAACTCCTTCAAACCCATCATTCCATTACTCCATCATTCCACTATTCCAATTGGGGCGAAGCCCCTAAGTTCAGTCATATTTTTTCAGCCAGCTTTAAAATTTGTGCTGTTATATCAGAAAGCGTGGTTTCAATACTGAATCCGGCAGCGATGGAATGGCCGCCTCCGCCAAAGGAAGCTGCAATTGAAGCCACATCAACCGTTCCATCGGAACGGAGACTGACATGAAACCTCTTAAAATTTTTTGGATTTTCTTTGCCGTTCCGGTTTTCCTGTATCAGTGCCGCAACTTTGACATCCTCAATCCGTTTTGCGTAATTGATCAAACCGTCTACATCTTCCGCCTGGGTATGTGTTTCATCAAACATATCTTGACTCAGTGTCATAATTGACAGTTTGCCGTTATTTGAGATCTTAATAGAGTCAAGGGCCAGATTAAGAAGCTTTATGCGGCCCAGAGAATATGTTCCTCCATATATATGTTGAGCAATATTATAAGGATCAACACCCAATCCTACCATTTCTTGACAGATTGAAAAAGCAGCCCGGTTTGTATTTGAAAAGCGAAATGAACCGGTATCGGTCAAGATTCCCGTGTATATTGATGTAGCAATGGCTTTGTCAAAGGGAATATCCATCTGTTTTATCAGACGGTATATGATTTCAGCGGTGGCACATGCTGAAGTATCTATGAGTTGAATATGACCAAAGCGGGTATTGGTCACATGATGATCGATGTTGATAATGATCGGTATATGTCTAACCGCTGAAACAGCCTTCCCGATCCGTTGTAAATCTCCGCAGTCAAGAATAACGGCAAGATCGTAATTTTCGTTTTTTATATTCCTCACAACACGCTTTGCAGCGGGGAGAAAACGGTACACGGCAGGAATGGGACTTTCATTGTATAACGTTGTTGTTTTATTCAATGCATCAAAACAAAGTCCCATGGCGATCAAAGAGCCGATTGCATCGCCGTCCGGGTTCGTGTGGGAAGCAACTAAAATGTGGTCGCTATTTTTCAAATAACGTATTATCTGGTCCATTATCCGCTTTTACAGCCTTCAAAACCTTATCTATTTGTGATCCGTAGTCAAAAGATTCATCGTAAAAAAATTTGAGATCCGGCATATACCGCAAACCCAACTGGCGAGCAAGTGTACGTTTTACATACCCCAGAGCACTTTTAAATCCTTCTGCCGCCTCTTCCATGCTTTTTTTATTACCGGATGCAACGAAGTATATCCGTGCAATTCTTAAATCTCGAGACATTTTTACATCTGTAATGCTGGCATTTTTAAGACGAGGATCTTTTATTTTTTTCAGCAATATTTCCGACAATACTTTTTGTATTTGGCCACTGACTCTGTCAGATCGTGCAAATGGTTTCATAAATTGATGATCTCCATTTCACTGTCGATGATCTCGGCCAGATTCAACTCCTCTGCCAGATTAAACATCTTGTCTATCTTAGAGTTTATCACCTTTCGGTTGTTGCCGACCAGGGAGAACCCTATCACTGCCTTTTGATAGATGTCATTTGATTCGACCTCTGCAACCGAAGCATTAAAATTATTGCGCAGCCGGCTAATGATCGATTTTACAATTTTCCTTTTGCCTTTTAAAGAACGGCAATCTTGCAACCTGAATGTGATAGTCCCTAAACCCACGACCATGTCACTCTCACTTATATTTGGCACGGTCATATTTGAACATTTTTTTGATGTTTGCCTCAATTTATACCTAAATGTTGCACGAGTCGGAGGCTTTCATATGCCCCGATAGCGGGATTTCCGCTTCTCTCCAACAAAGCACTTAAAGATTCTCATTAACTTTCATGCAAGATTCAGGTAATACCCGTGCCAAGTAACCATCTACTCTTTAAGTTCAGGTTTGATCTCCTCAAGGTAGTAACATTCTATGATATCACCCACCTTGATGTCATTATATTTTTGAATACCGATTCCGCATTCATAACCACTCAGGGCTTCTTTGATATCGTCTTTGAAATGCCGGAGGGAAGAAATTTTACCCTCATAACACACAATCCAATCCCTGAGGACGCGCACAAGCTGCCCCCGCTCTATTTTCCCCTCGGTGACATAGCAACCTGCGATAGTCCCAACTTTTGGGACGTGAAACACTTCGCGGACTTCGGCTTTGCCCAGGATCCGTTCTTCAAAAGTAGACGACATCATACCGAGTATGGCATCCTTGATGTCTTTTATAATATCATAAATGACATTATAAAAACGTACGTCCACGTTTTCTTCATAAGCAAGCGCTTGAATTTTAGAAGTGGGACGAACGTTAAACCCTATAATTATGGCATCAGAAACGGTGGCCAGGGAAATATCCGATTCGGTTAATGTGCCGGTCGCTGAATGGACCACGTTAATTCTGACTTCCTCGTTGGAAAGTTTAATCAAAGCCTCTTCAAGTGCTTCGATAGAACCATGTACATCGGTTTTTATTATGAGGTTAAGATCCTTAACCTTGTTTGTCTGTATCTGCTCGTAAAGTTTTTCAAGACTTAATCTGCTGGTTTTTGCCAGTTCTTTAGACCGTTGTTTCTGTATTCGATGCGCACTGACCTGCTTGGCATTCTTTTCGTCTGCCAGCGCAAGCAATTTATCCCCGGCATTAGGAACACCTGAAATCCCGATTATTTCAACCGGAATCGAAGGCCCGGCGGACGTTACATGCATTCCCCGGTCGTTCAGCAAGGCACGTATTTTGCCATAGTGTATACCGCAAACCACCGGATCATGAATCGCCAGAGTACCCTGCTTAACCAGAACCGTGGCAACCGGGCCTCTGCCTGAATCAAGCTTTGCTTCAACCACGTAACCCATGGCAAGTCTGTCCGGATTTGCTTTAAGCTCCAATATTTCTGCCTGAAGCAGAACCATTTCAAGCAGATCATCAATTCCCTGCTTCTTCTTTGCAGAAACCTGGACGAAGATAGTATCGCCGCCCCAATCCTCAGGGACAAGACCTGCATCTGCAACTTCACGCTTAACACGTTCAGGATCAGCATTTTCTTTGTCTATTTTATTAATTGCTACGATGATCGGGACTTTTGCGGCTCTGGAGTGGTTTATCGCCTCAATGGTTTGGGGCATGACACCATCATCAGCAGCAACAACCAGAATTACCAGGTCCGTGACCTTGGCGCCACGGGCACGCATTTCAGTAAACGCCTCATGGCCCGGCGTATCCAGAAATACAATCTGGCCTTTATCTGTGGATACGTTATAGGCACCGATATGTTGGGTGATTCCCCCGGCTTCATTTTCCGTAACCTTGGTTTTTCTTATCACATCAAGAAGAGATGTCTTCCCATGATCCACATGTCCCATAATTGTTACCACCGGCGGCCTTGCGATGAGCTTTTCCGGATCATCCTTTTCTATATTTAAAACAGCTTCTTCCTCGAAAGAGGCTTTTTCCAGTTCGTAATCGAATTCTGAGGCGACAAGAACGGCGGTATCAAAGTCTATGGCCTGGTTAACCGTTGCCATAACACCTAAAGCCATCAGCTTTTTGATCATTTCTCCGGCTTTGATTCCCATTCGTTTTGCCAGATCAGACAGGGCAATGGCCTCATCAATTTTTATTCTACGTTTAATGGCTTTAGGCGTAGTTATCAAAGGCTTTTGCTTCACAAGCGCGGTCTTCGCCTTTGCAACCTTTCGGCCCTTACGAATCCGATTACCCTTAATATAAAGATCGGCCCCCTCAACCACCTCTTTTTTTCGAAAGGAGATTTTCTTTTTGAAAAACTTTCTATCTTTTGCAGCTTCGTCGAGCTTTTTTGTCCATTTCTTTTTTTTCTTTTTGTCTTTTTCAGGCGTCTCTTTCAGTGGTGCTTCAGTTTCAGGCACCTCTGTTTTCGGTGTCGGTATTTTTTCAAGTTTTGCTTTGGGGATATGAACCCGGTCTTTTTCAATCTCGGGCGCTTTTTCCTCAGGGGCGGGGGGTACGGGCAGTTTTATAATCTTTGCCGGAACATCTTTTTTAATCTTTTTGGCGTCTTTTTTCTTTTTTAATTTCTTTAAAGCGACCGGTTTCTCGACTTTATGTTTTTCTATCGAAACAATGGGTTGTGTAACGGCTCCCTCAGCTACCGCCTCCTTGCTTGTTGAGTCTTTCTCTACCGCCTTTTTTCCCTTGGCAACACGTTCAGGAACCTCTTTTTTGAGAAGCTCTTCCGGTTCTTTTTCCGGGGGGATTTCTTTTTCTTTAAGTACTTTTTCAGACGATTGATCAGCAACCTCTGCCTTTTCGGTATGCTGCTCCGGCTCAATAGCCGTCTCTGCCTGAACCGGTATTTGCTGCACACGTTTTTTCCGTCTTCGGATAATCGACGGCTTTATACGCGTTTCCTCAACATCTTTTTTTGGTGAGCCAAGTAAATTCATTTTTATCCTGGTCACAGCTTCATCATCCAGAGAACTCATATGGCTTTTTACATCAATATCCATATTCCGTATCTTCTCAAGCAGTTCCTTATTTGTTACGTTAAGATCTCTGGCAAGTTCATATATCCTGATCTTTGCCATCCATCCCCCCTGAATTCGGTTATTATCGAATTTTTGTTTATGTTTTTTCTCAATATGTTAGTTTGGCCGATTGAAAAAAACCAACCTGGCCGGTATATGAGTTATCCGTCATCTTCTGCAATATTATCAGATGATAAAGAATGGCCGGACCTTCGCTCATCACTATCGCTATTTTCTTTTAAGACCTCCGGAGCCTCTGAAACCGTTGAATTCTCATCGCTGTCCGCTTCATCATCCGGTATGGCTTCTTTAGATATTTCGTCTATCGTCTCTTCTTCCAAGACCTCCGGAACCTCTGAAACCGTTGAATTCTCATCGCTGTCCAATTCATCGTTCGGCAAAGCTTCATTGGGTAGTTCATCGAATGGCTCTGTGCTTGCCATATATTTTTTTGCAGTTTCGATCAGTTGTATGGCTTTTTCTTCGGCAATGCCTCTGATCTGTATCAAATCTTTTACTGAAGCATTGCTGAGTTCCTCAGCAGAAAAAAATCCCCTTTCATACAAAGCATCCGCCATGCTAATTCCAACACCCGGCAATGAAACCAGAGAGTTGTAGCCATCTTGCATGGCTTTACTGTATCGTGTTTCACTGATGACATCAAGATGCCATTTTGTAAGTTTTGAGGCCAAACGAACATTTTGCCCTCTTTTCCCGATGGCTATTGAAAGAAATTCGTCAGGTACAATGACTTCCATGGATTGATTTTCTTCATCAATAATAACTCTGGATATTTCGGCAGGTGCAAGTGCATTGCATACAAATTTTGCAGGATCAATATGCCAGGATATAATATCGATTTTTTCACCTCTCAGTTCCTGAACAACGTTCTGTACACGACTCCCTTTCATTCCGACACAGGCGCCCACCGGGTCTATATCAGAATCGTTTGAAGTTACTGCAAACTTTGCACGGATTCCGGGTTCACGAACCGCACCCATAATAGTTACGATACCCTCGCTGATTTCCGGAACTTCTGTTTTGAAAAGACAGACCAGAAAATCAGGATGTGTTCTCGAAAGAATAATTTGCGGGCCGCGGGTTTCATGAAGCACATCCATTATATATGCTCTGATACGATCACCCCGTCGATACGATTCCTTGGGAATCTGCTCTCTTGCGGGAAGGATGCCTTCTGTCTGTCCGAGATTAACAATGATGTCGTTACGGTCAAAACGCTGTACAATTCCGTTTATAATTTCACCTTTTCGACCAATAAAACTAGAGAAAACAGCATCCCTTTCCGCGTCTTTCATTTTCTGTATAATGACCTGTTTGGCCGACTGTGCGGCTATTCGTCCAAAAGTGGAAGTATCCATTTTTGTGCCGAGGCTGTCACCGACTTCGCATTCCGAATCCAGCTTGCGCCCTTCTTTAAGGCTTATTTGGAGGTCAGGCTCTGTAATCTCTTCAGCCACATCTTTAAACTGGAATACTTCAATTTCCCCGGTTACCTCATTGTATTGAACTTCAATATCTACGTTGGTCCCAAACTTTTTTCTCGCGGCAGATTCGAGAGCCTCCTCAAGTGCTTTGATAAGCACCTCGCGGTTAATACCCTTGTCTCGACTAACCTGTTCAATGACACGTTTTATATCTGCTATAAACATACATCTTTCCTCGTTATTCTAAATATCAACTGTTGTCCGAACTAAACCCTGATGGTTCAACCAAGGGTAAACATTCGGGCTAATCAGCAAGTCGAGCCATAATAATCTCCTGGTAAGGAATACATGCTGTTTCGCCATCGACCGACAGTTTTACAATCTCTTCAGATATGCCCATAAGGACACCTTTGAATTTTTTTTGACCGTCAACAGGTTGAGCGGTTCTAATTTTTACACGGCTTCCTTTGAATCTATCAAAGTCAAGCCTTTTCCCAAGGGGACGGTTCGGTCCCGGCGATGAGACCTCCAGACGGTATGGTCCGGTATCTTCAAGATATACATCCAAAAGGTCGCTCGACTGGCGGCTTATATGCACACAGTCGTCGAGAGTAACTCCCCCGGGTCTGTCTATAAAAAGGCGGAGTATCCTCCCGCCAGCTTCCCGTTGAAATTCAAGGTGGACCAACTCCAACCCCTCGGTTTCACACAACGATTCTATTAAATCTCTTGCCTGTGCAACAATTTTTTCCTTATTTACCGGAGATCGGTTTTGATGTATCCGGGTCTTGACCTTAAATTTTAGCTTTCTATCTGCTTTTTTTCTTTGACCTTTCAATGGCCTATCGATTTGATAAATTTGACTTTGTAGAAATTCATCAAATTGTTCCCCATAAAAAAAATAAAAACGGGCTTTCGCCCGTTTCTTCTAATACAGGTAGATCTTTTAGTGGATCGAGAGACTTTATCTGTTCATGTAAATAACCATAAGGGAAAAATTAACTCCAAACCACACATACATAGCCAAAATCTACGCTTAGATAAAAAACCTTTATAATAAACAAGGCGAACATCCAATGGAGCGGGCAACGAGATTTGAACTCGCGACTCCAAGCTTGGGAAGCTTGTACTCTACCACTGAGTTATGCCCGCGCATGAATATTTGTTAAGATATTAAAAAAAAAATCCCTTGTCAATATAATTCAATAATAAATTCTGCTTTATCTGTTTTGAAAAAAGAAAATGAAAATTTTAGGTAAATTTTGAATGCGGCAATAAAATTCGGATTAGCTTATAAGATCGCGTATATTTTTAAGCCCCATGCGAATTTCATCGAGGGAGATGGTTGAAGGTTTTTCTTTTTTTTCATCCGGTTTGATTTTTAAATGCTGCTTGGCCCCCTGAATTGTAAATTTCTTTTCATACAAAAGGTGTTTTATCTTTAGAATCAGCTCAATGTCACTTTTCCTATACAGCCTCTGACCTGAAGCAGACCGTTTGGGATTTATCTTCTTGAACTCAGCCTCCCAGAATCTCAAAACATATGCCGGGACCCCAACAATTGCACTTACTTCTCCCACCTTGAAGTAAAGCTTGTCCGGCAGTTCTTTTTGATAAGAAGTGTGGTTTTGCATTTTTTAACCCATAGCTTTTAATAGGTTAGCAACAGGTTAGTCTTTTGAAACAAGTCGATTGCAACCCAGCGTCACTATTTTCAAAAAGCTGGCGAGTTATAAAGGTTATACGGTCGGCAGGGTTGCATCAACCTTTTTCAAAATCCTGTCCGAAATGCTTTTATGAAGATTATTTACCCTGTTATCTTCCAAGGTTTCGCTGGAAGATCTGTAGGTTATTCTAAATGAGATGCTTTTTCTCCCTGCAGGAATAGGATTACCTTCAAAAACATCAAACAGATGTAAGTTTTCCACCAGCTCTTCATTTAAATCCATAACGCTTTGCAGGATATTATTTGCTTCAATATCCTTATTAACTATTAGAGTAATATCCCTTGACGTGGCCGGGAACTTCGGAATTGGCGATACAGATTTAGTGTCCGGCATGTTATTTATAAGTTTATCAAAATTTAATTCAAAAATAAAGGCTGTTTGCTTTAAATCATAATTACTAAGCACTTTAGGATGTAATTCTCCGACAAGTCCTATAAATTCGTCTTTAATAATAATCTGGGCCGTAAATCCGGGTTTTGTATAAAAACAGGATGCCGTCGGCATGTGGGTAAAGTCTGTGTTAGCGATACCCAGGTTTCCTAAAAGTTCTTCAACAGCGCCTTTTATATCATAAAAATCACAATGGATTTCCTTGGAAAACCAAACCGCATTCACCCTTTTTCCTGTCCAGAGGCCGGCCAGCATTTCAACTTCATCAGGCAGGCTGTCTTTTTGGCCGGTGTTAAAAAAGACATTGCCGATTTCAAACAGCTTAAGATTTCTGTTCTGAACGGATATATTGTATTTCATTGTTTCAAGAAGACCGGGTATAAGAGACGTTCTCATTACCGACTGGTCTTCAGACAGAGGATTTAATACGGTTACAACCTGTCTTTTTTTATCATCCGGTTCAAGATTGAGGCGATCACATGATAGATTGCTGATAAAACTATAATTTATTGCTTCGTTGAATCCCAGACCGGTCATCAGACATTTAATTCGATCTCTTGATTCGATCTTTTTTGATGGATGCCTGGCTTCAGCAGGTATGAGTGGAAAGGTTGTTTTGATGTTGTTGTAACCGAATAGACGTGCAATTTCTTCTGTAATGTCTTCAAATCTGGTTATATCGACTCTACAGGATGGCGGAATAACCTGAAGTCTGTCATTGCCAATCTTATGAACTTGAAATTCAATGGATTTTAAATGGTTTTCAATATCATTTATATCCAGGCAAATTCCCAGCCGGCGGTTTAACGCCGTGACGCTGAAATCGATTACCCTGTCAGGAAAAGTGTTTGGATATTCATCGATTATTCCTTTAATAAGTTTACCACCACCGATTTCAGCAATGAGCTGCGTGGCTCGATTTAATGCGGTAACGGTTCCTTTGGGATCCACGCCACGTTCAAAACGGTGTGAGGCATCTGTGTTTAATCCCGTTTTTTTTGAAGTTTTTCGGATGCAAACCGGATCAAAATATGCACTTTCAAGAAGAATTTTTGTTGTGGAGTCTTCAATCTCGGAATTCAACCCCCCCATAACCCCCGCAAGGGCGACCGGTTTTTCACCGTCGCAAATCATAAGCATTTCCGGATCAAGGCGGCGTTCTTTCCCATCAAGAGTGATAAAGGCTTCACCTTCCCCGGCTGTGCGCACCACAATCCGGTTTTCAGAAAGGCGGTCAAAATCAAAGGCATGAAGCGGTTGGCCGCTTTCCATCATTACAAAATTGGTTATATCCACAATATTGTTAATCGGTTTCAAACCTATTGAAACCAAGCGATCCCGAAGCCAGAAAGGCGAGGGTCCAACAGTAATGTCGAAAACAAGGCTGGCGGCATATCTTGGACAAAGTTCAGGAGCCATTATGGTTATAGAAGTATAGTCTGAAATGTCATCGAACGATTCCGGCAGGCAAATTTCAGGATAAGTTACCTTTTTTTTCTGAAATGCCGCAACTTCGCGAGCCGTTCCAATGATACTAAGGCAATCCGCTCTGTTTGGAGTCAGGTCAATTTCAAACACAGGGTCTGATAAGCCCAGGGCCTTGTTAAGCGGAGAACCCACCGAATAGCCTCTGCCAAGTTCCATGATACCGTCACTATTGAAACCGAGCCCAAGTTCGATTTTGCTGCAGAGCATTCCTTCTGAAGCCTCCCCCCGGATGATACTTTTTTCAAGAATTGTGCCTTTTGGGAAACAGGTGCCGGGCATGGCACAGGGTACAAGCATATCATTTTTGACATTGGGAGCACCGCAAACAACCGTGATGATGCGGTCACCGATATCAACTCTGCAGAGTTTCAACTTATCGGCATTCGGATGGGAACCAACCTCGACTAACCGGCCGATGACAACATTTTTTAAATAATCATAACGGTCTGAAACTTCTTCAACTTCAAGACCGACCATGGTGAGGGCATCGGCCAAATCGTTAACATTTATATCAACGTCAACATATTCTTTTAACCAGCTTAAACTGACCTTCATGTTAAAACTGCCTTAAAAATCTTAGATCATTTTCAAAATACCTGCGAATGTCATCAATTCCGTATTTCAGCATGGCAATCCGTTCCACGCCCATGCCGAAGGCAAAACCGGTATAACAGGTTGTATCGTATCCAACGTTTTCAAACACAGCGGGGTGAACCATGCCGGCGCCTATAACTTCAAGCCATCCGGTATGTGAGCATACTCTGCATCCATCCCCTTTACATATAACACATCTAATATCGACTTCAGCACTCGGTTCTGTGAAAGGAAAAAAGCTGGGCCGGAATCTGAGACTGGTTTCCGGGTCGAATATCTGGTGAACAAATGTGGTCAAGACTCCCTTAAGATCACCGAATGAAACATTTTCATCGACCAGAAGCCCTTCAATCTGGTGGAACATGGGTGTGTGCGTTAAATCGGAGTCACAGCGGTATACCTTGCCGGGTGCAATAATTCTTACCGGAGGTTTCTGCTTTTCCATTATTCGGGGCTGAGTGGGAGATGTATGAGTACGAAGGACAATGTTGTTTGATATATAAAATGTGTCCTGCATATCTCTTGCAGGGTGATTTTTAGGGATATTAAGGGCTTCAAAATTGTAATAATCGGTTTCAACCTCGGGCCCTTCAGCAACATCAAATCCCAGTCGTACAAAAATGTCGCATATTTGTTGGGTAATCTGGGTAATTGGATGCAACGATCCTCGCCGGGTGACTCTTCCGGGCAGCGAAACATCAATCCGGTTGGCTGTTTCATAAGAAGAGGTTTCAAGTTGCTTTAAGGCTTTTTTAAATAATTCATCAAGGTTTTTTTTTGTTTGGTTTGCCTTTTTCCCTGCTTCCGGTCTGCTTTCACTTGGCAGGTTTGAAATATTCCTTAAATATTGAGTCACCACACCCTTTCGACCCAAATACCTGACCGAAAGGGCTTTGATGCTTTCGCTATCAGAAGCAGCTTCAAGTTCCTTCAGAGCCTCTTTTTTAATCTGTTCTAAAGTTTTTTCCAATTTTTCGTTCTATCTATAACCAACAGTTAGGTCGCTTGGCTCATCCCGCCATATAGCGGAAGAATGTATCAATACAATAGAATTTAAAAAAGCTTGTTTCAAAATATACGAATAATTTCTTTTAAATGTAAAATTCCCCAGATCTTGGGTTAAAGCTGTTCTGATGCTAAATTTGCAATTTGAGCAAATCCCAATGGATCGGATATTGCTAATTCAGCGAGAACTTTTCGGTCCAGATTAACACCGGCAAGTTTTAATCCGTGTATGAATTTACTGTAGGATAGATCATTCATTCGTGCCGCTGCATTAATTCTTGTGATCCAGAGTTTCCGAAAATCGCGCTTACGTGCCTTACGATCCCGATAAGCATACATAAGCGCCTTATCTAAAGCATCGGCGGCGGTTCGAAACAATTTGCTACGGCCGCCACGATGCCCTTTTGCCAGTTTCAAAATTTTTTTTCGACGTCTTTTTGCTTTAAAACCTCTTTTGACTCGCATGAATCTTCTCCTAAATATTCTGATTTGTAACTTAATTGACGTATTCTTTATGCCAGGGAAACTATGGCAACTCAGACAGGTCCAATCACACTTGGAGAGACCTTTGCAAAACGCCCCTTTTTGCTCTATTTCTGCGTCCCCGCTGAGCGGGATTTGTCAACAGGCTCAAATTTTAACCCGCCACCGAACTTTGGCGGGTTAATCCTCGAAATACTCAATGTATTCGTGCCTGCCCCGTGAAATGCGAAGCCGATTTCTCTGGGGTGCTTAAAATCATTGCGTTGACTCGGGGCGTCCATGCCCCTCGCCCTTGCGGGCAGCTTAACAGCTATCCAATTCTGCTATCCTGCAGAATTCTCTTGAACGTAAACAAAAATTGACATTTTTCAAAGGCCTCTTTGACAACTCTGAAATTTTCTGACCAAAAAAATTACAGGCCCACTATCCATTGGGAAGGAGCAGTTTGACCATCTTTTTATCGGATTGTTTGATGATTTGACTCTGCCTTAACGCACGTTTTCGTTTAGTGGTTTTTTTTGTTAAAATATGATTTGCATGTGATTTTGCAAAGACGAATTTGCCTGTGCCTGTTTTTTTAAAACGTTTTGCAGCCGCTTTGTTTGTTTTTATTTTTGGCATTATATCTTCTCCGTTATTTAAAACCTAAATTGAGCGATTTTTTACTCGATCTGCACGGATCTCTTGCGCATCAAGGATCCGCGAAAAGACTCGACATATCCATCCCGATGTCTTTTCGGGACGGTTTTCGCGAACCCTTATGCATCAAGGTTTCAGCACATTTCTTCGCAAAAAATCGCTCAACTCGGGTAAAACATAGATGGCGTGAGCCACAGACATATGTAAGCCCACGCCATCTTTATAAAAATAAGTAAAATACTTTCCTTAATTTCTCAATAATTAAGTGGGTTCAACTCCTCCTTGTTATTGAGAACTTATCATCTGTCCAATTATAATAAATTCATAACTAATCAAATTCACCAATAGTGCTTGAACACAGTTATTTTGTCGATTGTTTTGGCGATAGGACCATAATCATTGTGCGACCTTCAAATTTAGGCTGCTGTTCAACCGATGCAATTTCTTCCGTTTCCTGAATAACCCTTTCGAGCAAATCTCGACCCAGCTGAGAAAGCGTAATCTCACGTCCTCTGAAAATGACGGTTACCTTGACTTTGTCCTTTCTTTCAATGAACTTTTTGATATGGCTGACTTTGGTATTAAGATCATGTTCACCGGTCTTTGGACGTAATTTTATTTCCTTTAGCTGAAATGTAGCCTGCTTTTTTTTTGCTTCCTGTCTCTTTTTGGTCAGTTCATATTTATACCGCCCGTAATCCATTATTTTGCAGACAGGAGGATTAGCGTTGGGAGAAATTTCCACCAGGTCAAGACCAAAATCATTAGCAACAGCAATTGCCTTATAAGTAGGAATAACGCCGATCTGATTACCGTCAGGATCTATTACCCGGACCTCTTTTGCCCTAATATTTCTATTAATATTGATTCTACTTGATCTGTTTGTCCTATTTGTACGTTTTGGTATAGCTATGCTTTCACCTCCCGAGCTGTGAATTATTGCCAATACTTCCAACATGGAATTGCCCGCCAACCTACTATAGTGCGTATTCCATATGGTGAGACATCAACCTAAATTGAATTTTGAGATATACAATAACATTAATAAATGCAAGCAAAAAATGCAAGCAAATAAATCCATTTATTAAATAGAGAAACGACGTTATACAACATCCGGCGGCGGACTTAAAAAAACAAATTGTCAAGTTGTTTATGAGAACTTAGGGGCTTCGCCCCAATTGGAATAGTGGAATAATGGAGTAATGGAATAATGGGTTTGAAGGAGTTTTTTACAATTATAATGTTTTACTTCCGCCTTTATCCCCAATATTCCAGCATTCCATTCTTCCATTCTTATGAAATAAACAGGTTGCCATTAATAAACCTGTATTTTCAAAAAGTTGTAGAATTTCCGAGACGTAAAAATAGGCTTGTAGAATTTCCAAAATGGTTTTACTGGCTGAGAGTATATCCGGCGAGCAGACTTCCACGCCAGTAAGAATTTTTCGGATTTTTAAAAAAAGCCTTGAAAAGTTCCAGGCTCTCTTTGCGCAAGATGTTCGGCACAATTGAAATCCGACAATCTTTATAAAGCGGACTCAGTTTTGTCAAATCACAGTTTGTGCCTCCCCCCATTACGTCTTCATAGGCATAAACGATTTCGCTGATACCGCTTAAAATCATTGCACCCAGGCACATCATACAAGGTTCTAAAGTTGTAAAAAGGATGACTTTATTGTTGTCAGTATTTACTTTTAAATTAATCAGTTGTTTTAAAGCAATGATTTCGGCATGGTCAATTTCATTTGGGAAATCCCCTGATGTACCTTTTCTGGAACCGGTTGCCAAAATCCTGTCCTGATATACAATTACACTGCCTACCGGGAATTCCCCCGCAGACAGAGCTTTTCTTGCCTGTTCCAGTACCTTACCCATGAAGTGTTCATAGTCCATGTTGTTTCTCTGGGCTTTTTTGTTCTAATAAAGAAATTATTCTTTGAGGGGCAATTTTTACAATTTGCACCTGCTGTCATCGCACATACAACTTCCATCGACCTCAAAAGCATAAATAATTTTAGATTCCATCTCAGCCCGTTTGGTTGAGATAGGATCAAAATGTATATCGGCAACCTTTTCAATGAGTTCGGCTTTGGCAGGTATAGATTCAAGGCCAATTGAAATTACCTTACCGGTAGCTCCCTCAAGAATGTCTGCATCTTCACCGTTTGTTACAACAACCACCGGCACCTGATAAGGCGCCACAAGTCTTGAAGCAGCGAGCGCAGGACGATGCCGGGTTACCAGAGAACCGGGACCATATTTTATAATAATACAAATTTTGTCCGCAAGGTTAATTGTATAATCAACTTTTAAAACCGCTTTCTTATCTGCAGCGGTTATAAGAAGTTCGCGGCCGGATTCGATCTCCTTTTTAAGATATCCTTTATGCTCCACAAGAAGGCGCGCCAGTTTCTGTCTGTATCTTTCATCATGAGTGTCCTGGATTGTTTCGCCGGTTATAAAATCGACCAGTTCGCCGAGTATAAGATGATGTCCTTGTGTATTTTTCAACGTTCTTACACCTTTCTAGTGTCCATCCATAAATAATCTTTTTGCTTGCCCAGTGAAATAATATATGTTTCGCAAAAATTTCGCATTGCACATTTCACAGGCTGAACCGAAAACCAAGATGCTTACTTAGAATTAGCGAGCAAATTAGATTTTTGCGAGACCATGAATATTGGATTTTAAACTTTATTTGTTTTTTTCGTGCTCGTGTATTGATTTTTCCCAAGACAATACATAACATTCGATTGATACTAATAAAAAGATAAAACAAGATTTTCGGTATGTAAAGTTTCAAATATTCCTTTACAATTTATTCTTCCTGTGAATAACTGCCATCATATGAATATTCGTGAAGAATTTGAAAAACGTGAAAAAGACTTTATATCTCCGTTCGGATGTCTAAGCGCCGAATCTCGGGGCCGCACAAAAAAGGAACCCCCTTGTCCCATCCGAACCGCTTTTCAGGTGGACAGAGACCGAATTATATATTCCAATGCCTTCAGACGGTTAAAGTATAAAACCCAGGTTTTTTTGTCTCCTTTGGGCGACGAGTACCGAACCCGTCTGACTCATACAATTGAAGTCTCTGAAATCGCAAGAACAATAGCACGGGCCATGCGTCTTAACGAGGATTTGACCGAAGCCATAGCCTTAGGCCATGACTTGGGGCATACCCCGTTTGGTCATGGCGGTGAGGCAATTCTGAAAGAAATATATTCGCCGGATTTCACACATAAAGAACAGAGCCTGCGTGTTGTTGATGTATTGGAAAATAACGGTCAGGGGCTAAATCTCACACATGATGTCCGAGACGGAATTGTGAAGCATTCCAAGGGATACGGAAAAATTATTCCAGATGATCCCAATGAACGGGCCTTTACAATTGAGGGAAATGTCGTCCGTATTGCCGACATTATGGCATATCTTAATCATGATTTGGATGATGCCATCCGAAGTGGTGTTATCAGCCGAAGTCAAGTTCCTGATTCGTGTGTTAAGATCCTTGGACGTACGCATTCCGAACGCGCAAATAGCATGATAAAGGATCTTGTATTTTCAACCCGTGTTCGCAAGGGTAAATTATGTCTGCAAATGAGCGATGAGGTTTATTCTACCATGACCGAACTCAGAGAATTTCTTTATGAAAAGGTGTATCGTTCACCTCAGGTCCATGGAGAATTTGTCAAGGCCAAAAAGATTCTGTCCGAACTTTACACATGTTGTTTGGAAAACCAAAAGATGTTGCAAAGAGAACTTAAAGCCATGCAGATGGAAGCGTGCAATCATGATAACCAGCCTACTGAGAGGATTGTTTGTGATTTCATCACAAGCATGACAGACCGATATGCTCTATATCTTTACGAAAAAATCTTTTTCCCTTCGCCTCAATTTTAGCCCGAACAATTATTATGCTCAACAATCTTGCGATACAACCATAAAGTCACTATCAGGTATACTGGAAATGCTACCGGTAATCGATCGCAAAATCTTTGCACCTTTTTTAGAACGATTAAAAATAATTTACTCAGCTATGGATAAAAAATATCAGGAAGCTGCAGATCATTATAGTTTTTATTGTACGGGTTGCGACGACAATTGCTGTTTTACCCGCTTTTTTCATCATACCCTTTTGGAATATTTTTATATCATGGAAGGGTACAACACCCTCGTTAATGAAAAGCAGGTCGAGGTAAAGCAAAGAGCTTTGGAAGTGTGCCGGAAAACCCGTGAGGCTGATGAAAAAGGGGTCCCTGTCAGATTGATGTGCCCACTTAATGTTAACAATTTATGTCTGATTTATACCTACCGGCCTATGATATGCAGATTGCATGGCATTTCCCATGTACTTCAACGGCCTGGTCAGGGGGTGTTATATGCTCCGGGTTGCGAGGTTTTTATCGAACAGTGTCAACAAAAAGAACCTTTCAAGTTTGACCGGACACCTATTTACAGGGAAATGGCCGAATTGGAAAAGGAACTGAAACAGGCAATTGGTATAACGCAAAAGATAAAAATGACCGTGGCGCAGATGTTGGTAACGTTTTAGGACCTTCATTGAAAAATTTGGATGCGATAATGGTTTCAAACAGCGCATGATTTCGCCGCTGATTATTTATTACGCTATTTACAAAGCCGTATAAGAAAAACACCCCGACGGCTGAAATAATTACAATGCAATAATTTTAGGCACGTTAGGCCACTATATTAACTATGAAATATATAAAGATAGAAGATATAGACAAACTGCCCGGAAAAAGAATTGAAAAGGGGGACCGCTTTAATTTTCGATGTTACCCGGGCATTGCCTGTTTTAATCGATGTTGCCGAAATCTCAATCTCTTTTTGTACCCCTACGATGTTGTCCGGCTAAAAAATAGGCTTCAAATCTCAACAGACACCTTTATTGACAAGTATGTAGATATTGTGTTGAGACCTTCCAGTTTCTTCCCGGAAGTCCTTCTGCGGATGGCTGAAAACAAAGAAAGAACCTGTCCGTTTCTGGTTGAATCCGGCTGCTCGGTTTATCCTGACCGCCCGGATACCTGCCGTACCTTTCCCATTGAACAGGGCGTTTTTTATGATGCCAAACATCATAAAACAAAATTTATTCATTTTTTCAGACCACCTGAGTTTTGTCTGGGTCAGCACGAAAAAAATACCTGGACAATCCGAACATGGTCAAAGGACCAGGACACTGTTGTTTATAATAAAATGACCCTGCTCTGGTCAGAGGTAAAACGTCTGTTTCAAACCGATCCTTGGGGTTCTCAGGGGCCGGAAGGGCCCAGAGCAAAAATGGCCTTTATGGCAACTTATAATATTGATCGATTTCGTGACTTTTTATTCAACAGCACATTTTTAGAACGATACAAGGTAACATCCTCACTGTTAAAAAGAATTCGGACTGATGATGTGGAATTAATGGAGTTCGGTTTTGATTGGGTAAAATTTTACATTTGGGGGATTAAAACCAAATATTTCAGACTTAGATAGTGAACATCCACAAGTAATGAGGAAACTACTTTTTCTTTTGATTGTTTGTCTGCCTGCAACGGGTTGGAGTGCTAATCTTGACTATGCGCTTGAGGTTCAAATAAACCCCCATGAACGGAAAATCACAGGCACTGCCCGTATTAAAGCTTATGCGGATATGAAAATTAATTTAATTGTTCGCAATCTGCATACGCTGAAAGTGAAGGGCAGCGCTGACATTACTACTTCCGATGACAGCATCTATCTGACGATGCAAGACGGCCAAAAAATAAGTGTAAGTTATGAAGCCACGTTCAACCAAAAGAGTACTAATTACATCGACAAAGAAAATGTGTTTTTAATCGACAACTGGTATCCACATCCGAATGTTTTGGTTGCGTATGATCTTGCCGTGACGTTGCCGGAAAATTTTATAGCCACCTCGGAATCTGAATCCGTAACCATCCAAAAACATGAAAAAACAAAAACGTTTGATTTTAAGTTCAATCACCCATTGGACAGTTTACATCTGGCGGCTTCAACCCGGTATGTTCTGCAAAAAGACCGATATAACAATATCTCTATAGAAACTTATTTCTTCAAAGAAGATGCTTGGCTTGCAGATACATATATTACTTATACTAAAAAATATCTGGCAATGTACGAAAGTATGCTGACATCGTATCCATACAAGCGTTTTGCTATTGTAGAAAATATTTTCCCCACAGGCTATTCAATGCCGACTTTTTCCCTGCTGGGTAAGCAGGTGGTGAATTTGCCGTTCATTGTTAAGACATCCTTAGGACACGAAATTTTACATCAATGGTTTGGCAACTCCATTTATATCGATGGTACATCTGGCAATTGGGCGGAAGGAATCACAACTTATTTTGCGGATTATCATTATGCCGCTCTTGACGGCAAAGACACAGACTATCGTAAACAAATCCTGGTGGATTACGATGCCTATGTAAATGCCGGCAATGCGATTTCTGTGAGTGATTTTTTCAGCAGACGGAATAAAGGCCAAAGCATCATAGGCTACGGAAAATCAGCAATGTTCTTTCATGGGTTACGAGAACTCTATGGTGATGATTCGTTTTTTGCAGCCATACGGGCCTTCATTAATGAAAATAGTTTTCGCAAAGCTTCCTGGAACGATATACAGCGTGCTTTTGATAAAGTAACAGGAAAAAAACTGAAACCATACTTCGGGTACTGGCTCAGCCGGAAAGGTATCCCCCGACTTGAAGTAAAAAATGCTGAGTTGCGTGTTGAGCAGGGGCAGATTAAGCTAAACTTCGAATTATTACAAAAGGGAGAAGTGTATCCACTGATAATCCCCATATCCTTATACACCGACACGGGCAAAAATATGCAATTTGTCCATGTGAAAAAATCTAAAGAAAAGATCAGTCTTTTTATGGATGAGATGCCCAGCAAAGCGGTCATTGATGAAAACTACACAATTATGCGACATTTAGCACCTGAAGAAATTCCTCCGGTTCTGGCCGGCATTATGGGCAAACAAAAGCTGACTGTCGTTGTTTCATCACCGCAACGGAGCATATATCAACCGATTATCGACGCTCTTGGGATTGAAAATATTAGTTATGTAACCCCGGGTAACATCACATTGAGTAAGATCAAAGAAAATTCGTTTGTGATTGCAGGTTTTAATAATATTGCTGTAAATATGCTGTTCGGAAAACAGGCTGTTCCCAAAGATGGGGTACGTATAAAAGTTTATAAAAATCCATACCATGCATCGGAGCACATTGCGCTGTTACATGCTGAAAACAAAACAGAAGCTAAAGCGGTACAACGCAAAATACCGCATTACGGAAAATACACCGAGCTGGCTTTTAAAAACGGGCGGAACACCTACAAAGCTATTGCCGGAGCAGATAACGGCATCCGGGTACTATCGCGTCCGGCACCTTGGGTTCTAAAGCCCGATATGCTTACAACCGTAAACAGTATTATTCCATATCTTACGGCATCCCGCATTATTTATATAGGGGAAAGGCACGACCGGTTCGCCCACCATATTAACCAGCTGCAAATCATTAAAAAGATGCATAACGCCGGATATAAACTTGCTGTAGGCATGGAAATGTTCCAAAAGCCTTTTCAACCGGTGGTGAATGACTATCTGGCCGGGAGGATAGATGAGCATGAATTTTTGCAAAAGACGGAATATTTCAGCCGGTGGCGGTACGATTATAATTTGTATAAACCGATCATCGATTATCTCAAACAACAAAACTTGCCCCTTGTAGCCCTCAATATTCAAGATGAGATCAGCCGTAAAGTTGCTCGTGAAGGCATATACAGCCTATCCGATAAAGAGAAGAAACAACTTCCCCGTTCAATGGATTTTTCAAATGAACTCTACAGGAAAGATTTGAAGGAGGTGTTTCCTTTGCATAAGGAACAAGGGGAGTTAAAAGATTTTAGTTACTTTTTACAAGCGCAAGTTCTGTGGGATGAAACCATGGCAGAATCTGCCCGGCAGTTCTTAACAGACAATCCGGAAAACAAACTGGTGATACTGGCGGGAAATGGCCATGTTAGACATAAATATGGAATTCCTGAACGTCTTTATCGGAGAAATCACGAACCTTTTACGGCTATTGTACAGGATGAAAAAATTGAAGACGGAATTGCTGATTTTGTGCTTATTACCACAAAATTAGAGGGAGATAAATCGCCTATACTAGGTGTAGTAATAGAAGAAAAAGACTATGGACTTGAAGTCATGAGTGTGGGTCGCAATAGTCCTGCCGAGAAAGCAGGATTGCAGGAAGGTGATGTTATTCAAATGGTTGCGAATCAGTCAATACTATCGATGGCTGACTTGAAACTTGCGCTGTTTTACAGCAAAATCGGGAGCAGTCTCAAGATTCAGATTGAAAGGGCGGGTAAGAAACTGGATAAAGAGATTGAACCGTTCCATCATTCCCCATGAAAAAAATAATCGAGTTTATGGTAACATCGCCTACATTACAATATATTGTATTATTTTTTACTTGACATACAATATATATTATGAGAATCTACAATGTCGGCTATGATATCTCTCCCCGAAGGATATGCGATATAGATCGGTTATTGTTCGGCCATTAAATAAATAAAAATAAGACGTATGGCTGAAGAACCCACAGCAAAGGAGATCGATTTTCAGGACCAAGGGCAAACGGCTCAAGAACTTCAAGCCGTCAAGGGTGTAATCGCTTCGTTTATTATGGCCGCCAAAAACTATGCCATGTATCCTGAAAATCATGTTACCTGCCAAAACTCCATCCAAGTTGTCAAGACCCGTATAGATGCTTTCATAAAAAATTATGGTAATCTTAGATTCGATGTAGAAAAGGATCGGCTTCTTTTTCAGAGTGAGGTGGTTCAACAGGATGATCCCAAAACCGTAAAATGGGCCTTTCCCTTGTTTCGAGACGGCATCCAGTGGCTGGAGTTTAAGCAAGGACTCGAACTATTTGAAATCTCTGGTTTTTTGAAAATTCACAATCAATATACAATATTACAGGAAGAGGCCAAAGGAGATCTTGTCACCGCCTTGTGGGAAATGGATTTTCCGCATTTGCAATACGCGGCTATGGATGTCCTATGGAAGGCTGAAACCGTAACAGATTTTTCCACCTTCAGAGTGGCGGACGATGAGAAACAGGCCACGGCCGGGTATGGAATTGAGCACGGACAGCTGCATGACACGGCGATGCAGGAGCAGGGGGATGACGATTTTTCCACTTTCAAAGTGACGGACGGTCAGAAACAGTCTACGGCCGGGCATGAAATTGAGCACCAAAGGTTGCATGACACGGCAATGCAGGAGCAGGGGGATGATGATCAGCAGGGCTTGGCCAATGCCGAAAGGGACCCGGACGCGGGTGTTGACATGCTCCTTTCGACCATGGACACAACGATCTGGCAACTGACCCAAGAAGAGTCCCGGAATCTAAAGGAAATGGTTGCCGAGGAAGAAAGCCAAAGTGGAACACAAGACGTGCTTTATGTTCTTGAGATTATTCTCCAAGCCCAAAACAAACCGGAGGACTACTCAATTATCCTTGATTTTATAAAGGAGGAATTCAAGAACATACTTGCTCGAGGTGAATTTCGGAACGCTCTCAGTTTTATAGAAAACTTACAAAAGAGTTATCAATCATGCAAAACCGAGAAACCCTGGGCTCAGCCTTTGTTGGGTCAGTTCTTCATTAATATTTCCGCCCCTAACGTGTTGGGTGCTCTCAAGCAGACTTTGCCGACTATAGATGAACAACATTCTGAAAATATTAAAGTTTTCCGGCGGTTGCTTCTCCGTTTCCCACCGGCGGCGATAACCGCTCTTGGTCCCCTATTACTGCAGAAACTATCCGTGCCTGTTGAACGACAGCTCATGGAAATTATTGGAATGCTGGCACTGAAAGATATTCATCCGTTAATACAGTTGCTGGATCGACCGGAAGAGGTCTTGGTCAAAAAGCTCGTTTTTATTCTCGGACACATCAAAGGTGAAAAAACCGAGCAAATCCTCCTCGAAATGACGCACCATGGATCGGACAGGATACGCCTGGAAGCACTAAGGGCTTTAACCCGTCGGGATGTAAATATGATCAAGAAGCTTTTTCATCTCATAGACGACCCTGTTTTCACAATTCGCCAGCTGATGTGGAACTATCTGGAAAATTACAAAAACCGGGAAACCGGGAATTTGATATTGAACTATCTTGACCATAAGAAAATCAGTCGTGAAGACGATCAGCAGATCTTTAACTGTTACAAAACTCTTGTCCGTTGTGACTCCCTCTATTTCGTTTCATTTTTACGCGAGTCCCTCCTGGGTCAAGGATGGAATTTCAGTATCGATACTTCGCTACGGCGGCGGGGCGCCGCCCTGGCTTTGCTTGAACTAAACACAGAGCAAGCAAAGGAAATCCTTAATCAAGCTTCAACAAGCCTGTTTCCAAGTATTCGATCTGCCTATCGAAAAGCATTAAAAGTTCACAAATGAGCCAGGAAACCCAATCATTACATGAGGACTTTATCAGGACTTTTTACAGACTGGTGCACATGACTAAGATCCATCAGGATAACAATCAGTTGGTGATGAAATGCATTGAGGATTTCAAACAGGTTATCGGCCCGTTGTTAGTGGATGATGACAATATTACCATCCAGATCTCCCGCGAAAATATTTATCTGCAGGATAAGAAATTTCGCTACCGGCGTGAACTTGATAGTTTTATTAATAATTTGCTTCAATACCTGGAAAAGCGTAACCTCAAGGGAATTCGTTTTTCCACCGATATCCAAGATGCCTCAGACAAAGAGATTATCGCATTCAGCCGTACTTTGAACAACACCGAACAACAGACGGACCCCCTGAACTGGCTCGCCCAACAGTTGGAAAACCAGAGTATTATATGGGCGGAAATTATCCATGAACAAGATACGCCTCTTGGAGAGGAGGCCCTTGGGACTGCCCCTGAAGATCAGGTACAGGACCGGAAGGAAAAAGCTCGAAAAGCTTATTTCTACGCCCTTGACTCTTTAAAAGAGGTGGCACAGAAAATTTCTTTCAAAAAAAAGGTAGGGGTTCGTAAATGTACTCGTGTGATCCAAAACATGGTAGATTTGGTTATAGAGGATGAGCCAGTTATCTTGGGACTCAGCACCATTCGCGATTATGATGACTATACTTTTACACATTCGATAAACGTTGCAATACTCTCCATGTGTCTGGGACAGCGTATCGGTCTTTCGCGGAAGTCTTTGCACAGGCTGGGATTATGTGGACTTTTTCACGATCTGGGAAAGCTGGATATACCCATTGAAATCATCAATCAGCCCAGAAAGCTGAGTCAAATCGAGTTTGAAGAGATAAAAAAACATAGCATACACAGTGTCACCCAAATTATCAAATTACAGACCTCCAGTGATCTCAAGGCAAAAATCCTGCTTCCCCCGTTTGAACACCACATGAAGTATGACCTTTCGGGATACCCCAAAACCAACCGTAAAAAACCCGTGAGTCTGTTTGGCCGGATCATAACCATTTCTGACGTTTTCGATGCCATCACTTCCCCTCGAATATACCGAAAATCATCTTTTAGCCCTGATCAGGCCCTAAGTAGAATGCTGGGCGGCTCAGGAACGGATTTTGATCCGATCCTCCTTAAGGTATTTATTAATATGCTTGGGGTCTATCCCATCGGTTCACTTTTAGAACTGGACACGGGAGAGTTAGGTCTGGTGATGGATACCGAGGAAAAGATCGACGGGGCACGCCCTATGGTCATGCTGTTGGCCGAAGGTGGTCAGGGAGGCTATACAAAGGTGGGGGTGGCGGATCTGGCTGAACGTGACACCCGATCAGGCGCATTCCGGCGAAACATTGTTAAAAGTATACATCCTTCTACCCGGAGAATTCAGCCCGCCGAGTTTCTTATTTAACGCCTCAACGTTTTCACAACCTTCCTAAATTCGAGTTTGATCATGTAAGAACGTGGTACATGGAGTTGTTTCCTTCCTTGGGCAAGTCTTTTACAGCCAAACTTAACAAACACCCTTAAGCCGCTCATCAGCAGCGGGCCATAATCACGAAAACAACAGAGATGATAATCTTACCTGGCCCGAAACCCAAAAATATACAATAACTTGGGGGTGATCACAAAAATATTACTATATATCGTATTTTTACTTGAAAATTATTTTTATTTAATATAAAGGTTGTATATTGTTTTTAACTACAAGAAAGGAGGAGATTTATGAGAGTTATTGCAAGTGCGAATCAAAAAGGAGGATGCGGTAAGACAACAACAGCCATTAACCTTTCATCTTCTTTATCTTCAAAAGGGGAGAGGGTATTGCTTATTGATTTTGATCCTCAGGCTCACGCAACCATGGGTTTGAATATAATGCCTTCCGATCTTGAGAAAAGCATTTATCATGTTATAACTCCAAAGGATTATAAGTTCTTAAGGATTGAAGATATTTTGGTGCCGATTAAAGACAACTTTGACCTTGCTCCCTCAAGCCTGATTCTCAGTGCCGTCGAACAAGAGCTTTCAGGATTGGAGGGCAGGGAAAATAGGCTATTTCGTGCTATTCAGGCACTCAAAAAACAATATGACTATATTGTAATTGATTGTCCCCCAAGTATTGGGCATCTTTGCTTTAATGCGCTTCGTGCCTGCGAAGAAGTAATTATCCCCATCGACATGAGCCTTTTTTCTCTTCGGGGTGTTGCCAAATTACTGGAGATCATCATTCTGCTTAAAGACAAAACTGGCCATGATGTTAGATCTCGTGCGCTTATCACCATGTATGATCGCAGGACACGCTACTCCAGGATTGTTTTAGAGAAGGTTCAAGCAGAATTCGGGGACAATGTTTTTGAAACGGTAATTCGTTACAATATCCGCCTCAGGGAAACGGCAGATTACGGTTTGCCTGTTGGAGATTATGATAAAAATGCCATTGGTCACAAAGATTACGAAAACTTGGCTGAGGAGGTTATTCGCTTAGAAGCGGCCAGGAGCTCCCTGGACCTGAACACCTTTAACGTGACGGAAGATATATTACAGAAGACAGAAAAATATATTGATATGTCCGTGAAATCACCTGAGCTTGAGCAGCCGACTTCTGAGATGGAGGAATTCTCCACTTATTCTCTTCAATCCAATTATTCAGAAATGGTTGAAGCCATTAACACCGAATCCACGAATTCTTATTTTAACGATGACGATGGATGGAAAGGAAATAAATAACTACTTGAGGGGTCGTAGAGTTTTTTCGACTCAATAGCTCCATAAATAATCAGCGACTACATCATACAAACTCATACATAAGGGCTCGTAAAGAAAGAACAGAAAATATAGCTTTAAATAAATAGGTTATATGACTACTCGCTTAACGCATTTTAATTACGAACACCAAATACCGCTGTTCTATCTTAACGATCCCTAATGTATTCAAACAGTGTATGATTTCGCTGCTGATCATTCATTACGCTATCTACAAAGCTTTATAGAAAAAACACCCCGACTGCTGAGCTACTTAAGGGAAAAAGAGGAGCGGCAAGAGGCCGCATTCTAAATGGAAAAAAAGAGCCTGGAAAAGGGTATAAAGGACAGAAGGGGTTTAGAGAACATCTCAAACTTATTTTTGTCAACTAACGAAAAGGCAAAGGAAAATTTGCAGCAGGCCGAAGATCAATGCAAGGTTGAAGAAACGGTAACCGTTTGTAAAAAACTTGTATTTAAAAATGATGAAAATGTTCAGCAAAATATGATAAGAACCCTGTCCAAGCATCTAGAAGAAGGATATAATTTAAAACGTATTGACCTCCAAAAAAATGAGGATATTTCAAAGCCGAGAGGCAGAATGCGCAGAGAGGAAGAGGTGATTATTTTTATAAAAGACCCCCT
>Ga0315537_1000292_pt1 | contig 37830 bp, 31 predicted proteins | sample SalMarSW160270MG_FD_203091 | JGI IMG/M metagenome (GOLD analysis project Ga0315537, IMG submission 203091) | Salt marsh sediment microbial communities from the Plum Island Ecosystem LTER, Massachusetts, United States - Salt Marsh Sediment SW1602-70 ... | reverse complement strand
CAGCAAGTTGATAGCAGGCAGAGGTGGGAGAGTTCATTTTATCTGTGGCTGCTGGGGCCCCTGGTTTTCAAGCAATTCTTATGCAGCGGCGATTTCTTTTGCCATAGGCATTCCTATGGAAGGTTACTTTCTTCATCATGGGAAGAAAGTAATCCGTTCGCATCGGGTGCGAACGGTGAAATGGATGGTGGTAGAATAAACTATGAATGTAGTTATTCCTTATTTAGTATTGGATTTAGTCATAACTATATCCTCTTCATGCCCTTAAGCTGCCCGCCTGAATGAAAGAATTCATTCTTTCAGGCAGGGGCGGGCCCTGTGAAATAATGCTCAATATTTGGACCCTGTCAGGTGTAGAACCGATATTTCACAGGGCGGGCTTTTCCTTTTATTCACAGAGTAATGATCTAATTAACTCAAGTTGCCAGCTATTGTAAATAGTCATATAATTTGCTTAAATAGTAGTATTTTCCATTGGAGAGTGACTCTCCTGTTTGCTATGTTGAAGCATTAAAAATATATATCCCCTACAGGGAACATGTTGATTTTGGATTACATACATCTACCATAATGTATGGCCTACGGCCAAAATTATTATACATGGCAACTTGAGTTAATTATATGTTATTGAAAGAAATTCATAAGGCCGGATATCCACCCTGCCGTGTGATTAATTTGAGAGCATTTCTAAAAGTTGATCTTACGATTCAAATATTGACTTTCAATTTCATTTATTGTATATTGCATATCACCAGGATAGCCAAATCAAACATGAAATCAATCAATCGATTATTCTTCTTTGTACTGGCAGTGATTCTATTTTATCAATGTGAAAAGGATAAATCAAATCCTAAGGTTAAAATTCCGGATAGCAACTTTCTAAATGCATTGATAGAATCGGGCGTTGATTCAGATGGGGATGGAACAATTAGTAAAGCTGAAGCAACGTTAATTACCTATTTAGATGTTGGTGGAGACAGTATTACTGATATGACAGGGATTGAGAAATTTATCAATTTAGATACCCTTTTGTGTCATAACAATCAAATAACCACTTTGAATATATCTGGTAACACCGCTCTGGTTCATTTGATGTGCCATAATAATAAACTGACTACCCTTGATATATCAAAAAATACTGCTTTAATTCTTTTGGGTTGCAACGAAAACCAGCTAACCAGTCTGGACGTTTCTAATAATACTGATCTGGTAGTGTTAAGTTGTGACAACAACCAATTAACCAGTCTGGATGTTTCCAGTAATCCTGCTTTGGATAATTTATATTGCGGTAACAACCAATTAACCAGTTTAACTGTATCAAATAACACTGCATTAGTATATTTGGCTTGCAACAGCAACCAGTTGACCAGTTTGGATGTTTCTGTGAACACAGAACTGGAATATTTATCTTGCGGCAGGAATCAATTAACCGAACTGGATGTTTCTATGAACACTAAACTAAGATATTTATCTTGCAGAGAAAACCAGCTGACAGTCCTGGATGTTAATACCAATACTTTATTAAGTGAATTAACCTGCACTTCAAATCAAATAAGCAGCTTGAATTTTACAAATAACCCTTCTTTATATAGTTTGAAATGTGAGTACAACCAACTAACCGGTTTAGATATCTCAAATAATACTACTCTGAGATACTTATACTGCTGCGACAACCAATTAACCACCCTGGATATTTCACATAATACACAACTGTTTTATATAGGCATAGGCATTATGCCCTCGTTAACCAAGGTCTGTGTATGGGAAACACCATTCCCTCCGAATGGAGTTATGCTAAACTCTACTGGCAGTCCAAATATATATTTCACAACAGATTGCAGTAAATAAAAACTCTCACTTTTCTTCGTCTCTTATCATCAGCCGCAGCTCTCTTTGACAGCCGAACGTTTGAGTGAACAACGTGAGCTCAAACCTCATGAGCAGAAAGTGCGATTGCTCTGCGTGTGCGAATAATCTGCCGACTGGCGGATAAAGCTGTAGCGAAAGCTGACAGTCCCTCCGTCTCACAGTCACTCAGTCCCTGAGTCTCTAATTCTTTATAAATCAACCAGTAACCAGCATCTGGCAACCCCATTCATCATTCATCACCCACCATTCACTTCTCACTACTGAGTTACTATCGAGTTACCACTGAGTTACTATCGAGTTACTTTCTTCATCCCACCACTCACCTCTCATCTCTTTAACCCTGAACTCTGTACTTTTCAATCCTTTTTGAACAGTGAATCCCGCCAGTACCGGTTTACCAGGGGTCCGACGGAATTGTGACAGGTTACACGGTCCTTAACGACCAGTGTGGTGACGGGGGCTTCGGAAAACCGGGTAAACAGCACGTCATGTCCGATGCACAATCCCATGATGATGTTCAGTTCCGTACCGGCACTGTTCAGTACCGTTGCCTGTCCCACCGGGTTGCACCCTCCGTCGATGGAGCAACATACACTCCGGGTAGTAAATCCATGGCTTTCCAGGATTTTACACAGTGTTAATGTCTCCTCCTTCAGCCCGATGCAGAAAGCTATACCGAGGTTGGAGAATCCCATCCGCTTTGAGAATTCGATCAGTTCCTGAACCCTGGGCCAGATGCGGTACCCTTCCGTTTCAACCTTGCCGGCAACATCAGCAATCCGTTTCACCACCGGATCCGACCGGTAGATGGCCTTCGCCTGTTTCAGCTCGTCGGGCAGACTCCTTCGGGGACAGAAATCCGGCGTTTTCGCCACTTCATCCTCGCAAAATTCAGCGGGACAGTATGCACATTTTACTTCATTTTTCATAGCAATCTGTTTCTTTTCAAAAAAAAATTTTCAAGCTGAAATATTCTGGACCGGAAACGTCATTAAAAGCGATAGGTCATTCCTGCCTGTAGCACTTCAGTAGAGGCATTGAGTTCCTGTTTCATGCGGGTGAGTGAATGATCACAGCTATCATGGCCCGACAGGAAAACCCGGGTGGGGTTAACTGTGTTCATTTCAGCGATGGTGCGTGTCAGATCGTCATCGGTGATCCGTTTCCAGACCGGTTTGCCAGTACCGAACAGTGTTTGAAATTGAATGCCGGCACGGTTTCCTCTCCCACGCGTCACCGGGAAATGAAGTCCCCCCCCGATCGCATGAATTGGTTCGGTTGATATCTGTCTGACCATCTGCACAATCCGTTCAATGGTAGGATGACCACACCCGGTGAAGATAACCAGGCCTTTATCCTTAAGCCGGGCGAACAGCGCTTGCTCCTCTGTCAGTCCAAAGAAAAACAGGCTTCTGGCCAGCGGACCTGTCGTTGCAATGCCGGCGGTCAGCAACCGGGGTTTATCAATCCGTTCACTCCGAAATCCTGTTGCATCCGCGTTATCAGGAAGAAAACAGGGTTGTCCGTTCGGTGTTCCCAGCGCTTCGGGAAGGATCACCCGTTTTGTCCGGCTTGCCTTCATCCCACCCATGTGATCCGGATGAAGGTGTGAAATGCACAACGCATCGATCCCATCCAGTGTTATTCCCAGCCTGGCAGCGTTGTGAGCCAGTGCAGGACGTTCCGGGCCAAAACCAACATCAAAGAGCAAGGAACCCCGATCCGACCGGAAAAGACAGGAGACGCCGGCATCACCAAAAAAACCCTCCTCAGCCTTCTCTTCAACCAGGACAGTCATTTCCAGAAAGCTGAGTTCCGGCAGATCAAATGGCCGGGCCTGGCCAATGCGGTTCCGGTTCAGTTCATCTGCCAGCTGAATATTGTTTCTGAAACGTCCGTTTCTTACCATCAGAAAAGGAACCATCACAGGAGATGCAACCGCCAGAAACGGCCACCAAAATGGAGAAATGCGTAATGACATAATACGGGATTTGTTTATCCATGTTAAAGTACAAAAAAATGATGAAACCAAAAAAATTGTCATTCTGGCAACTCTGTTGTATATTTAATCACAAAACCATTCACCTTATGGACAACAACGAGAGATCCCCGGAGAAGTTCAGGAAGATCTGGCGTGCATCCTTTCTTGGTATTGCCATCGTATGGATGCTGATGATCTTTGCAACCGCAAAAGCACTCCAGGGAACCGGTTATACGAATAAACTGGTCCCCATATTTGGCCTGGGTGCAGCAGCCATCATAATCATTCTGACCGGAATATTGAGGCGTTATCTGTAAACTGAATGGATGGGCCTTGCATGCAACGTCCCTGCATTAAAATCCTGTAACGAATCAACATAATCAACGAAAACAATGACCATTACGTACCACTCCATCGGAACGATCAGAACCCCCTACAAAGAGAGGGAGGGCATGCCCATCCAGCCCTCAGCGGAGGAAGGTGCAAAGGGAACAGTTGAAGTCAAGCGGAAATTTCAGGAGGGATTGCGGGATCTGGACGGCTTTTCCCACATCCTTCTCGTCTACCATTTTCACCTCTCCAGGGGGTACTCCCTGGTGGTCACTCCCTTTCTGGATGACAAACCCCATGGTGTCTTCTGTACCAGGGCACCCAGCAGGCCCAACGGGATCGGTATCTCGGTTGTAAAGCTAAACCGCGTGGATGGGAACATCCTGCACGTGGAAAATGTCGATATCCTGGACGGGACACCCCTGCTGGATATCAAGCCCTATATTCCCGATTTTGATGTTTATGAAGTAGAAAAAATAGGATGGATTACCAGGCACTCCGGCATGATCCACCGGCCAAAATCCGATAGCCGGTTCGATTAATCCACCGCCGGAAGTGTTCCCGGTTCGCGGCGGAAATCAGCATATCCTTTCCAGTCGATATACGCCAGAAGAACACCATAATGCAGGTATTTGCGTGTTTTCCGGAACCAGCGTTGCAGCCGGTTCCGTTTTTCCCTTTTCTTGTTGCTGTCGTGCCTGTGCGGAAAAGGAACGTCCGGTATATCACAACCCAGGAACCCACACAAACGCTCCCACTCCCCTCCCTTTCCGATGTCCATTACCAGGAGATCATTCGGACGGTCCCGGAAATACGCAAACACACCCTCCAGGTGTTTTTTATAAATGGCCAGCGTATTTTCCTTCTCGGCAGCAATCAATCCCATCCCCCGTCCGTAAATCCATTCGTGCATGGGAGGCCTTGCCCGGGGAAGCCTGAAATAACGATCCACACTGCCAAACCAGGATTCAGGATCCCGGTAAGTCAGGATGAATTTGCACCCCGGAACCAGGCGATCAATCTGCCGGTAAATGAGAGCCCATGGATTATCTTCCACCGCATCGTAGCGATTCAGTAACCGAAGAACGATATGCCAGCGGTTTTGAAGGATGGGGAGTAACAGCTTCGATTTATTCCCCCCAACCCGGTAACCCAGCATCTCCAGCGCCCATTTCAGTGAGGTGGTTCCCGTCCTCTGGAAACCCACACAGATGATCTTGGTTCCTTTCCCTCTTACATTTCTATCCATACAATATACATCAGTAAACAATCCGGTAACATTTCGAATAAGGCCATTTTAAGCCCCTCTAATCAAAGATCTCCAGGAATAAGTAGTAGGTATAAATGTAAATTATCGTGCTTCAGATCGAAAAAAAAGCCTATGTATGGATGTCTGGCCGGTAGTTAGCATACCCTTCCGGCAGTTCCAGGGCACCGATCAGTGACCGGATATCCTCAATACCGTGCCGTTTCATGTAGTCTGAGATACCATTCAGGACGTTTACAGAAACCGTTGGATCAATAAAATTGGCGGTTCCGATCTGGATGGCAGTAGCTCCAGCAAGGATGAATTCGATGGCATCGGTAGCGTTCATGATCCCACCCATTCCGATGATGGGTATTTTCACCGCGCGATAGGCTTCCCAAACCATTCGCAACGCCACGGGTTTCACAGCAGGACCTGATAATCCGCCCGTAACGGTTGCCAGCACCGGTTTTCTTTTCTCCGCATCGATCGCCATCCCCAGGAGGGTGTTGATCAATGAAATGGAATCCGCTCCGGCACCTTCCACCGCCCTGGCAAATTCAGCGATGGATGTCACGTTGGGTGAGAGCTTCACAATGAGTGTTTTGTGGTAGGCCTTGCGGACTGCCTCGGTCACCCTGATGGCGGAAGGGCAGTGTGTTCCGAAGACCATCCCTCCTTCCTTCACGTTGGGACAGGAGATGTTGAGTTCAATGGCCGGGATCTTCTCCAGGTCGTTCACCTTCTCAACCACTTCAACATACTCCTCCATTGTGGAGCCGGATACATTGACAATCATATGAGCATTATACTCCCGGATCACCGGGTAAATATCCGAGATGAAGTAATCCACCCCCTTGTTCTGTAATCCCACGGAATTCAGCATGCCAGCGGGAGTTTCAGCCATCCTGGGATAAGGATTTCCTTCACGGCTTGTTCCGGTGGTACCCTTTACAAAGACCGCGGCAAGCTGATTCACATCCAGGAAGTCGTCAAATTCAGTACCGTACCCGAAGCAACCGGAAGCGGCGCTGACCGGATTCTTCCATGTCATGTTGCCAATATCAACCGTCAGCTTTGCCATATCAATTCCTGAGTATTAAATACCGGACCATCGATGCATACCATCTTATTCCCGTGCAGGGTTTTCCGGACACAACAGAGACAGGCTCCGAATCCGCAGGCCATCGTGTTTTCCAGCGATGCCTGGGCATCCACTCCCCACCTGGCAGCCAGTTCTGAAACCGCTTTCATCATCACCTCCGGTCCGCAGGTATAGATCCGGTCAACATCCAGCTCCTGCTGTAAAACGGGATGGTCAGTCACCAGCCCTTTCTCCCCGGCAGATCCATCATCGGTGGTGAGCCATAGTTTCCCGTATTTTTCAAACGGAGAAAAATCAACGAACAGTTCATCGCTTCTGAATCCCAGCAGGAACAGGGGGACTGTCCCCATCTCATGCAGCCGGTGTCCAAGAAACAACAACGGGGCGATCCCCACACCCCCACCAACCAGCAGTGCGCTCTCCACACCCTCCGTATCAAACGAATTGCCCAGAGGGTAGATGATATTCAAGGTTTCTCCCGGTTGAAGAAGCGATAACTGAAAGGTACCTTTTCCAACGATCTGGATGAGAAAATGAAGCCTGTTTTCCTGATAATCAATATCATATATCGATATTGGGCGGCGCAGAAAGGTGCCGGGTGAATGATCAACCCTGAACTCAGCAAATTGTCCCGGTAAAATTTCCGGCAAAGGTGTATCGTGTGAAAGAACCAGTTCGAAATACTCTGAATTCAGCTTTTTGTTCTCAACGACATGGAGATCCTGAATCTGTTTTTTCATCGAACGAAATCCTAAAGAATAATCACTACTATCCTGAATTTCAAGTGGTTTCTTGTGACAAGCGCATACACGTGTCTATCGCAATTGCACAAAATTACATTTTTTCATGGTATCTGAAAGGAAGAGAGTAAGAAATATTCAACCGGTGTCTGATTTCCCACCCGCAGGTCCGATCTCGCCCGGTTAATGGGGATGGTACTCAGTAAAGGTATTGTTTCTATAGAATATTACAACCCGCTCAATGTCCGTTGTTTCATGCTTTCCTTTTTCATTATCAACGTGCCTATCCGCTGTTTCTTTTTTCGCTGCTTCCCGTGTTTCTTCGCTTTTTGTATCCCCGTAAACAGGAGCATTTTCATCAAATAACTCCCGGCTTTCATCCGATTTATACATCCCTCCCTCGCCCAGAATCAGCCATTCAGCCCGGATCTGCGGGTAGGTAAGCAAAATTTTCCGTATAAAATCAAAGCTTGGATTATTCCTCCCGGATAAAATATGTGAAACACTCGACCGCTGAACACCAATATTATCAGCAAATTGTGTTGAGCTTAGCTGCTCATTCTGCATGAACTGTAAAATACGCTCTTTCATAACCCTGAAATTTGTATTCACAAATGTAATAAATAATTAGTTGACATGTGTAATCTTTTTTCACAAGTTTCGGATGTATTAATTACATATGTAATCTTTATAGATCTATTTCATTGTAAAAGAGGAATTTAATCCATTCATACTTCGTATTGCATTTATTCTCACACATTCTTTCATAATTGATGCATTATCCAGTCTTCTGAATTGCAATTATATCAACTTATTGAAAATAATCAGGTGATATCGTCAGGTCAATTCACTTTTTAGAATTTAAACTTTATATAAACCATATATTTAATTGGTAAACAGTGTAATATAAAACAAATATCATCTAATTTTAGGAATAACAGCAGAATATGAAAATAAATGTTAAAGTATGCATTCAATTAATATTTGTAAAATACTGAATAACAATTAGATATAATAATATTATATCATTCATAAACGCTATTTAAAAAAAATTTACATATGTTTACAAATGCGGTATGTATTGTGTAAATAAGTATACATATGTTTATAATACCGTGCAATTTTGTCATGTTTTATGTAACATATGTAACCGGTATCTTTTTATAGCTTTTGTTGCATTGATTCTTTTCCTTACACTGATTTTTTTCTATAAACAGGATGCAACCGGAAATTTTGCAATTGAATGGATCAGCACGTGATATATAGTTGTTTTATCGTCTGAGCGGGATATTTACGTATCAGGTCTGCCCTACCCTGTAATATGGGCTGGATTTAGCGTATTGCTGATTGGGGGTGCGGGATGGATGGTTTCAAATGGTTTCAGGTGGTTCCAGATTGTTCCATTTGAATCATTACCCCCCAAGCTCCATGCTCCATGCTCTATGCTCCATGCTCTATGCTCTATGCTCTCACTCACTACTCACTACTCCCTCACCCCCTCTCACAGTCACACAGTCTCACAGTCTCACAGTCAACTCTGTACTCTGCAACACTGTACATCACACTATGCCTTCCGGTCCCTGATAAACAAACCGTACAGCACCGGTACCACGATAAGGGTCAGGATGGTGGATACCAGCAGACCGCCGATGATTGTCCACCCCATTGGCGCCCATAGTTCTCCTCCACGGAGAGTGAGTGGAAGCAAGCCTCCGATGGTGGTTAAGGTGGTCAGCAGTATTGGAGTAAACCGTGTTTCACCCGCTTTTTTCAGGGCTGTATCGACTGCAATCCCCTCTTTGCGAAGGGTATTGGTATAGTCAACGAGGATAATGGAATTATTCACTACAATTCCAACCAGGCTTGCACCACCAATGAGCGCGGTAAAGGAGAAGGTATAGCCGGTAATGAACAGAGCCCAGATGGAGCCAATGATAGCGAAGGGAATGGCAACAAAGATGATGAGGGGTTGTAAAAAGGACCTGAACTGGAGAACCAGTACTGAAAAGATAGCAATAAGGGCAAGCAATACAGCATGGCGCATGCCACCGAATGATTCTTTCCGGTTTTCAATTTCTCCCGCAATCCAGTAGTTGTAACCATCTGGAAACCGGGTCTGATCAAGTTGTTGTTCCAGTTGATCCAGTACCACATCCAGGTTAACTCCCGGGGCAATATCGGCTTTAATCAGGCCGGACCGTTCCAGGTTGTAATGGCTGATGATCCCTGAGGCTTTCTGGAATTCAAGGGTTACCAGCTGGTAAACGGGAATAAATTTGCCCGAAAGTGACTGCACATAGATCTTATCGAAATCTTCCAGTTTGATCTTCTCATCCACCGGAAGCCGGATCACGATATCAAACTCCTCTCCTTCAGGATCCCGGAATTTACTGACGGTAATTCCGCTTACGGCTGTCCGGATTGCCTTATCGATCTCATAAACCGGAACACCGAACAGACCTGCTTTTTCCCTGTTGATCTTACAATGGAGGTCTGTTCTTGCCACATCGAGTTGATTATCAATATTGATAGTGCCCGGGATATCGTTCAGAATTTGTTCAACGGAGCGTGCCAGGTTCGTCAGCACTCCAACCTCTTCCCCATGGACATAGACCATGATGGGTGCTTCACTGGGCACACCCTGCATGTACTCTTTGATGGTAATTTTGGCTCCGGGATAGGTGCTGAATTTACGCCGCAATTCCGAGACGGTATTGTTATACATGTCCAACTGGTAATCGTTCAATTTCACATAGATTTCAGCGTAATTCAGTGCATAATTCCTTGAAAAAATGTTGTAATACACCCTGGGATTCCCATGTCCAACGTTGGTCGCGAAATGGTTTACCCGATCCATGCTGTCGAGTACCGATTCAATGTACCGGGCAACCTGGTCTGTCTTATCGATGTTGGATCCTTCCGGGAGAGATGCCCTGACCATGAATTCAGGGGTTTCAGCGGGAGGAAAGAAGCTTACACCAATCCGGAAAAACAGGGCAAGCGATCCGGCCAGAACCAGGAAAGAGAGGGCAAGGATAATCCCTCTCCGGCGCAATGCAAATTGCAGGCTTTTCCTGTAAGGTACCGTTATAAACCACGTCAAACCCTTCTGGAAAATGCTGATTTTATGTTCATTGCGCCTGGTTTTTTTATAGGCCCAGCTGGCGATCAATGGATTAAGGGTTAATGCCAGGAAGAGGGAAACGGAAAGGACGGCAATTAATGTAACCGGCAGGCTCTTGATAAAATCGCCTGCTTTGTCCGGCATCATGATAATGGGAACAAATGCCAGGAGGGTTGTCAGCGTTGCACTGAAGATGGGCCAGCCAATTTGTGCAGCTCCTTTTTCCGCTGCTTCCCTGACGGAATACCCGAGGCGTATAAGGCGGCTGATGTTTTCAATCACCACAATGGAGTTATCCACCAGAAGACCCAGAGCAACAACCAGTGCTGCTATCGTAATCTGCTGTAAACCAAATCCAGCCATATCCACGAATGACAGCCCGATAATGATGGAGAGGGGAATAGCCAGGATGACAATGATTGCGGAACGAAATCCAAGGGAGACCAGGATGATCACACCCACCAGAAAGATCCCCTGCAGGAGGTTCTTCATGAATCCATTGATCCGGGTTTTGATCACCTCCGACTGGTCAAAGACATAATCAATGTGCATCTCTTCCGGCAACGATTGCCTGTATCGTTCAACCTCGGGTTTTATCTCATCAACCAGGTCAATGACATTCAAATCTTCTTTCTGGTGAACCGTTAAGAAGATGCACCGTTCACGATTAAAGCGGGCATAATAGTTTATATCCTTGTAATCGTAATCGATGCTTGCTATCTGTTTCAGGAGGATCAGTTTCCCCATATAGGACTGAACGACGGTATTTCCGATTTCATCCAGGTTTTTATAGGATCCGCTCGTTTTGATGCCAAACGATTTTCCTTCCAGTTTGATTGCGCCTCCCGGAATGTTGGCATTATTACTCTGTATTGCCTGTTCTACCTGGTTTATCGAGATGTTCATTTCTGCCATCTTTTCCATATCCAGCGATATTCGTATCTCCTGTTCGGGAACGGCGACAATCTCCACTTTTTTTACTCCACCGATCTTCTCCAGCTCTCTTTTGAGCCGTTTTGCCTGATCCTCCATCTCTTTATAGGGAAGCGATTGGGAAATGAATGCAAGCTGGAGCATTGCAATATCACCGCTGGTCCATTGCATGACATCAAAATAGACAATACCATCCGGCAGGTTGTTTCTTACCCCATTCACCTGTTGCACCACCTCGTCGAACTTCTCTTCTGCATCGGTATCGTAGTTGAATTCAACGCTTATCACTGCAATTCCATCTTTCAATTCCGTCTGGATCATCTTGATGTCATCGAGCTCATTCAGCGCCTCTTCAATAGGAAAAGCGACAAGCTGTTCAAGATCCTGCGGGTTGGCTCCGGGAAAAATGATATAGATTGTACCTCCCGGAACATAGATTGTTGGATTCTCCGTCTGGGGCATCGTTAAAAACGAGCGGATACCCATGAACATGAGAATGATGGAGACCAGTAGCGTGAACTGATAATTTCGTATGGCAAAGCCGGGTAGTTTCATATCTGTATGTTTCTTGTGGCGTACTTATTTTATCCGGATATCGGAGTCGGGACCGACAAAAGCAGCACCCTCGCTAATCACCGTTGCACCCGAATCGAGGCCCTGCAAAACCAGTATTTTTTCTCCCCTGATCCCACCAATCTCGATCCGTTTCCGCACTGCTTTCTTGTTTTCAACAACATAAACAAAACCACTCATCTCATTGGCTTCCAGCAAGGCATCAACCGGGATCGTCAATATCCGGTAATGCTTTGATGGGACGATATCAGCCCTGCCAATAAATCCCGATACAAGCTTTTCAACCGGTTTCTGCAGGGTAAGTTCCACCTCATAGGTCCCGGTATAGGGATCAGAGAAGCTTCCCACCTCCGAAATCCATGCGGGAAAAAGGGTACCGGGATAAGCATCGAAGGAGATCAATGCTGAGTCCAGCAGGTTTACCTGAACGATCTCCTTATCGGTCAGGTTCACTTTCAGCACCCAATCGTTTTCTGATGCAGCAAACAAGAAGACAGGGTATCCGGCAGCAATTATCTCATCCTCCTCTGCAATCCGTTTCAGCACCTGACCCGATGATGGGGCAGTAATGGTGGAATATTGCAGGTTAAACCTGGCAATCCTTGCCTGGTTTGCAGCCAGGTTACAGGCGGTCTGGGCATTATCATACTGTTCACGCGTAGCCACACTATCACGGTAGAGGTTCCGGATCCGTTCCAGATCTCTTTCTGTTTTTTCCAGTGCAAGGTTAGCCTGGTTTGCCGTTGCCTGGATCTCTGACAGGTTCAGCTGGGCCATTTTTGCTCCCTTTGTCACCGCTTCACCCTCTTCGACATAGATATCAGAAAGGATTCCCCCGGTTTTGAAACTGAGCTTAACTTCCGACCGGGCAGATAATTTTCCAACACAATGGATCGGGAAGGAGATATCGTTGACTTCAACCTGGCTTACACCCACCATGGTGGATTCTCTGTTCCCTGCTGACCGGTCTCCGTTTTCACCACACCCCGGCAGAAAAATGATTCCGGTAAGAAGCAGGAATTGATACAATCTTTTTTTATACATATATTTGTTTTATAATGATTTAGACATCTTTATCTACACAATTGCTTCATTTGAAGATGATCGTTCTCTAATTCAATACCGAGAAGTCAAAGGAAGCCGTTGTTCGTTCATATTCTGCCAGTTTTACCTGGAGGTCAAACCGGGTAATGATCCGGTTTGTTTCCGCTTTGGTCATGGCTGTCCTGGCATCCATATATTCGATCAGGGAAGCCATGCCCTCCCCGTATTTCCGGTCTACCAGCCTGAATGCTTTCTGTGCATGAATGCATTCCATTTCAGCGGACCGGACGGATTGAACGGCAGCTTTCAGGTCGTAATAGGCTTGTGTCACTTCCAATCTGATCTGTTGTTCCACTTCCTCTTTTTGTTGTTTTAACAGCTCTGTCTCAACCACAGCCTGTTTAATCCGCGCCCGGTTTTGAAAACCCGAGAAGATATCCCACCTCAGGACAAATGAAGCGATCACAAAATCATCTTCTGCCGTAAACCGGTACTTTTCCCCTTGAAATCCATAATCCACAGCAGCCAGGAGCATGGGATGGTTTTGGGATCGAATGATTTTCAGATTGTATGCCGAAGCATCCAGGTAGTGATCCAGCAGGTCCAGTTCTTCTCTCCAGTGGATTGCATGATCTTTAGCATGCTCCAGGTCGGATATGATCACTGTATCCTGCGCTTCCTGAGGATCGTAAAGGGGTGTTTCAAGGGGCCTGTTCAGTAAGAAGTTCAAATAAGACCGGGCTACCTTTCTGTTTTTTTCAACCTCCGCAATGAACTGGTCTATGTTGCTTATTTCTGCCTGTGACCTGTACACAACATCTGATGTAACTTTATGATTATCAAATAATTTATTATTCACCCGCAGGTTCTCCTCCAGGAGTTCACGGGTCTCATGTACCAGCTCCTCCATCCTGAGGGTCTGCAAATAATTAAAATAGGCCTTTTTTATCTCTGCCACCAGGTACCGTTTATACCGGTCAACATCAACCCGACTGACTTGCAGCAATTCACTCCTTATCTTATAGTTATAATGAAGGCCGGTATTAAAAATGGGTTGTACCAGTTGTACCTTTGTTTCGTGCTCCCTGGAGCGAAGGAATGTAAACTCCTGGTTTTCAATCTGAGGGAAAAGGTCAGACATGGTCAGGGCATTCAGTGTCGAATAGACCGGATTCATTAGATCTCCAACCGGAAACTCGATCACCCTGCCTCCGTCTGCAATGGAGTATCGTGCGTTGAAAGAGATCCCCGGGTAAAACATCCGACGGGCCTCTTTAACCGCTAACATGCTCTTTTCAAAGGAAGCCTGCTTCTGCATCAGTGCAAGGTTGTTTTCAAGGCCTGTCTTAAGGTAGTAGTTCAAGGTGTCGAGCTGTGCAAACAGCGGTGATGAGACCAGTATCCCTAAACAACAAATGAGTGTTCGTGTTTTCATGATCCTGTGGTTTTACCCTTTACTCCATTCAACACCAGCTCATAATGACACTGGATCACTTCCTGTCCGGAGAGTTGAAACAATTCGAATACCTCCTTTTTGTTCCTGATCACCTGAAGAACGCCCAGGGTTTGCGCCCAGAGGGTATTCGCCATGGCCGGTACCGAAAAGTCGTTGCGGACTGAACCATCAATGATGCCCGATTCAATGACCTCATAAAGGATCTTGATCGGGGAAGTCTGAAAACTACTATCCAGCTCTTTCTGCTCAAAATGGAGCAGCTCAAGATCTTTGCCCTCAAAGAACATCATGGAGTTGAAATACATTGGCTCTTCGGAAGAAAAACGGTAAAAAACCTCTCCCATCTTCCTCAGATTATCAAGAGCGTTAGCATCAGTGGAAATGGACTTCAAAATCATCTCAGATAAGATCGCCATCCCCTTTTTCATGATTTCCCAGTGAAGCTCAATCTTGCTGTTGAAGTAAAGATAGAGTGTGCCTTTGCTCAATTCTGCCTGAACAGCCACATCATCCATGGTGGACTCGTCAAATCCCCTGGAGAAAAATACCTGTTCGGCTGCAGCGATTATCGCCTGTCGCCGTTGTTCTTTTTCCCGTTCTTTTCTTTCTGCAATTCCCATAATATGAGTTTTTGGTAAATGACTATTAGTCATATTTTATACAAATATATATAAAATGAACAAAAGTCATATACAGATAAAAAAACAACGGGTTGGTCTGTTGATGAAAATCCGGCTTTTTCCGGACTCTTCTGTATCAACCAGACTAAGGATGGATTATCCGGGAAGTGTAAAAGGGAGGGGTTAAACCAGGAAAGAGGCAGGAGATCTGCCAGTATGACCCATTCTTCACGATTCAGCTGGAAACCATTGCGTCTCCATTCGCATTGTTATTTTGCCTTACCGGTGGATAGGTTAGTTCACCTTCTGTTTTAGCAACCAGTGTGGAAACGGTTGAATCGCCTGTGATATTTACGACAGTACGAAGCATATCGAGCGGGCGGTCAATTCCCAGTATCAATGCAAGACCGGCGGCAGGCAGACCGACTGCAGACAAAACAGCAACCAGCATAACAATACTTCCACTTGGAATTCCCGGAGCACCGATAGAAGCGAGTGTAGCCATAAGAACAATGGTAAGCTGGTCGCCCAAATCAAGGGGTATGCCAAAAACCTGAGCGATAAAAACAGCTGCAATGGCCTGATAACAGCTTGTTCCATCCATGTTGATGGTCACTCCGATGGGCAGGACAAACCCGGAGATCTTCTGTGATACTCCCAATTCGTTTTCAACCTGTTCTTTGGTAACCGGCAGGGTGGCTGCGCTTGAACTGGTTGAGAAAGCAACCAATTGTGCCGGAAGGATCCCCCGGAGGAACTCAAAATACCGGATTTTTGTAAGGAGTGAAATGATGGTCGGGTAGAAAAAGAGAATCATAAAAAATAATCCGATGACAACGGTAATGGAATAGAGCCCGAGGGCAAGAAAGAGGTCAATATCACCTGAAAAATCCACAACCAGTGCTGCCATCAGGGCAAGAACACCATAAGGGGCAACGATCATGATAATATCGACAATTTTCATGATCACGTCGTTAAGTCCGTTAAAAAAGCCTTTCACCACTTCAACTTTCTTAAAGGGAACAAGAACAAGACCTATTCCGAAAATGATCGCAAAGAATATTACCTGCAACATCCTGCCGTTGTCAGAAGCAGCGCTGACGATGTTATCCGGAACTATATCAACCACGTACTGTAATGGTGATTCTCCCTTTCGTTCCTCAGCCAATAATTCTTTCTCATTCACATCATTCTGAAACTGTTCATTAAAGGCTATTCTTTTCTCTTCGCTGAAGGTATTGCCCGGTTTAATCAGGTTGACCAGCGTTAACCCGACAAAGACTGCAAAAACAGTAGTCACCAGGTAGATTGTAATGGTTTTCAGTCCGATTCTGGATAATTTCGAAATATCGGAGAGGCTCGATATTCCATTGACCAGGGAGACAAAAATCAGTGGTACTGCGATCAATTTCAACAGGTTAATAAAGATTGTTCCCCAGGGCTTAATCCAATTGATGGTGAATTTCTCCAACCCAATGGTTACAGCAAGCATACCCCATCCGATTCCAATTACCATTCCGATCAATATTTTCCAGATAAGGGGTAGTTTCTTCCACATAATACAACAAGAATTAAGGATTAAACGCCAAAAATGGTAAAAAAAAACGAAAATAATTGATATGAACCTTTCTATTTTACATGTTTTTTAACCACTCCCTGCATTACCCTGCCGGGGTATTCATGTTGTTACAAAAGCGAGGGTTCAACAAGCGTTTAAAGGAGAAAGACAGCACCTGAATAATATTTAATAGATTGATTATCAATCTATTTTATGCTCCAGATAAAATTATTATTTTTACTGTCATCACCGGACACCCGTAATGATTATTTCGTATGATGATTAAATTACTTCGCATCAAGCTTCACTGGCAGATATTAATTGCCCTGTTTCTGGGGATTCTTTATGGTCTTTATCTAACCGAATATGCTTCCTGGGTGGGATGGCTGGGAACACTATTCCTTCGTGCTTTACAGATGGTCATCATCCCATTGATTCTAACCTCCATCATTTCCGGCATAACCCAGATCGGATCGGGAAAGAATCTTGGAAGGCTTGGAATAAAAACCCTGTTCTATTATATCTCCACCAGTATTCTAGCCATACTTACAGGTCTGGTCCTGGTTAATTTGATCAGTCCCGGGAGTGGAGCCGACCTTGGCTTTTCGCAACAGGTTGAAGGATTTTCCACCGAATCGAAATCGTTTGGTGAGACACTGATCGAGATTATCCCAACGAACGTATTCGAAGCGTTTTCTGAAGGCAGGATGCTTTCCGTGATCTTTTTTGCCCTCCTTTTCGGTTTTTTCATTACCCGGATCAAACAGGAAAGAGCGGCTGTTCTGGTGGATTTCTTCCAGGCGGGGTTTCAGGTAATCATGAAAATCACCCTGTTGATCATACGGTTTACTCCTTTTGGGGTTTTTGGCATTATTACCGGGAATGTATCGAACATTCTCCTGGAGCAGGGAGGTGGTATTTCGGCTCTTCTGGAGCTGGGCAGCCGTTTGGGGTTATACATGATTACCGTGTTCTCAGGGCTACTCATCCATGCATTAATAACCCTGCCAGCGATACAGATATTCGTAGGTGGGATCAAACCGCTGAAGCATTTCAGGGCAGTAACCACGCCTCTGTTAACTGCATTTTCAACCTCTTCTGCCCTGGCCACCCTCCCACTCACACTGGAAGCTGTCGAGTACGAAGATGGTGTTTCAAATAAAATTTCCAGTTTTACCTTGCCCCTGGGTGCAACCATTAACATGGATGGTACGGCACTCTATGAATGTGTTGCTGTTTTTTTCATAGCCCAGGCTTATGGCCTGGATCTCGGATTTGGGCAACAGGCGATTGTTGTAATAACCGCTTTGATCGCATCAATCGGGGCAGCAGCAGTCCCAATGGCCGGATTATTCATGATTTCCATCATTTTATCAGCCATTGGTTTGCCACTGGAAGGAGTGGGTTTAATCGTTGCCGTTGACCGGATACTTGACATGTTTCGAACAGCCACAAACGTATGGAGCGATACAACCGGGGCGGTTGTCATAGCACGGTCAGAAGGGGAAGCGTTGAATGTAACCTGAATGATTTCAACGGTTCAACAGGAGCGTAGATCTTGTTGTTTAAGGATTGCTACCCCTGGTGGCTGCAATCGTCCTGTTTACAGCCCCTGCACGCATCCGGATTGTGTGCATGCTGGTGTTTCAGTTCATCCTCACTGGCTTCCCGAATTTCAACCACTTCTCCCGAAAAGAACAGGTTGGCACCTGCCAGGGGGTGGTTAAAATCCATTTTAACCGACTCTTCTGCAACTTCCTGCACAATGCCAGTAAAATGGTTTCCATTTTTATCACGCATCGGTATTTGATTTCCTATTGCGAGCAATTCCTCATCCAGTGTACCATCTTTAACAAAAATCGATTTGGGGATATCTACAATTGCACTTTTATCTATTTCTCCATATGCCTCTTTGGGCTTCAGTACAAACTGGAATTTTTCACCCGGTTTTAATCCATTCAGGTTTTCTTCGAATTTTGCCAGCAAATTACCGGCACCAAAGAGAAAGGTCAGCGGCTTGTCTGCTCCCACTGTTTCCAGAACGGCCCCCTGGCTGTTATTTTCCCTCAATTCATACAAGACGGATACCACTTTATCTTTTTTAACCAACATAATATCAAATGATTATAGATTATAAAAAAAGGATTACCTGTACTGCAGGTATTACCATTGTTTCTTTGTACAAATAAAAGGGATATTTTTCACTTTCCATAACCGACCTTGATTTTCCTTCGAAAAACCGGATAAATTTCTTTCAAAGTGACACTATATTAACCAGTAATGGGAGTAAAAAACCCCGGATTTATTTTTAAATGCTTAATAATTTGTTGATATTTGTATAAGAAGAATCAAAATATCCATAAATTTTCATGAAATGAAAGGTATCGTCAAGTGGTTTGATTCCTCCAAGGGATATGGTTTCATTCAAACGGAAGACGGAAATGATGTATTCGTTCATTATTCCGGAATCAAAACCGAAGGTTTCAAAAGGCTACTTAAAGGTCAGGAAGTAACATTTGAAATAGTAGAAACTGACCGGGGTCCTCAAGCATCTGAGGTTACTATTGTTGAAAAGTAAAGGGGTAAAATTTAACCGAATTGATGAAAAGCCCATTCGGGCTTTTTTTTTTTCACGGAGCTTAGAATTTCAGGGAATCAGGGGCATCAAAAGGTAAATCCGAATCGAAAAACAGGACTGGTGTAGGGTGAATCGGATGTTTCATTCAGGTTCCACAGGACCATAAGATTAAGGGCCGCTCTCCGTCCAGCCGGGAATCTCAAGCCGCCTCCAACAAAAAACGAATGGAGTGTATAGCGCCCACTGGTCTGTTCAAAGGGATTAAAATCTTCATACTCAAGACTTAACGCTTCGTATTCTGTATGCAGGAAGATACCGGCGTGCAACCCGATCGGTATGAAATCGTTGATATCACCGAGTATATGAAACTGCAGGTAGCTTCTTCCCCCGTAAATATGGCCTTCGAGCGTGTAATTACCTGCGGAGGCGGAATATACCCTGGAGTCCCTGTAATACCTGTATTTTGGCCCGATCGCCAGTGAGAGGTTGCGGGTAAGCCTGTAACCGACGATGGGAGAAACCTCGATATCGGTAATGGTTCCGAACATCAGGCCAAAACTTCCACCGTAAAAGAACCTCTCCTGCCAGCTGAACTGCTGGAATTCCTCTTTTTCATACTGTGCAACGGCAAATGACACAATGAAAAGAAACAGCAGGCAGCATGCCGTTATTTTTTTGCTCATGATCAATAATTAACTTAACGAAACAGGGTAATCCTCTCTTGTCTTCCGGATATCTGATAAAGATTTGTATCTTTAGCATCCGGGTGGGAAGATAGGTATTTTTCCCAAATGTATCCCCGCAAAAACTGCACCAATATGAATGTCATCGTTACGGGAGCCAGCAGAGGAATTGGCAGAGAAACGGCAAGGTTATTTGCATTGGAAAAGAACGCTCATATCCTGGCAATCTCCAGAAACAGGGAGCGGCTGGGCGAATTGAAAGAGGAGTGCGCGGCAACGAATCCATCGGCAGGCCTTTTCCCTGCAGCCTATGATCTTACCCGGTTATCTTCTGATGATGACTTTGTCAGAAGCACTATCCTGCCACAATTTGATCACGTTGATATCCTGATCAACAATGCAGGGTACCTGAAAAAATCCTCTTTTAAAGAGACGCTACCAAAGGACGCGGAACAAATGCTTTCGGTCAATTTTGCTGCTGCTGCAGAACTCATCAGAAAGCTGATTCCCTATATGGGAAAAAAAGGGCCCAGTCATGTAGTCAATATAAGTAGCATGGGTGGAGTACAGGGCAGTGTTAAATTCAGCGGAATGGCTTATTACAGCGCATGTAAATCAGCCATTGCCACCCTAACCGAGTGCCTGGCTGAAGAATTCAAGGAAACGTCCATTTTTTTCAACTGTCTCGCTTTTGGGGCAGTGCAAACAGAGATGTTATCCGAAGCATTTCCAGGGTATAAAGCGCCCCTAACAGTAACGGAAGCAGCTCATTTTGTTGTTGATTTTGCCATTGAGGGTTACAAATTCTTCAACGGTAAGATCCTTCCGGTTTCGGTAAGTACACCGTAGAAGCAGAGGGCAAAGGGCATGGAGCATGGAGCAAAATGTAGTGAACTGTGAGCAGTGAACTGTGAACAGTTACGCGATACGGGTAGAGGAAGAGCAGTGACAAGTGACGCCATGCCTGCCGTCACTGCCGGTCGGGAAGGCATCCCTTCGGGATAAGTTGATCCGCCTTCGTCAAGACTACACCGGACGAAGTAAGTTGATATGTAAATGAGACTATTATTTTAGGAGCAGATAAGCGATCTGAAATTATTTAGTCGAAATTCATCTATACACTTTACATTTCAGATCGCCTCGCATAACATGTAATGCATTCATCGCCAATGTTTTCATTTCATCTTCACCGGGATAGACGACAACTTTTGCAATATAAGCAACCATGGTTTTTATATAGTCCACGATCCATATATTGTGTGCCACTCCGCCGGTCAGGATAATGGCATTCACGTTTCCTTTCAATACGGCACTCATTGCCCCGATCTCTTTTCCAACCTGGTATGCCATAGCCTCCTGGATCAATTGTGCTTTCTTGTTGCCCTTTTCAGCCATGATTTCAACGGCATAGGCATCATTGGTTCCGAGGTAAGCGACATAACCGCCGTTTCCTGTGATCATTTTTTTCACGTCATCCAGTGAATATTCCCCGCTGAAGCATAATGTTGCCAGGGCTCCAACCGGCAGTGTTCCGCTGCGTTCAGGTGAGAAAGGGCCCTCTCCATCCAAGCCCTGGTTGACATCGATTACTCTACCATTCCGGTGAGCTGCAACCGTTATTCCTCCCCCCATATGAGCCACAATAAGGTTTAAATCTTCATACTCTTTTTCCAGGAATTTAGCATATGCTTTTGCTACTGCTTTGTGGTTCAATGCGTGAAAGATGGAGATCCGTTCGAATTTGGGGTGGCCGGAGACTCTTGCGATCGGCTGCAATTCATCAACCACTACAGGATCTGCAATGAATGCACGGGCTGCCGGCAAGGTTTTAGCAATCTCATCTGCAATCAATCCACCCAGGTTGCTGGCATGTTCACCCAGCACCCCCAGTTTCAGGTCTTCTTTCAATCGTTCATTGATCTCATAGACACCGGATTCAATGGGTTTTACCAGCCCTCCCCTGCCAATCACAGCAGAAATCTCATTCAGTTTGACCTCTGCTTTACGCAGTTCATCCAGAATGATTTTCTTTCTGTAGTTATATTGCTCGGAGATTTTCTGAAAGGCTTTCAGATCCTCAGCGGAATGGACAATGGATTTCAGGAACCTGGATTTTTCATTCCGGAAAACCCCGATCTTGGTTGAGGTTGATCCCGGATTTATAACCAGTATCCTGTGAATTTCCATATCATTCAGTTAAACAGATGATGCTTGCTGGGGTTCTATGTATTCGTCGGGAATAATCAAGCTTCTATACCATTCATGCCAGCAATGCTCCCAGTGCAATGGAGTAGAGTTTGGTTTTTACGCTATCTCCCCTGGAAGAGAGTATAGCTGGAACTTTTGCGCCAACGACCACGGCGGCGATTTCTCCTCCGGATAACTTTGTATGAAATTTATAAAACACATTCCCTGATTCAATATTCGGAAAAAGAATGCAGTCTGCATCGCCGGCTACCGGAGATTGCAGGTTTTTTATTTTCGCAGATTGCTTGTCGATAATCACGTCCAGTGCAAGTGGTCCATCAACCAGTGCTCCTTTGAAATGTCCCCGTTCAGCCATTTTTGCCAGTAATGCTGCATCCACACAGGCGGTCATTTTAGGCAACACCTGTTCTGTTGCAGCCAGGAGTGCAACTTTAGGTTGTTCTATTCCAAGTACCCGGGCTGTCTCAATCAGGTAGTTAACGATAGCGACTTTCTCCATCAATTCCGGATTTGGAATAATTGCCACATCACCAACGATCAGCAACTTGTGATAATTTTCCGATTCAATGATTGAGACATGGCTGAGGATGGCTCCCTGTTCCATCAGTCCATCCTCTTTATCCAGCAATGCCCTCATGTATTTATCCGTACTGACCAGGCCTTTCATGATCAGATCCCCTTCTCCTTTATTAATGAGGGAAACGGCTGTTTTTGTGGCGATCATTTCGTCCGGCTCATGCACAATTTGAAAATCAGCCGGATCAACCCGAAGGTTCTCACAGGCTCCCTTAATCATTTCAGCATCACCGACCAGAATAGCCCTGATCAAATGGAGTTTTACGGCTTCATGTACCGCTTCGATGGTATGGGTATCGTTTGCATAAGCTACAACAACACGTTTTAAATCCTGGTTCTTCAGGAAGTCAAACATCTGGTTCAGTTTACGTATCATCCTGGATCAATTGATGTGTAACGAATCATTACGGGGTTTAGTTCTCTTTGAGGTTTTTCACGATTTCGAGGGTATCTTGTGCGATAACCAGTTCCTCGTTAGTTGGGATCACCATGACGGTAACCCGGGATTTCTGAGAGCTGATCACCTCTTCAACTCCTTTAATGTTATTATTTTTCTTTTCATCGAGCATCAGGCCCAGGTAATTCATATCCTTGCAGATCTCGCTTCTTGTCTTGTTTGCGTTCTCACCTATTCCACCGGTAAAGATCAGGATATCGAGGCCTCCCATTGCGGCAGAGTAAGCGCCGATGTATTTCTTAACCCGGTAGTTATACATATCCAGGCCGAGTATTGCCCGTTTATTTCCTTCGGTTGAAGCCAATTCAATCTCACGCATATCGGAGGAAACTCCGGTAACACCCAGCATGCCACTGTGCTTGTTGATCAGTGTATTGACGGTTGAAATGCCGATCTCCTCTTTTCTCATGATATAGGTCAACACCCCCAGATCCAGGTCGCCTGACCTGGTTCCCATGATCAACCCTTCAACGGGTGTTAACCCCATGGATGTATCCATCGATTTTCCATCCTTAATGGCTGCCATTGATGCACCATTTCCCAGGTGGCAGGTGATGATCTTTTTATCTGACATATTGACTTTCAGGAGTTCACAGGCTCTCTGAGACACATACCTGTGACTGGTTCCGTGAAATCCATACCTCCGGATACCGTATTTGATATACAGCGGGAAGGGTATGGCATACATGAATACGTGTGGTGGCATCCCCTGGTGGAAGGCGGTATCAAACACTCCGACCTGGGGTATGTTGGGCAGGTACTCTTTCATGGCATAGATCCCTCTGAGGTTCGGGGGATTATGGAGTGGTGCCAGATCAATGCACTCTTCCACTTTGCTGATCACCTCATCGGTAATCAGAACACTGGAATTGAATTTTTCACCACCATGAACCACCCGGTGACCGACAGCATCAATCTCCTCAAATCCCTTGATAGAACCCCGCTTTTTGCTTATCAAAAGGCCAAGTATATATTCTATTCCCTGTTGATGATCAATAATCTCACCTTCGAGGGTTACCTGATCTCCATCGTTCCTTTCATGTTTAATAAAGGAACCATGCAATCCAACTTTTTCCACCACTCCTTTAGCAAGAACTTCCTGTTTAGTCATGTCGAACAACTGGTATTTGATCGAAGAGCTGCCACAGTTTAAAACAATTATTTTCATATCCTTTAATTTCTCAATAAACAATTCATCCTTGGATCTCGGGATAGGTGATCGTTTCGCCGATCACTTTTCCATCCTTATATTTATAAAAGCCCATACCCGATTTTCTCCCGGTATGGCCGGCACGGTATAGTCTTTTTAAAATCGGATTGGGTTTGAATTTAAACTCGCCGAATTCACTGTAGAGGTTATCCATCCATTTTATCACTTTATCCAGGCCGATTCGATCCGCCATTTCCAGGGGGCCAAACTGTAATCCAAAGCCTTGCTTCATGGTTTCGTCGATGCACGTTGTAGATGCTACTCCTTCCATAAGGGTTTCACACGCTTCATTGATCAGGGATACAATGAGACGCGTACTGATATTTCCTGGAGATTCAACCAGTTCGATAACCTTCTTATCGATCATCTTGGCAAACCGGATGACAAACTGATAGGCTTCTTCACTGGTTTTTAATCCCCTCACAACTTCCACCAGCTTCACAGTAGCTGCTGGCGAAAGGAAATGTAATCCCACTGCCCGGTCCGGGTATTCAAGAGCAGAGGCAAGGTCAGTTATATTGAGGGTAGATGTATTGGAAGTTATGACCGTATCCCTTGAAACAACGGCTTCCACCCGTTTGAACACCTCTTTTCTGAGCTCAATACTGGTACCGGGTTTTTTTGAGTTGATGGTTTCAATCACCAGGTTGCAATCTTTTATGTCATTATAATCCGTTGATCCGTTGATCCTTGAGAGGATGGCTCTTTTGTCACTTTTTGTCAATCCCCATTTACCGATCACTTCATCGAGATCCTTGCTGATCTCCACGAATACCTCTTCCACCCGCTCCGGTGTCATGTCAATAAACTGTACCTCAATTCCATGTTGACTGATGACCCTGGCGATTTCCTGTCCCATTGAACCGCAGCCAACCACACCAATTTTTTTCAGTGTTCCTTTCTTCGGTTCTTTTTTGCTTAACGCATAATCTTCTAGACTCTCTGCCATTTTTTCTATTTATTTTACTGTTTTTCTGAGTATTACATCCCTCCTGCCTGGTTAGCCGTGATGGCAACAAGATTCACGATATCACTTACCGAACAACCCCTGGAGAGGTCATTTATTGGAGCTGCCAATCCCTGGAGGATAGGGCCAATGGCTTCTGCATGTGCCAATCTCTGGACCAGCTTATAGGCGATGTTTCCGGCATCCAGGGAGGGAAAAATCAGCACGTTGGCATTCCCTGCTATTTTGCTTCCAGGGGCTTTCTTTTCACCGATTGCCTTTATGATCGCGGCATCAGCCTGCAGCTCTCCATCAATCTGCAGTGCCGGATCCATCTCGCGGGCTATCCGGGTGGCATTGGTAACTTTTTCAACCAGATCGTGTGATGCGCTCCCCATGGTGCTGAAACTGAGCATGGCCAGTCTTGGCTCAAATCCGGCAATTGCCCGGGTGGTTTTTGCCGTTGCGACAGCGATTTCGGCCAGCTCATTTTCGTTGGGATCCGGATGTACTGCGCAATCAGCAAATATCAGCATACCGTTTTCACCAAACTCCTTATCTTTCAGGATCATGATAAAGGCTCCTGAAACAACCGAAATGCCCGGCATGGTTTTTACATATTGAAAAGCTGGACGTAATACATCTCCGGTAGCGTTTGCTGCACCGGCTACCTCTCCATCGGCATCTCCATTCTTAATCATCAAGGTACCAAGATAGAGTGGATCTTCAATCAACTGAAGGGCTGCATCCTTATTCATTCCCTTGTGCTTTCTCAACTCAACCATAAGGTCAGCATACTTCTCTTTACTGGCATGATTCAGGGGATTAATAATCGTTGCCCCGGACAGGGAACGCAATCCAAGTGCGGATGCATCAGAAAGAATCTTTTCCGGGTCCCCCAGCAGGTAAATCCGGGCAATTTTCTCCCTGACCAGGATATCGGCCGCTTTCAGCATCCTCTCATCAAAAGCCTCAGGCAATACAATGCGCTTATTTAACTGCCGTGCATTTTCTTTGATTTGATCAAGTAATTCCATTGGTAATCAATAATTTATAATGATCTGCTAATTTTTTTCAAAAGTACTTAAAAATGCTCGTTTTTTCATTAATATATACTGATTATTGTCAATGAATGAATGTGTTTAATAACAAGTCTCCTTACAATGCCAGTCTTCCCTGATCATATCCGGAGAATGAATGATTAATTCCAATGTTCAGGGTTTTGGCAATTCGGCAATTTATTGCAAATTTAGCATCCAAGTAAACGCGATGATCGATCAGGATACCATATTCCGTGAGATGTATCTCCTTTCAACTGAGCTGACCGGGGATCTCTTCCATGATGAAACCACACGGCTGATTTATGCTACGGATGCTTCGGCATACAGGGAAAAACCCATTGCTGTAGCAAGGCCTGCCCATGCAGAAGACATCCGGCGTCTTATCGCTTTTGCAGGAAAGCATAATTTAGCACTTATTCCCAGGACTGCAGGGACTTCACTTGCCGGACAGGTGGTTGGTAACGGGATCATTCTGGATGTTTCCAAATACATGACCAGGATACTGGAGGTGAATCAGGAAGAATCGTGGGTAAGGGTGGAACCGGGAGTGGTACCTGATGAGTTGAATGCCTTCCTGAAACCATTCGGATTGTTTTTCGGGCCGGAGACCGCAACATCAAACCGCTGTATGCTTGGAGGGATGGTTGGCAACAATTCATGTGGAGCCCATTCTCTCATTTACGGAAGTACCCGTGACCATACACTGGAGATAAAAGCCATTCTCAGTGACGGCTCAGATGCCCTTTTTACTTCCCTCTCCAGAGAGGAGTTTGACACTAAATGTCAGGGGCAGAGCCTGGAAAACCAGGTTTACCGGAAAACCAGAGAGATATTGAGTGATCCCATAAACCAGAAAGAGATCCGGAAGGAGTATCCCGACAAATCCATCCACAGAAGGAATACAGGTTATGCTATTGACATATTGCTGGAAACAGAACCCTTTACCGATTCCGGGGAACCGTTCAATATGTGCAAACTCCTGGCAGGTTCTGAAGGAACTCTGGCTTTTACAACCGAAATAAAACTCAATCTTGTTCCGCTGCCACCCGTGCAAACCGGATTGGTATGTATCCATCTCAATAAACTTGAAGAGGCATTCGAAGCCAACCTCATTGCGCTGGACTACCATCCGGGTGCTGTAGAAATGCTTGATAAAACCATCCTTGATCTGACAAAGGATAACATTCAGCAGAAAAAGAACCGTTTCTTCCTGAAAGGGGATCCGGCAGCCATTCTCTTTGTTGAATTTCAGCGGGATAGCCGCGAAGAGATACTGAAGATTTCAGCAGCACTGGAACGGGATATGAGAAAGGCGGGATATGGCTACCACTTCCCCATTGTTTTTGGTGATGACATATCCCGGATCTGGGACCTCCGAAAAGCCGGGCTGGGTGTTTTATCCAACATGAAAGGCGATGCAAAACCGGTCTCTCTTTGCGAGGATACTGCTGTTGGAGTAAACGAGCTTCCTTCTTACATGAAGGATCTCAGGGGGATCTTGTCGAAGCACGGGAAAGAGTGCGTTTATTATGCCCATATCGGGTCCGGTGAATTGCATATCCGTCCCATCCTCAACCTTAAAGATCCAAAAGACATCGAGTTGTTTCATACCATTGGGTGGGAAATGGCACACCTGGTTAAAAAATACCGGGGTTCACTCAGTGGGGAACATGGCGACGGCCGGCTGAGGGGAGAATTCATTCCCATTATAGTTGGCGAGCGGAACTATGATCTCCTGAAGGAGATTAAAAAAACATGGGACCCCCTTTCCATTTTTAATCCCGGAAAAATTACCGATACACCAAAAATGAACACGTCTCTCAGGTTTGAACCCGGACAGAAAACCAGAGCGATAGAGACCATTTTTGATTTTTCTGAGTCGGGTGGATTGCTCCAGGCAGTAGAACGTTGCAACGGATCGGGAGATTGCCGTAAAAGTGAACGTATCGGAGGTACCATGTGCCCAAGTTACATGGCATCCCGGGATGAGAACAAATCAACCCGGGCAAGGGCTAATCTCCTGCGGGAGATGCTTACTCATGCCCGCAATCCGTTTGAATCGAAAACACTATACGAGATCCTTGATCTTTGCCTGTCATGCAAAGGATGCAAATCGGAATGCCCATCCAATGTCGATATTGCCAAGGTGAAAGCGGAATTTCTCCAAAAATACTACGATTTGAATGGAATCCCTCTCCGGACAAGAGTCATTGCATACATACATCGAATCAACTGCGTGGGTGCTGTTTTCCCTTCCCTGTTCAACTTTTTGGTTCAAACCGGACTATTCTCAAACCCGGTAAAAAAAGTCCTTGGATTCGCCCAAAAACGGCAAATTCCGACACTTTATAAAACAACATTGAAGCGATGGGCAAAAAAACAGTTGAAATCGTTAAATCCGGATCATACTGCGAAAGGGACCGTCCACTTCTTCATCGATGAATTTACCAACTACAATGACACAGCGATCGGGATAAAAGCAATTAAACTACTGACCCGCCTGGGATATAGTGTAAATTGCCCTGACAGTACGGTCAGTGGCAGGACATTCATCTCAAAAGGATTACTCCGTACTGCAAGAACCAATGCACGGAAGAACGTTGAATTGCTAAAGGATCTGGTTCATGGTAACGCCCCGCTCATCGGCATTGAGCCTTCAGCAATACTCAGCTTCAGAGACGAATATCCGGAGCTGGTTGGCAATGACCTCAAACCCGCAGCCTGCCGGATTGCCGAGCATTCCTTTCTGCTGGAAGAATTTCTTTCTCTTGAGCTGGACAAGGGTAATATTACAAAGGAACAGTTTACTACTGACACAAAACGGATCCTTTACCACGGACACTGTCAGCAGAAAGCAATCGCATCAACCGGCCCAACCCTCAGGATGTTATCCTTGCCTGAAAACTACTCGGTTACGGAAGTACCTTCAGGATGTTGCGGTATGGCAGGATCTTTCGGGTTCGAAAAGGAACATTATGATCTCTCCATGAAGGTAGGTGAATTGGTTCTTTTCCCTGAAATACGAAAAAAGCCGGAAGGAACGCTATTATCTGCTTCGGGAACAAGCTGCAGACAGCAGATCAGGGAGGGAACAGGAGAACATGCCCATCACCCGGTGGAGATCCTGTATGATGCACTGATATAATATCGTCTGACGGTGTTCGGTTACGACGCCCGCCCTGTGAAATAATGTTTTTATATTTTGGCTCTGCGCATTATGATGACAGCGCTATTTCACAGGGCCCGGGTCGTAAAGCGTTTTTCGTGAGTCGTCTATTTCTTTTGCGTTACCGGTCAACGTATACCGAAACGGGTTTCGTTACCGACAAACGTTACCGAATAATAAACTCATCCCTGTCCGGTAAAACCGGAAATTTATCCCGGAATTCAATCAACTCTTTCATGGAGAGGGTAACGATCTCTACCTTCTCTTCATGGGGCTGAATATTACTGATGATCTCTCCTTTCGGATTAATAGCGGCAGAATCGCCGGAATAGTCAATTCCATTTCCATCCCTTCCAATCCGGTTGACACCGATGACATATGCCTGATTCTCAATAGCCCTGGCTTTCAGCAGGGTGTTCCAGACTTCTCTTCTGGATTCCGGCCAATTGGCCACATACACCAGCAGATCATAGTTATCCCTGTTCCTGCTCCAAACCGGGAAACGTATGTCATAACATATCAACGATTTCACTCTCCAATCCCCGATCTTCCGGATGAGTTGCTCTTTTCCTTTCGTATAGATCCGGTGTTCATTTCCCATGCGGAACAGGTGGCCTTTATCGTAGGTCCCATACTTACCGGACGGTTGCATCCAGATAAACCGGTTAAAAAAATGGTCATCCTCTCTTACCATAATGCTGCCTGCAACAACACAGCCCAGTTCTGCTGCCCTTGCTTTTAGCCAGGAAACAGAAACACCGCTCATCTCTTCTGCCAGTTCTGATGGATTCATCGAAAATCCCGTAGTAAACATTTCCGGCAGCAGGATCAGGTCTGCTTTATTTTTCAATGGATTCAACAATTTCCCGAAGTGTTCCAGGTTCTGTTCAATCTTTTCCCAATAGATCGAGGTTTGTACCAGGGCAACGGTTAGATCTTTCATAGATTCTATTATTTAAGATTCAGTCCCTTACAGGTTATGTATAGTTTGCTACACTGGTTCTGTGTGAACAACAAATCTCCTCTTCAGCGCCCGGAGTGTTCTGGATAGCTCTTGCTCCTTTACCAGGATATAATCCGTATTGTAGGTAGAAACAACAAAGACGCTAACAGAGAGGTTCTTAAGCATATCCAGAATGGATAACAAAACACCGCTAAGGCTGAAATCGAGTTTACCATCGACCCGGATTGCCCGCCAGTCTCTCTCACAGCAGGTTTCCTTTCCGGTGATGTTCTTCTGGGGCAAAACGACGGATACCTCATCCGGTGTGCGGGTAATGGAGTGGAACGAAGAGCTACGCAATGCCCAGGCAGGCACATCATTTCCCGGATCAAACCGGCAAATAGCCAGTTTATCCTTTAAGACCGTTAGCGAAAATTCAGGATCCATTCACTGTTCAATGTAACCATACTGTTTTTTTTACACAAAAAAAGCTGTCCCTTATAGAGAGACAGCCCGTTTTCGTTTTTATTCATTTCGTTTTATTCCGGATTCTTCGCCGAATAATATTGATCCAGGATCTGGGTCATTAACGGTCTGTAATAGTCCCAGTAGAACCCGGTTCTTGATCCGGGCTTTTCTCTGATAAACAGCCATTTCAATTTTTCTATTCCTTTAAAATAAGCTGTTTTTATAAAAACCGGATTATCTGCAAAATCGCCAGCAAAGTAAAAATAGGGTGATTGGCCGGGACTTTGAAGAACAGCGGGGAATGTTTCCGGAAGGAAGTAGTTCTGGAGAATGGAATCTCCCACTTCATTGGTTTGGATCTTAAAATTTGCGACTACATCATTGTTTTCTGTTTCAACGATTTCAAACCAGTAGGGATAGGGGACCTTATAGGGCAGGTCGAAATTCTCTTCTCCATGATTGGTTGTATAAATAAATGGAGTTTCAAACTCCAGGTGAGTTTCATTTTCAAGAACCACTATTTGATTGTTGCTCTTGAATAAAATGATTCCTGATTTTGTGAAATTCCAGTCTTTACGGTACTGTGTCCGGTATTGGCTGACAATCCATTTCGGAAAGGAAGGGTCTGCGAGCGTATCCAGGGTTTCAAAATAGCATCCCGTCCATTCTGTCCAATGAATATCCAGAAGTTCCTCTGTCCTGAGTCTGTAAAGCGGGTCGGTGGGGTATGCCAGGATATTGTATTCTGCAATGACCAGTTTATTCCGGTCATACATCTCCTTCATAAACAGGAAATCACTATTGCTCAATCCCCCATATATCAACCTTGACCGGTTACTGGTGTTCACTCCAACATACCAGTCATTAAAGTAGACGCCATAGGTATCGGCAAAATAGGCAACATCGAACGAATCTGCCATGTTCAGGATCTCTCCCAGTCTGATTGGATCCGTGTCCCATTCTTTGTTGCGTAACGGTTTTAATGGAAAGAAACCGAAATAGTCTTTTGTATAGGAGTATTTTCTTTTGTTCAGTTTCACATACTTATCGTGAGTAAGTATCCAGCTCAGAGACCGGTGTTTATCCCGCTCCAGCGTTGGCACTGTTTTATCAAGGATCATTACCTCCAGCGGTCTCTTTGGTTGAAAACTCCATTTAAAGAAACTGATAGCAGGGACAATTAGCAGGATAATCAGGATGACAATGGTTACTATAAGCGGCTTTTTCATTATACTAAAACGTTTGTTTGTTTTTAATGAAACCGAAAATATCGGTATAAAAAAATCCGATGGATCAATAAAAAGAACGTTATGACAGGGTCAAATTTATTGACATAAATGTATTAAAATAATTTAAGAAAAAAAAAATTCATATAAAATTGCCGTGCCGGTTCACCACATTTCTTTTTTTACTACCTGAAGATGACCTTACAATGCACCGGTTAGGTTCTTATACTGAATTTCACCCAAAGGGTTTCACTCCACGGTAAAGATTTTTTTGTATAAACGTGATTACCGGGCATTATAGTATTTTATCGCTGACGGAACCGTATTGATTCAGGGCCGGTAATGGCCAATTCACAGGGGCTGGATATGGAGCGGGTGAGTAATCGTATCCAGTTGGAATAAAAACCGGGGTACCATCGGGTAATGCAATGCAATTCATTGGCCATCCGCCACTCCCGGTCATGAGCCGTACAGCGGTCAAATAAACATGATCAATATCCTGCTGCTGTATCATCGCCTCTGGGATCTGCTCCCCCTTCAAGGATTCCGCCTGGAAGGACCAGTATAGCGTCAACACGACCGATTGACTCCCTTTTTCTGAAAGTGTGGCCCATCGGTTGCAGTGCTGATATGGTAATGCTATCCAATGCTGCCTCCTCCATGGATATCAGGTCGGGGAGCCACTGGTGATGAAACCGTCCGGCTGCAACAGCTTCCTGCATACCCATCCCAAACTCAACAACATTCAGGATGGTTTGAAAAACTGATGTGATGATGGTGGATCCTCCGGGTGTGCCTACCACAAGAAATAATTCACCGTTCTTTTCCAGGATGGTTGGGGTCATACAACTTAACATTCGCTTGCCGGGCTGAACTGAATTCGCCTCTCCGCCAATCAGTCCGTAGACATTGGGATACCCGGGTTTGACAGAGAAATCATCCATTTCATTATTGAGGATAAAACCGGCACTTTCAACAACGATAGCGGAGCCATAACCGGAATTCAGCGTGGTGGTAACGGCCACGGCATTTCCTGCAGCATCCACGATTGAAAAATGGGTTGTTTCCTCACTCTCAGAGGCTACCGGTTTGCCCGCCTTTATCTCAATTGAAGGAGTAGCCCTCTCTTCAGAAAAATCAGCCATTCGTTGGTTCAGGTAGTCCTTATCCAGCAGGCCCTGCTCCGGAACGGTAAAAAAGTCCGGATCACCAAGGTAGGTTGCACGATCGGCATAAACCCTTTTTTCTGCTTCGACCATCAGGTGAACGGATTTAACCGAATTCCAGCCCCATTCCCGGATTGGAAAGGATTCCACCATACCCAGAAGTTGCAACAGGGCTATTCCACCGCTGGAAGAGGGTCCGATTGAGATCACCCGGTAATCTTTGTATGTCCCAATCACCGGTTTTCGCCAGACAGCCTGGTATTCTTCCAGATCCTGATGAGTTATCCATCCACCACCCCGCTCCATTTCCTGAACAATGCATTCAGCGGTAACTCCTTTGTAAAAACCATCACGGCCATTATCCCGTATCAATTCAAGGGTTCTTGCCAGTTCTTCCTGGATCAGCAGATCACCGGTACGCCACAGGGAATCGTTCACAAAAACAGGGATATGAGGATTCATTTCCAGGAACCGTTTCTTCATATGATTCAGGCTTTCAGCCTGTTTGCTGGTCACAGGAAAACCGTTTGATGCAAGATCAATCGCAGGTTGTATCACTTCAGCTAACGAAAGGGTACCGTATTTGCGATGCATTCCAACCATTCCCGCCACCGTTCCCGGTACACCGACAGCAAGGTGACTTCTCTGGCTTAAACCCTCAATTACTTCTCCCTGATCGTCCAGGTACATATTCCGATATCCCTTGAGGGGGGCTTTTTCCCTGAAATCAAGAGCATCTGTCTTGCCGTCATTAAACCGTACAACCATGTATCCTCCCCCACCAATATTACCTGCTGTCGGGTAACAGACAGCCAGTCCAAACTCAACCGCAACCGCAGCATCAACAGCAGTTCCACCTTTTTGTAAAACTTCCATTCCTATGCGTGAAGCTTCAGGATGAGCGGATACAACCATTCCATGTTCGGCTGTAATGCCTCTTTTACTCCCCGGTGTTTCACCGGATGAACAGGAAATAAAAAGGAGAGAAAGGGCAATTGTGATTACGTTGTATGATCTCATGGTTATTCCATAAAAATTAATAATTTAGAAAACGTAAAAAGGGGGTATTGGCATACCCGGACAAATATAGATTTTACCAACCCTACTTCCAAAAAATGTTTCTCGTAAAATCGCATAATTACGTAAAATCGATAATTCAAACCAACATGAAAAAATCAATCCCATTGCGCATGTCAGGTATGATCTTCCTGGTTCTGCTCCTGGTTACAGGATTAGATGCTTCAGGACAATCCTTAAGAAAAACAAAAAACAAACCGAATGGGGATCGCATTGATCCTTCGGTTTTTAATAATCTCACCTACCGGCACATTGGTCCATTCAGAGGTGGTCGTTCAGCTGCTGTAACCGGAGTACCCACGCAAACGGGTACATTTTACCAGGGTGCTACCGGCGGGGGTGTATGGAAAACAACCGATTCAGGAGGGAGCTGGACAAACGTCTCTGACGGATACTTTGGAGGAACAATTGGGGCCATTGAGGTAAGTCTCTCCGATCCGAATATAGTTTATGCAGCCGGCGGCGAGGTTACTGTCCGGGGAAATGTCTCTCATGGTTATGGGATTTGGAAATCGCTGGATGCAGGGGAGACATGGAAATATGTGGGTCTGAAGGAAGGTCAGTACATTCCAAGGATCCGGATCCACCCCACCAATCCTGATCTGGTGTATGCTGCTGTTCTCGGCCACCTGTTTGGCCCCAATCCTGAACGGGGAGTATACCGTTCAGCAGATGGGGGTAAAACATGGGAGAAGGTACTCTTTGTCAGTAACGATGCAGGAGCCTGTGATCTGATTCTTGATCCGGTAAATCCCAGGATCATCTATGCCTCTACCTGGAGAATACGGCGTACTCCATACAGCCTTGAAAGTGGTGGTAAAGGATCCGGGCTCTGGAAAAGTGTGGACGGAGGAGATCACTGGATCAACATAACAGGAAACAGCGGTTTACCGGAAGGAACCATCGGCATCATCGGGATTACCGTATCTCCGGTGAATCACAAAAGGCTGTGGGCTATGGTGGAAGCAGCAGATGGTGGACTATTCCGGTCGGAGGATGCAGGAGCAACCTGGAACAGGATAAACGATGACCGGAGCCTGCGTCAACGGGCATGGTATTACACCCGGGTTTATGCAGACAGTGAATTTGAGGATATGGTGTATGTATTGAATGTAGGTTTTCACCGTTCGAAGGATGGTGGAAAAACGTTTGAACGGGTCAGAACACCACACGGAGATCATCATGATCTGTGGATTTCCCAGCTCGATCATAACACCATGATCGTTGGTGACGATGGAGGTGCGCAGGTAAGTCATGATGCAGGAGCAAGCTGGTCAACAATGATGAATCAACCCACTGCGCAGTTTTACCGGTTGGTCACAGATAACCATTTCCCTTACAGGATCTATGCCGCACAACAGGACAATTCCACCGTCCGGATCCTGCACCGGTCTACCGGCCGGGGAGGCATTACCGAGGATGACTGGGAATCAACGGCTGGTGGTGAGAGCGGGTATATTGCACCCGATCCGGAAGATCCGGAGATCGTCTACGGAGGATCGTATGGCGGGTACCTGGTCCGGCAGAATCACCGTACCGGCCAGGCTCGTGCAATCGATGCATGGCCCGATAATCCCATGGGCTGGGGTGCAAAAGAGTTGAAATACCGGTTCCAGTGGAACTACCCAATCCTTTTTTCCATTCACGATCCAAACACACTCTATTGTGCTGCCAATGTATTGTTCAAGACAACCAACGAAGGTCAGAGCTGGGAAGAGATCAGTCCGGATCTGACCCGTAATGATCTGTCCAAAATGGGCCCTTCGGGCGGTCCGATAACCAAGGATAACACCAGCGTGGAATACTACGGGACGATTTTTACTGTAGCTGAATCGCTTCACGAACCCGGAGTGATCTGGACCGGATCGGATGATGGGTTGATCCATATCACTAAAAACGGTGGCCAGTCCTGGAAGAATGTCACTCCTCCCCCATCCGTCATGCCGGAATGGACCATGATCAACAGCATCGAACCCCATCCTTTTGAGAAGGGGGGACTCTATGTCGCGGCAACGTCATACAAATCGGATGATTTCACACCATACCTTTATAAAACAACCGATTATGGTGAAACATGGACTAAAATAACCAGCGGGATTGAACCCAGCCACTTCACCCGGGTGATCCGGGCTGATCCCGATTGCAAAGGCTTGTTGTATGCCGGAACAGAGAGTGGAATGTACATCTCGTTTAATGATGGAATGAGCTGGGAAAACTTTAACCTCAACCTTCCGACTGTTCCAATAACCGACCTCTGTATTAAGAACCAGGATCTTATCGTAGCCACACAGGGCAGAAGCTTGTGGGTATTTGATGATCTGACACTTCTGCACCAGCTACCAGACGCTAAGCTGACCGGCACATACCACCTGTTCCAGCCACGGGATGCATTCCTGATACAGGCAGGCCGGGGTGGACGCGGTACAGGTGAGAACCCACCCAGTGGGCCGGTGATTGATTTTTTCCTGAAAGATAAACCGGATTCAAGCAGTGTGATCGCACTAAAAATACTGGAACAAAACGGCAACCTGATCAAAAGCTACCGGAGCGACCTGGGTGACAGAAGGCCTGAGGGACACCTTCCTCTGGGCAATCTGGAAGTGAAGCAGGGAATGAACCAGTTTGCCTGGGATATGGCCTACCCGGGATCAAAGCGGTTTAATGGCCTGATCATGTGGGGAGGAGGTACATCCGGTCCCCTTGCACCTCCCGGGAAATACATTGCCAGGCTGGTGGTCGGGAAGGATTCTTCCGAGGTGAATTTTACACTGATAAAAGATCCACGGTCAGAGTCCACGGATGAAGATCTCCGGAAAAAATTTGAATTCCTGATCGAAACCAGGGATATACTATCGGAAACCCACCAGTGCATTATCGATATCCGGACACTTAGGAGCGAATTGAATGCATTGGAGAATAAAATAGATCCGGCAGAACAGAAAGAGCTGAGTGACCTGGTAAAAACCATAAAACGGGAAATCAAAGCGGTTGAAGAAGCCCTGTATCAGACAAAAAACAGGAGCTCCCAGGACCCGCTGAATTATCCGATACGCCTGAACAACAAACTGGCGGCTTTGTCAGGAACAGTATCCATGGGGAACTATGCTCCCACAGTTCAGGCTTACATGGTAAAAGAGGAGATCACGGAAAAAATCGACCGGCAGCTCCAGATATTCTACCGGATAAAAAAAGAGGAGCTGTCCAGGCTGAATGAAATGGCCCTGGAATTGAAGATCCCGGCGGTGAAGATTGAGTGAAGGGAGTGATGAGTTGTGAGTTATGAGTTGAACCTGTCTTCTCTCACAACCGAGTTAGTAACTTGGTGGTAACTCAGTTGTAATTCAATTGTAACTCTGTTGTAACTTAGTGGTCATTCGATTGTCAAACAATGGTTATACTCCGTAGGGATCTCCCGTAGGTCCATGAGACGCTTTCACGAAGAAGGATTAACGTAGTTGGACCAGATTTTTGGTATACACCGACCCC
>Ga0315537_1000289_pt1 | contig 37960 bp, 23 predicted proteins | sample SalMarSW160270MG_FD_203091 | JGI IMG/M metagenome (GOLD analysis project Ga0315537, IMG submission 203091) | Salt marsh sediment microbial communities from the Plum Island Ecosystem LTER, Massachusetts, United States - Salt Marsh Sediment SW1602-70 ... | reverse complement strand
AACGTTTATAAACACCCTGATCTTTTTTGTAAAAATTGTATGCAGTACGGGTGTAAATACCTTACAAAAAATGTGAAGGAGTTTATTGTCGACCAGCACCCAGAATTCAATATCATTTTCAATAGATTGAAAATCGGAACTATGGTACTGGACCGAAGCTATGACATTTGCCCGCACCTCACCGACAACCCTGCTGTAAATGACACCACTACCAACATATTCCCGATATCCCGGACGTTTTATAAAAAGTCGGAATGTGCCGTTCATTCCCTGATCATCCTCCGCATAAAAAAGCCCTTCACCGATTCTGTAAACCCGCAGAGTATGAAGCTTATACCTTCGAAACAACTCGGATGCAAAAGGGAGATCATTGAGCAGATACTCCATCTCGGCGGAAGTAAGGGAGAGAGAAAACCCCTCAACCCGCTGGTGAAACGTGGGATGCTTTTTTGTAGAAGGTTCCGCTGAAGTTTCCCCGGACAGAACATGTGGTTTTACTGCATACGAAAGAATAAGAATCATTATAAAACACCGCAATCCACTCACATAGAGTCTTTTCTTTTTTATGTTCGTGCCCATGCCCTCCGGTGGTTGTACAACACCAACTTATGCTAAAGTATTGTTTTCCTTCCAGTATAAAACATCAATTGCTTTTTTAAAACACTTACAGGAAACGGGGTGGAAATTCATTTTATTGAACAGGCTTAAATTAAAATTTATAATGCGGAATTTTCCAGAAAAAGCAATAAATTACACATTAAATCGTCAATTTAAATAACAAATAATTTGACAATTTAAATGACACATGTTATGTTTTTTTTGTGGCATCATTTTAATTAATTGTTATCAGAAAAATAAATATTGGGGGAAAAATATGTTTACTGTAAAGGAAAACACGACATTAGTGGGCGTTTCTGAGCTTCGCTCTGGAATCGAGAAGATTCTTGAAAAAGCTCGAAAAGGGCTTGTTATCATTGAAAAAAGGCATAAGCCTCAGGCTGTTTTAATGTCAAACGAAGAATATGAACATCTTACAAATCTTCTGGACATGGCAGAAGATATCGTTTTGGGCTTTATTGCTGCAGATCGCTTCAAGAACAGTAAAGAAACGGATTATCTGGACATTGAGTCCTTATTATAAAAGGAATCATGATAAAACATGTGGAAAATAAAAGTTCACCGCCTTGTAGTCCTTGAAGACTTTAAAAAAATAAACAAAAAAGAACAGTCTATTATTCTTAAAACCATATATAAAAAATTAGGCACATCTCCACAGAAATACGGCTCCCCTCTTCGTCATGAGCTAAAAGGATACTGGAAATTAAAAATATCAGACTACCGTGTTATATATAAAATTGAAAAAGAGGAAGTCAAAGTTCTTGTTTTAAAGATCGGTATGCGTCGTGATGAAGAAGTTTATAAGGAAATGCTGAAAAGATTAAAAAAATTATAGCTGGTGAAAGCTTCCGTTTCAGCGACCGCTCTCGCGCGTGGGTTGTTAAGCGCAGGAACGTACACTCTCTGCGGTTGTGCTGTTCCCCATCGGCATTCAATTTTTTTGATTTCACGGATTACATGAAACAGCCGGGTTAAAACCATTTAATATCTTATTCATGTGAAAAAACAGATACTTTGGCAAGTTTCTATTATTTCAACATCTCTTCCGGGTTTTTAAACCGGACATACTGAAAATCTTCATTCGTTCCGGCCCACATGGCATATACATAGCCGTCATCCGTGTTATTCACAACCTTTACATCAATCTCATAGTATATAGCGCCATCGGGTTTCATTTTTTGCACGGCTAGTTTTTTAAAATCATTTACAGGCATCGGTTCGAAAACCTTATAGAATTTCTCTTCCCACCAATCAAAAATATATACCCCACCTTCACTGACTACCCCTTTTTCACCCTCATATCCGCTGTACCCGGACATGAAGCTCATGTAGATGTACCGTCTGTCTTTTGATAAATCATAGTTCAGATAATAAGTGTCTATATACATTGTGAGATTGTTCTCTCTGCTGTCCCAGATTCGTACTTCTTTTGTTTTGAGGTTGTATTTGTATATTTTGAAGCAATTGTGCAGCTCATCCACTTCTTGATATGAATAATTGTGATAAATCCCCAGCACAAGCAGCCATTCACCTTTGGCATCTAAAAGACGGAAAATATACGGATGAAATGAATTATTAATATCTTCTAGATCCTCAATGCCAAATAACGGTTTTAATTCTTTGCTTGCATAATCAAAATATGATACGCCTAGTAAAAATGTTCCGAAATAATCTTTTCCTTTTTCTTTGTATCTTTCAGTAAAAGCAGGTACTAAAAATCCATTATTGTTTTTAAATAAAATAGAAAATATTTCCTTATTATCTATTTCAAAATCTTTCCCTCCAATATTTTTAATAACTTCTCCATCATAAATGAAATCTTTTTTTTCTAGATACCAATCTTCACTAAACTTTTTTATCACAAAAGATTCGTCTTCTGGAAAAAAATAATTATCTATTGAAAAATAATTGTTATAATATACACCCTTTATTTTATTTATTAACGGCACCCTCGAATAACTAATACCTTTTTTATTAAAATCTGAAAATTTAATGTAATTAACACTTTCATAGGCGTATTTATCATTATATTTAAAAGATGTAATAAACAATAAAGCAAATAGTACACTCAAAATTTTTTTCACTTTAATCATAATTTAATTTTCCATGAATTTTAAAAGTTGCGATAAATCCATTGTCAATAATACTGAATAATTGGAAAAACTAAGATTGTAATCATAATTACCAAAAAGATCTTCATACCTCTGTCCCCTAATTGGATTGGGATTATTCTTTTTCCACTCATCTTTAAAATCAAACCTTCCATATTCCTTGGCAGTGTCTAAAAAATTTTCAAACTGTTTAGATAATCTTTTACTTTTCCATACTGTCAACGGAACCGGTGCAAACTGATCATCGCCGCTTCTCCCATAGTTCACATCCCACCTCTGGCCTCCAAGCGTCTGTACAAATATGTGTGATGACCCGCCTCCAAGGTTGTCCCACGACCATACCGGCAAAAATCCCTTCCTGACCATCTCATCAACCGCATCATTGAACTCTTCGGCACTCATCCCCTTCATATCTACTAACTCATCCGCTCGTGTGAAGTACTCCTTCCCCTCCCCCCTCAATATAAATTCATTTATATCTTCAGCAAGCTTTGTATAATACAAATCCGTGTCAGCTATTCTCTCGTACTTGGACTCTCCCTGCCTCCGCGGATACCACTCGTCCTTCACATAATCAGTGTTCCCAAGCATCGCATATGTGCCGGCTATCACATTCCCACCAAAATAATTACATAACGCCGTGCCACTTCTCCCCGGCAAATATACGCTCTCTTTACCGTCAGCCCCCACAAATCGCACAGGGTCCTTATTCTCCTTCGCCCATTCGCTCTCTCCACGCAATCCCTCAAATACATCCCCGAATATCCGCTCAGTCAAGATGTACGGGTTTGCAATTACCTCCTGCAATCCCGCAGCCGCTCTTTCTATACTTTCAATCAACTCTTTCTCAGTACTTCCTGTAACTTCCACATACTCTGCACCATTCAAACCGGATTTTACCATCAAACTATCGGTATACCCGTACCGCTGTAACAGCACACCACCGACTCCTGTACTGACTCCGCTCTGTAACTGCGATAACAGAAAATACCCCTCAATATCCGTCATGGTAGAAAGATCATCCCGAATTATTATTTCAGTTTCCTTAACCCTGTCATATTCATCCCGGGTTAATTGCCTGCCCAGCGCAATCTCCTTTACAATGTCCGAATACCCCTTCGCCATAACACCTCTTTCAATGAGCTCTTCGATCAACCCACTTCCCCTCGCTTCAATTGCCCCTTTATACATGCTCGCTATCACGGCTATCATCTCATTTTCGGTTCCCTCAAGCTCAGCAATCATCCCTCCGACATTCTTCCCTCCCATGAACTGACCCTGTGCCTCCTTGAATCGCTCAAACCCATCCCCTCCATACTCAAATACCGCATAATAATAATCCATTGCTCCATCAGCCACGTTAAACCTTTCCTTCAATCCTCCCCATACCTGCAGACTGAAATCGATACTTTCAATTCTATTGCCAAGCATACTTTCAGACGAATCGAGAGCGGACCTCAGCAGTGTATCACTCTCTACCGCATTTTCTCTTGCATTATTTTCTGTAATCATATATTCTGCACGACTTTCTCTGCCCTTTCCATACAATGCTTCATACTCATTTTCAGAGGCGTAGGCGATGTAGCTCGTGTGCTTTGCGGCTGAGTTCAAATCCCACTGCAGCAGCCCCGTGTTATTTACAAAAACATCTTCACCACCATCATACAGTGAAATCCCCTCAGTACTATAATCAAATCCAGAAAACTCGCCCCTCTCCAGCAGGGCTGCGAGAGCCGCAACCCCCTCCGCATTGATTGCATCGGAAGCATACCTCATCAGGTTCCCTGCAGTATAGTTCTGCTTGCCTGCAACATCTCCTTCCACATACTGCCCTTCATACAGATCAACTCTCTCAAGGCCGGCCATGGTTCTGCTCAGGTTGTAGGCCGCAAGATTCAGACCCCCGGTCGATACATCCCAGGAAAACCCATCATCACCACCGAGCGTCAGGGCAACCATCCCCACCTCATGCCTTACGCCAAAGTCTGCGGTGTTCAGCGCATTAAACGTAAACCCGTCGGAAGTCCCTGAAAGATTGTTGATCGACTGTTCGGTCAAACCACCCAGCAAGTCGCCCATGCGTTTCATGTCATAATTAAAGTAGTCTGCAATAATATTCCCGCTCCCGGTATCCTCAAGCACGTTATAGTTATACCCGCCATCACTCCAGCTCGCACCGTGCATAACGTCAAAACTGCTCGCAACATAGCTTCCTCCGAACGTGCCGAAAGAGCCGGCAAGCCCCATACCGAAGCCTGTTTCGAAACTGTCAGGACTCCACCCCAGCCTTTTCGAACCGTCGAGATTAACAGCATTCACCATACTGCTGAATGCCGAATCTGCAATGAAAGCCGTACTGTCTATACCTGCATTCGTAACCCTGCTCCCGAACCCGGAGCCGAGATCTATCCCACCCTTGATCCCTGCAGTCAGACTGCTCAATCCGAATGAACCGAACGAGGCTGCGGTGCTTTTCAGCATGTCGAGCCCCGCCTCATCCCAGTCGATCTTTCCCTCCAAGGCAGTGGTTGACGTAGTGAACGTATTCCACCCGACCTGCACTGCAGTCTGTGCCAGAAGCGAAGTACCTGCAGTGGCAATCGCTGCCGTTACATTCCCGATAGATTTTAAAGACGGCCCGCCCGGTATAAGCGGCTTGTCGAAAAACCCGCTGTCCTCCTTTGCAAGCGCCTCCGCCTCGGTCACAGTGTAGCGCTGATACTCGAGCATAATGCGTCCTGTTTCAAGCGGCTTGTTCTGGGTGTAGCTTATTTCACCGACCAAAAGCATCTGGTACTCCGAAAAATTTTGATCCCCTTCTGTTTCCTCCTCCCCTTTCCCTCCAAAAACCGAGGCCAGCTCACCCATGAGCTTTCCCACAAAACCTGAAAGTGCACCAAACAATCCCGGACTGCTGTTCTCACGGACATACCGCGCTGTATCCTCCTCGGTCGGCAGGCGCCCAATATGCTCCCTGTATATATCACCGATTGTCTGAGCGGTTCCGAGCACTTTTTCTTTCGCACGCCGAAGCCGTTCCACCTCCTCCATCACGAAAATCTTCATGTTCGTGCTGTTGCCGGCAGATTTCAGCTCGTCTATCCCGGCCAGACGGAACATCTCATGTGGTACTATATACGATCCGAACTCACGAATGCGTACCGTCTCCTTTTTTCTGCCACCCAGCAGACTATAATCAACAACAAACTTCTTCTCATACCCACCCGCCTTCTTTGAAAATCCCACATCCTCACCGGTCAGAAACTCCTCGAGCATTTCGCTGTTCGCCCGGTCAAGTCCACGTATTCCTGCAAGGATCTGCTCACGTGCTTTTTTCAACTGGTAATAGAGCCTTTCAGCTTCCAGCTCCTTTTTTTTATCATCAAAGGCCTCGATTCGAGTTCGAAGACCTTCGATTGCCTCCTCCACACCTGCACTTCTCAACCCGGCGTTTCGTAGCCTCCCGAATGTCCTGTTTGCGAGAATTTCATAATTGGTAATCCACTGCGGGATTGAAACATCTTCTATGTATTCATTCTGCAGAGCTTCAGCTCTAATTCTCATGTCCTCCATATCCATACCGGTATCATCGGCAAAAAGCAGTACTGCCTGCTCAAGTTCATCAATTCTATTTTCCCCGTCAACACGCTGACCGGACACATCCTGAAGCCACTGCTCTCTCGCTTTGACGTACTCAACCTCCTTTTCATGCCATTTTTCTCCGGCAGTTGAGAAGCGTGTTCTCATCTCTCCGATCCATTTTCGGTAGGCTCCTTTCAGCTTTACCATCTGTTTATCCCAGGCCTCTATCCCGTTCAATTCACCCCGATCTATCTTTTCAAAAAACCTGGCCTTCTCTGAAACCATGCTCCCAAGCTGGAGATCAAACCTGTACCTTTCAAGCGCAACACTGTCGGCAATATGCGTACTCTCAGTACTCCTGATATCGCTCAGTATATCGATAAAAAGATCTTCACCGAACATGATGCTGAAGTAGCCGAGATCAGAAACTTCTTCAAAAAGTTCCTTCTTCCTCTCTGTCTCGGACTGAGCCAATTTCCCTGCCGAAAAATCAAAGGCCTCAAAAACCGCGCCTTCTTCCACGATATCTTCAAAGCAGACTACATCCTCCTCCTCTATTCCGTACTTCTCCTTCAGCCTGGAAAGCCCCGTTCCCCACCGTTCAACTTCATCAGCAGTTAATTCCTCTTCATCAATACGCCCGGTCAAAACTGTATAGACGAGACGTAACTCACCGGCTTGTTCCTTTCTCCTGGCAAGCAAGAGAAGATCACTATATTTTTCATCTACGCCACCCGGCTCGAACTCGTCCCATGCTCCGGAAAAATGCGACAGGTACTGCTCGAAAACTTTTCGTTCCTCGCCGGTCAATCCGGCGAGCCTGTTGCTTATCTCCTGCCGGGTTACCTCCTCTTCAAGCGCATACGTCTCTTTCTTTGATACACTTGCAGTATACCGCGAAAAACTGTTTTCAAAAAAATCCTGATAACGCTCCTGATACCTTTTTTCCACATCCTCGAAGAGGGTTTCGAGTGCAGAAGATTGGTCTCTCACGTAGTCTTTCAGTTCGACAACCATCATGCCGATACTCGGCTCGATCGTATTATTGAATACTTCACCTTTGTCTAACGCGATAAAATCTCTCAAAAAATAGATGTACTCTTCCTGCTCCGTCCTCGTTTCAACACCGGCATTTTCCAACCCCTTGCTCATAATTTCATAGGCGAGTGAACCTCTGGTCAGGTTCACTGAGGTATACTGCCTGTCGATTCCCTTCAACTGCTCGATCCTCTTTCTTCTTACTGCAATTTTCGCATCAAAGTCTGTCTTCAGTTCTTCGGGAGTGTCCGGATCTTCCCTTGACTGAATCATCGCATCGACCTCTCCTTCGAGCATACGAAGCTCATCATCTATCAGAGCATGCAAAATCCCCAGGATGAAAGAGGCCTTCTGGGCACGGTTGACAGATTCCTGTTGAGCCGCTAGCTCGACTGCAAGATACGCAAGCTCATCCCCGGAAAAGGCATCCGTCGTGTCACCTGCCTCAAGAACAAAGCTCTCTCCCTGTATCTTCATCTCATTCAGCAGCTCAAATCGCGCCTCGGCAAGACCGAGCTTTTCAGCATAGTCCAGAAGCTGGGTTTTATAAAGCGCCGTTTCATTTTGCCCGGTATCATCTGCAAGGTAGATGTTCTTTGCGTAGAAATACACCTCCTTCGCCTCGAGATAGTCACGGTATAGATTATCCACAGTCTGTTTTTGCAGGTTCACATCCTCCACGATCTCATTGTATGTCCCTCGTGCAGTATCGATTTCTGTTTCTAATTCTTTTACTGCAGACTTCAAACGCTCGACCTCGCTTTCACGATACGATGCCGCCTCCTCCGCCTTTAAAAGGGCTTCCGCCAGGTTGCCGGTCGCAATTTCCGCCGCCCTCACCGAGGCGATGAGGTATAAAAGCTCATTATCTGAAAATCGATCGTCCATAATATATGCAGCATCGCTGGTTGAAATCTGTGTGGTATAGTATGACAGAAGATCGGTTTTACTGTGCAGATCCAACACCCCTTCGCTGCCTATTGTATCGATTGTTTTAAAGGCTGGGTTGCTGAAAATATCGAGCGAGTTGAAATGGTCGATAGGTATACCGTAGTGCTCGAGGGCACCGGCAAGCCGCTCACCTTCCGTACCGGAAAGTGCGCTGAGCCCGGCAAGAGACAGGAGGACCTGCACGAACCTGTTTTGAAACTCTATGTAGCTATTAAGGCCGTAGGCTCCCGATACATAGGTCGGCGCCGTTTTGACTTTTCCTGTGTTTTCACTTCCAAATGTGTACTCATAATCACCGTATCCCTCAAAGTATACCCTGTCAAGGGCATTATCCGGGCTGGTATTGCCCAGTACAACCGTATTATAGGCGCAGCTCACCTCATCCGGTTTTGTATCCTCTTTCAGACAGGACATGTCCAGGTTCGGCTGAAATACGCCTCTGTTCTCAAACATGACCCCCCTGTAATCCTCCCACCTGCCGCGAGCAAGCTCTTCAAGCCTTTTTTCCATTGCTGTCCTGAAACCTGAATTCGACATAGCAGTGTCAAGGACAGCCTCCGCATGAAGGAGGGCAGATAGGATATCGTGAAACGAAGCCTCGAGAGGACTTCGAAATACGTACAGCTCTCTTGCCTCATCGAGGCTGATTGTGTTTTGAAAAATACTTTCTGCGAGCAAAAACTCCTGATAACCTGGATCGTAATTTTGGAGAAAATTACTTTGAAATTTATCATCGAAGCGGGCAACAAAAAATGTTCCGGCGTAATCCCAGCACGCCTCGTCAACGTACCTTGCGCGTAATAGATCTTTTTCTCCATCCGTGAGATCTGAATCGGGATCCATCCCCTCTCCATCAGACCCCTCCAACATTCCTTCCCCCGGGTTAGTCCCTCCGGAATCACCTCCTGCGATGTCAATCGCCTCGATAAAAGAAATGAACGCATCAAAGGAGGCCTTGTTTTCATAAATATCATGCGTATCTTTGTAGTCCCTGATCGCAAATTCAATACGGGAAAGAGCACCTGCCCAGGGCCGTGCATACTCGCTGAACACAGTACCGACTTCCGCATCCCCGCCCTGATAGATTTGGGCCTCCTGCATTTTACAGCTGAAAAGAAGGTTTGTTAAAACAGTACCCGCGATTTCATCCCTCTCTTTTTTCCGTACTAATAAAGACCCGACTACATCACTAACAAGCTCCTCTTCGATAAACCTGTACAGCCCATAAAAGTCGGTACTGCTACCTAAGAGGTTTTGCCTGACATAGTAAAAACAAAGCCGCTCTATACGTTCAACCGCCTCCGGGTTTCCGCTTTCAAAGAGTTTTGCAATATACGCACTTCCAAGAACCGCGCGAAGCGACGTCATCGTCGAATGTTGCAGAAAATCACCGAGCACTTCGGTGTACTCCTTCTCGCGCAGGTACTCCTCCCTTGTCTTGAGTTCGAGAAATAGATCCGCCTCCAGGTCTGAAAGGCCCTTAAAGCGCACCTCATCGAGCATCAAGGTGAAATAGCCCTGAATATCATACCCTGCAGCCTGCTCGAAAAGACGAAGCTCAGCCGTCCGGGCCTGGATATCCTGAAAAAACGCAGCACGCTCTTCCGCCGAAAGGCTGGAGCAGAGACGTTTTATATCATTATGCCCGTCTTCCTCTGTATAAAGTAAAAACTGTGTCATGTTCGTTTTGATACACCCAATTTCCTGCTCATCAAATCCGTATTGCCCGGCATGTTCCACAAGATCACTGAAGTACTCTTTTGTTTTTTCAATAATGCGCATCGAGAGGGCCTGATTATCATTTTCCACCTCTTCGAACACTCTCTCGTTGAGCAGGTAGATACTGGAAGCGCAGAAATCGGCCATGGTCTGCAGAAGGATGTTTTGTTTCGCATCGAGCATGCCGTTTTCAAACCCCTCCATATTCAAAAAGAGAGTGAGTAATGCCGTATCGAGATTGTCGTGAATGGGCTGAATCGAGCTTTTTTGTCCCGAATAGAAGCCCGCATCAAGCCTGGATATCGCCTCCTCAACCGCATCGAGCCTGGAAACAGCATCGATAACCGAAAGCGCCTGTTCGTATTCTGTATGAAAGGCTTGATGTGGTGAAGGAGATGTCCCCCCGGGGCCGCTTCCTGTATCTGTAGCGGTATTATTTTCATCAGCGCCTGTAGGGTCATCACCCAGCAGGTCTTCAAAAAACCTGCATACGAGACTGGCTTTTTGAGAATCAATAAAGTACAGTTGACGATCATCATCGGAAATAACGGGCAGAACAGTATAGAAAAAACTCTTGAGAATGAGAAAACCGTTCCTATCTGTCTCCCTGATGTGGACAAGGTATGAATCTACAAAATGAAAGAAATCCTGCCTGTTTTCAAAGTCTACGAGCAGGCCATCCAGCCGTTCCCAGTAGTCCTGCCCCGGATGCCCATCCGTCGGCTCCGAAGGGTTTTCTCCCTGTACCTGTACGTATTCTCTACAATCCTTCAGGTACACCCTGAACGCATTTTCCAGAAGCGCAGTATACCGGTTCAAAGGATTATTACTATGTTCATAGTACTCGGTATAGGCATTCTCCCGGGCATCACAGAACAGCGAAAAAAGTGTGTCGATTCCAGAAATCTCCCTGCCTGCCAGGTCAATAATAGCCGCCCCTGAAACGGTTTCGCCGGCAGACATGCTGTCTGCGATATTCACAAGCACGGCTTCCAGGTCATCCATTTTCCGAAGAATATCACTGAAAAGTCCGCTTCCTTCTATATTAAAGGCCAGGGATCGAAGGCTGCCGACCGTCTCCTGCAAACTCTCTTTTGTGTATTCATCAGCCCAGAAGAGACTGTTAAATGCGTCCTGCATGCCAAGCATGCTACTCAGAGACTTCCGGTTTTCTTTATTGAAATACGCATCAATAATCCTTTCATAGGCCTCCTTCGACCCGGCAAGAACATCGTGAAACAGATTTACCGCCGCCTCTTTTCCCTTTTCTTCATCATATGACAGAAGCTGCGCAAGATTTGCATTCTTCATCTCGTAGGCCCGGCTTACCTCGTAAAACATGGTATGCACCAGCGTTTCAAGCCTTGCGTCCGCGATCTTCATATTCGTCAGCGTGTCGAGGGCTTTCCGGAGTTCCAGCTCGGCATTTGAAAACTCATCACGCGCTGTCTCAAGCCTGGCTGTGAGAAGCGAAATCTCATTTTCTGCATCTTCGAGATTTCTGATGCCAGGATGCCTGTCATCGTGTTCGAGAAGAAGCCGGTACTCCTCGAAAGCATCGAGGTACGCTTCCTTTGCATCCACATACCGCGCCTCGGTCTCAACGGCGCTTTCCCGTCCCGCTCCGTCAAACACATATGACAAAACAGCTTCTACGATACTAAACTGCTCTTTCCAGAACGATCGGTCCAGGTATGCAGTATACAACTCTTTTTCCAGATCGCTCAAAATGACACCGGGTTCGTCGTTTAAAAAATAGTCGTTAAAGGCATTGTCATCTATGAGTACAGCATTTTCGAGAAGGGGCTTTTCATCAAACTGCGCGATAATGGCATCCTGCACGGCGAGCATTCTTTCGAGCATCTCTTGCTTTTTTTCCCGCAGGTCATCGATGACACCTGCGTAACGATTCGCATCCTCCGCCATCCTGCCGAGCTCGATATCCTGAACCAGAACGGAAAAATCTTCGGGTGATTCATCGAGGTAATTAACAATATCTTTTCTCCATCCGCCGTCAGTTTCGAAAAATCGAATATCAAAATACCGGGCCTCCCCGATTTCATCTTCGTATCTTGCGACAATTTGATCAGACCCGCCCTTTATCGCCCTGATACTGAGATCCCACCGCCTTATGTCTGCTGTAATTTTTACCCGCAGGGTAAATCCATCATCACTCTCCTTTTTTGAAACCAATGCATATGAATGCCCGAGAATACTGTCTGTTTTAGTGACCGAATACCCGTGCTCAACTTTCAAAAAATGGGTCTCAAGCTCAAAAATATCAGTAAGGCTCCTGTCCTGCTCCCAGAACTTCATCTCTCTATTGCTAATCGGCCCGGTGTCACTCCCACCGAATCCGAGGTCCCGGGATACGATCCTTTCAACATAGCCTCCGAGCGATGCATACGAATTATTACTGAGATCACAATCATCTGGAACAATAGCACTCATGCTGTCTTCAAGCATGAACTGAAACTCCCCTAGATACCCATCCACCTGCCCGACCGAATCGGACCCTGACTCAAGTGCTGTGCCGATAGTATCGATATACGCATCGAAACCGCGTTCGGCATCTTCCCTGTACAGAACAAGACTTTCCATGAGAGCACGACGTGCATCCATATCTGCTGCGAGGTTTTCATCCCAGCGCACTCGTGCCTCTTCAACCGTCTCGTGGAAGGCCATACTCCACTGTTCCCTTTTTCTCTGCAGGGTCTTCAGGGCAGACGACCAGGCTTCAATGCCCTCGTCGTATACCTGTCTGTAGTTTTCATACCACTCGTTCTCTCTCCTTAAAAGTTCAGCAGCAGCATGCGCCCATAGCTCGAGACCTTCCTCGTAGTATACCTGCAGCCTGTCCGAAAGCATCCGTGCATCCGCCTCGTCCAGTACATCCTGCCTTAATAGCTCTTCCAGCCTCGAATCAACGCTCTCATCGAGCTTTTTTTCCACACCGTACTCGATCTCCTGCGCAACCCGTCGTGCATGCTCTGTTTCCATATCAAGCCGAAGGGATCCGCTGTCCGAAAAGAGCATGCGCGATACCCTGTTCGTGTAGGAGCCGACGAGCCTCGCAAGAAATGCCTTTTCTTCATATATGCTGTTTTTTCTTTCCGTTTGAAGTGCGCTGTACATGTCAGACGGATCGATGTTTTCCTCCGGATACCAGGCTGTCATAATCCGCTCGAGCTTGTCGTATTCAGCGGACACCGCATCCTCCAACGCCCTTTCTGAATCCCTGTATCGGTCGATCAAATCATCATTGAATTCCTGAAACAGAGCCGCCTTTTCTTTGTCCACCCCCGTACTGAAAAACTCTTCATACTTTTTCGAGAAAGCTTCGATAAGCGTTTTACGTAGCTCTTCGACACTACCATCCGCCACATACGCATGCTTTGCAAGAAACGCCGCCTTTGCCATGGATAGTCTTTTATCAGCCTCATCCTCCCATTGATCGAATGATTCATCAATATCCCCATCTCCTGCCTCTCGTGCATGCGCCTTTAAACGCTCCCTGTCCATCTCCCACGAGGCCTGAAGCACATACATCCTCTTTTCAAGCTCCCGGGTAAAGCCGCTGAAATCATTGGCAGTGTCCGATACACCGATAGCCGTATCGAGTTCTCGACTGTAAAAATCCAAATACTGTTCAATATCGCGCTCCTGTGCATATAGCGATAACCCCGAAAATAAAAGGAGGAAAATGAAGACAAATACAAAACCTTTTGTAATAAAAAAATTCATCTCTCTATCACTCCACGAACAGGTGCATATCGAGCAGGTATTAACGGAGAACAATCATTTTAAGAAACAGACAGCCAAATCACTGTTAATGATGAAAAGCTGCGAAAAAAAATCAGGCAGTAAAGAAAAACATGTAATTACATGTAATTTTTAGTAAGATTGGCATTGTACCATATTTCACTGCTTCATTCAACCGGAAAACGAATATTTTACGTAAATTTCCAGAGATTCTTCCATATAATTTCCATCCCGATCTAAAACACCCTCCGCACCTCCGGTTACAATAAGTTTGTAATATGCATCGTTTGCGCTCTGTAGTGATGGAAGGGTGAAGCGGAGCACCAATTTTTTTTCATCGCCATCCCATGAATACCCGGTCAGCACCCCGGAAAGGCTGCTGCTGTCGCCACCGTAGAGGAAGGTCAGATAAAACTTATCAAGTGAACGGTAGATATCGATTATCGTGGAAAACCGAATCTCAAAATCCACATTGTTTTTATCTATTTCTAAGGAGTCCGGAAGATAGAGAATATCTTCGTTTTGAAAGGCAATCACCCCATCGTAAAGGGTAATGTCCTGTATGCCGTTAGGGTCTATATTAACAATTGAAGAGAGGCGTAGAAGCGTCGAAGCTGTTCCGTTGACCTTCCACTCGAAGGAATAGTCCCTATCAAGACCGATTCCATACACATTCTTCATTGATTTCTGAAAGGTAATTCTATAGAGTTTTTCCGGTTCCATATCCTCTTCGAACGTGAATCGAAGCACCCTGTCCTCTTTTGTGAGATAGTATGAAAGCGCGGGTTCTATCCCGATAAATGAATCTATGGAATGAAGGTAAAACTCCTCACTGAAAAATACGAGCAGGTCACAGTCTTTCTCAATGCCGACAGTGCGGCCGAGGTACTTTATATCAAGCTCGGTACCTGGCGGACCTTCCCACTCGGGCACCATTACGGCACGTTCGATAGAAAAGGGGGCCTCGGTAAAAAATGTGTTGAAGGAGAACATATACTCCGCATTCAGTGCCTTTCCGCCCGAATCTACGAGATCATCACGAATAGTCACCGTGTACAGTTCATGCGCTTCGAGATGCTCCGCGATCGCAAGATGGAGCACTCTTCGGTCATCGGAGAAGGAGTAGCTGTAGGAAAGTGCAGGGTCGAACTCAATCTTGTCGTACAGCGTGACGTAATCAACTGGTTGAGAAAATGTGATAGATACGATTACATTGTCGAGCATCGTAACCTGTGCACCGTCGGCAGGCTTTGTTGACACGACGAAAAAATCATCTTCACCGGAATAGGTGTAAAACGAGTAGCTGTAATCACTACCCAGATCAAACCCCTCTTTACTCTCACAGCTCTTTCCTATTTTCAGGACATACCTGCGCCCTCTCTCAAGACCCTCCTCCAGCACGATGTCGACATCACTGTAGTGGTCGTTCCATTTGTAGTGGAGTGCTCCGTAATAACCCGTAATACTGATCTGTTTTTCCGTGGGATAGCGGTTCATGGCCATGCTGAAAGAAACAGATATCGTATGAAAGGACTCGATATCGTCAATGACCTGGCCGTCTTTGATGCTTACATGTAAAACATCCGGATTTTCAGATGTCAGAGTGCATGACAGGACAAGGACAGAGGCGGCAAAAAGTGTTATACAAAACCAGACCATTTTCATTACTAACCCCGAATAAACCGGTTTTTTACTTCTTTAGCTACACCGCAATCCCACATATTCCACAGTCTTCTTTTCTACAGGTCCGGGACGAGCGAGACCCTGAAAAAGTACTCGATATTCTCCTTGAGATAGTTCGCCTGATCGTCGCAGACCCCTGATACTCCACCCTCGAGGGAAAATCCGTACACATATCCGCTCCCCATATCATGCATTTCAACGATACATTCATTCGCTCCCACCCAGTCGAATGCATAGATCCCCCCCGTAAATACATCACCGCCGAAAATGTACTTCAGCTGTATTGAATCCTGAAGACTCTCCTCATCGATTGCAGGAATATAGGAAGGGTGCGTAAACCTGAGCGGAAGCCTCAGGCGAACCTCGATGCCCCCAGGCGACAAAATAAGCCCCTCATCATAGTCAACCATGAGCACAGAGCCCTCAGCGCTCTCCTCCAGGACGACGCCTTCAACACCACCAATAACCTTCGATCCACCCGACCACAGTTCGACATTCCCGCTGGTAACAGAAAGATCCGAAAACCCGTCTGCGTAGAACTCAAGAAATCGGCTGTACACCCCATCAATATGAACATCGATGATGTAGCTGTACACAAGCCCGAGCCCGTCATTATCGAAAATACTTCTGTTCAGAAAAATTTTATAATACCCGCCGAGGTCGAGGTCTTCATCGAAGCCTATCAGGACGCTCCGATCATCCATCCATTGTTCATGCCATTCGGCAAAAGGCGCTACCCTGATACTGTCTCTGAAGCTTGTCGCGTCTATCTCTTTCGAAAAATCAATTCTGAACATGCTGTTCTTTTCAGCACTGTCGTATGATATTACGATTGTATCTCCCTCTATTTTGTATGTGCCGTGATCATCGGGATTATAAATCGTCGTGCCATCCACCTGTATCGCCGAAACGATTGGAAGGGGTTCGTTCGGGAAGTACTCAAACGAACAGGAAAAAGGGGTGACGGAATACCCGTTCGTATCACACGCATCATCAGTAATCCGAAGCGTGTAGAGGCTGTTTTTTCGGAGGACTTCCGTCAGATGGTAGGCACACTCACGGTCCGACCGCCACTCAAAAAAACCCTGCGTTTCAGGTTTAAGGGAAAAGGCTTTTTCCACGCTGCTGTGATCAACCTCCCGGTTGAAGGAGAGCATGATGGTATCCACTGAAGCCTGGACAATGCCGTTTTCGATTTTCGGAGAAACAAGCAATGCAGAAACAGGAAGGATATCAGCGGTCGATTGAAAAGGATGGCAGAAATCCTCGCCCATATTCTTGCCGTATACATCCTGTATTTCCTTCTCGACAATAAGCCAGAACCGTGCATGAGGGTCCCAGTCATCGTCAGGTGTGACGAAAACCGAGTCCCCGGACACACTCTTCGTGGTCGAAACCTCCGCGAAAGACTCGGCTTCAACCCGCAGTGCATCTTCCACGCTCAGCGGATCTACATTCTTCGTGAACCGGATCTCTATCGGCTGCCTCCCCGTCCCGATTATTCCATTTTCAGCGATACTGACGAAACCCACTGAAAACTCCTTGAATGTTTCGAGCGAACAGCCGGACCACAAGGTAATTAGGCAGAATATGAATACATAAACAGCGGGCTGTATTCGTTTTTTCACATCACTGCTCCGTTACTTCTCCCTGTATGTAATGCGCATTCCGTCCATGAGGTTTATCAGCGGCTTGAGCACAACGACCTCGTCTTCCCGTACACCATCGTGAACGATAACGAAACGGTTGTCATACCCTTCATACATCACGGTCCTCTGGAATATCCTGTCGTTTTTCGACACCACATATACTGCCCCACTTTGCTCATCCTCTCGAATAAGCGCCGTCCTCGGCAGAAGCAGGACCTGTTCCACCTTCCTCACTGGGATGCGCACCATGACAAACATACCAGGGACCAGGTTTAACGTATTGTCTATTACACAATCCACATTGAACCGCCTGGTATTCACATCGATGTACGGATCGATGACATACACCCGTCCAGTAATGTTTTTACCCAATGAGTCGATGAAAACTGAAACTTCTTCTCCGCCTTTCAAATCCTGACGATCTGTTTCAGAAAATGAGACGCGTGCGAGGAGCCTGCTTTGATTCAGTATCGTAGTAACTGTTTCATCAGCGCTCACCTTCTCTCCGACAAACTTCGTTACATCAGTGACAACACCGTCGACAGGCGCTGTTATCACGGTTTGCCCTAAAAGCCAGTCGATCCGTTCGAGCTCAATCATCTCCTTTTTCAGCCGTATCTGTGCGAACTCTATTCTCTTTTTGAGAAGCCTCGTATTGAGTGAGACGAGAAGCTCCCGCCTCTTCTCCTCTTCGCTCGGGATATCATAGCCTGCAAAAATCAGGTCTTTGTTTCTAAACCCATAGCTCTCGAGCTCATATCCCTTCTTCAATACGTTTAGTTCCCCCTCCTTCGACTCGAGAGAAAATTCGATGTTTCGAAGCTCTTCCTCTGTTATCCCACCCTTGTCGAAGAGGATTTTTTTTCGTGCGAGGTTTGCCTTCAAGAATTTGATTTCTTTTTCGCTGTTTTCTATTTGAAGTTTCATCTTTTCAAGTACATAAAACTTCTTATACAGGTTTTTCTCTTCCTCCATATACTGCATCCTGGCGGTATCGAGCTCTTCCTGTGCTGAAAGCACCTCTTTCTCGATTTTGATCTTCTCAAGTGCAAGCTGGTAGTTTGAAAGCTCGATGATCCTGTCGCCCCTGCCGATCACGTCCCCCTTTTTCACGAACACATTCTCCACAATCCCGTCGATTCTCGATATGACCGTTGCTTTGTCGAATACCGCTAGATTTCCCAGGCCCTCAATATCACGAACGATACCCTTGTTTGTCAGGGTATACACGTCAAACGAAAAAATTTCCTCCTCGTTGACAGTCTGCTGTTTCTGTCCGGATTCACAGGAGAAGGCTGCTGCAATAACGATAAAAAGCAGTATCCCCGTAATTGCTTTACAGCACCTTCCAACTCGTCTGCCCCCGGTATGCACCGACATAGCCGCACCCCGTTTCAAATAATGCCCTTCAGATTTATATTGAGAATGTTTTCGAGTTCCCACAGATGGTCGATGAAGCTGTACCGAAGTTCTTCCAGCTCAATCAAAAACTCATTTTTACTGATAAGGAAGTCAAGATAATCCACCTGTTTGGCGGTGCCGATCTCAAGCTGTGCCCTGAAGAGCTCGTCATTTTTCAAGTACAACTCCTTCTGGTTCTGCTTAATGGTGTAGGCCTTCATAAGGCTCTTCATTCTTATGCTCCATGTATCAATCTGTTTCCTTATCGATTTCTTGTTCTGTTCGATTTTCTCTGCTGCTGCATAGGACTGAAACCTGAGCGCCCGTCCTCTGTTCATGAAATCAAGATTATTGAGCACTTCTGAATCAGCGCTTCCTGATGACGATTTCGCGCTTTTTGAAGAAGAATCGGCAATTGAGACATCCGAAGCCAGTACCCCGAAATCAAACAGTACATTCAGAGCAACGGTATGGCTGGTATTGGCCGGAAAGAATTTTTCACCTGTGAAGTCAAGCTCATAGCTGATTGAGATATTCTCCAGAAACTGCATGGAGAGAAGCCTCTGTTGGAGGAGGTTCTGACGCTGATCGAGCCTGAGCTTTTTAATTTCAAAGTCATTTCTAAGAGCCGTCATATACATCTTCTCTTCATTAAATATGAGATATGTACTCATAAGCATGTGCTCATAAACCGCATCAAAGGTTCCTGTCCGTTCGATATCGAAAAAAAGCCAAGAAAATATATCCGCCAAATCATTTTCAAGCACAATATCAACATCCGTACCGAATCCGATAAAGTTTAGAAGGTCTTTGTGCAGAATCTTATTCTGCGCAGCAAGCTCCTCCATTGCGAGTTGGGATTCAAGCATTTCATTCTCGGTATCGATAACATCGAGCATCGTCCGCATTCCCACGTTATATTCTTCTCTCATCAGGTCCAGGAATTTTCCGTAGAGTTCGTATTCCTTCCGTTTATTCTTGAGCCTTTCACCTGCAAGCAAAATGGCTAAATAGAAACGAACTGCCTGCTGTTCGATGTTTTTTCTCCTTTTTTTCAAATTGAGCCGAGCTCCTTCCATGGAGAGATCGAAATTCTGCAGTGTAAGAGGAACCGACAGTTGATCGTACAGCACCTGATCAAACGTCAGGCTGAAATCGTAGCTTCTCGTATCTGTTTCTCCAGCAGAAAGAATATGGGTTGAACCCATGGATGTGATGAGCGTCGGAAAGAGAGAGCGATAAATATTCTTTTTCGACCGCGTAAGCTCGGTCAGTGAAAAAGACAGGCCGCTGATCTCGAGGTCTTTTTCAAGCGCTCTTGACAAAACCTCCTGCATGGAAAGAGAAATCGTCTTTGTAAGAGGTATCCGCCCACTGGAAAAGACAGATCCGCCGGAATTGCTGGAAACCTCTTCATGAAGTCGCTTTCCCACGGACTTCGTATACATCGAGCCGGTGGCATAGATAGAATCTTCCAGTGGGGAGAGCGTGTCAATATGTACCATCATCTCTTTATTAACAGAATCTTCCGTAAGCATCTGTTCTTCCCCCTCAGGAGACGATTTACTGGCCCAGGGCCATTCTCCCGTATACGCCGGAATCGGAAGTGCGTACAATCCGACTACACATAGAAAAAAAATATGATATGAAAATCCCGATCTTTTCATACTTTACTTGATGTACTTTTTAATATCGCGAATAAATTTACCGATCAGCGCATTCTGAAGCCTGCCGTCAAAAATAGACGCTGTGCCGTTGTACTCATAGGCGTACTGCAAAACCGTTCGCCCATCAAGAAGCACGCACGTATTCAGCAGGTAATAGTTTTTCATCCTATATTTTTCTTCAAAGGCCTTTATTACGAGCTCCGGTTGGATGGTGTACACGCTCTTTTCTGCTGATTCGTTAAAAGTCAATCCCTCAACATTGATGAGCGCGAATTCCAACTTCTTATTCATGATGTAGCCGATTTCCTCATCTTCGAAAAAATTAAATGCAGTGATTTCTACTGGCTTGAGATAAAAACTTTCGGCAGATTTGTAGATCTGCTTTTTATCTTCGTAGCTTTCTGAAATGATCCGGGAGGAGACGCAGGAGCTTAAAAGAATGCAAACACATATTATTAAAACCACATAACATACACATATCCCGGTCTTTCTTTTATGAGTTTTCATACCGATCTCCTCTTTGCCTTACAGGTTATGCTGTTCAGTCGAACTATAATATCACCTTTCATCTGCTCCGATTTTTGATAGAAGGGTGTACGCCTCGTCAAGTACGCGATAATCCAGAAGATCTTTGTTTCGGTCGATAAACGCCAGCTCTTCCTGCGCCCTCCCATACTGTTTCGACTGTATGAATATTTCTCCTTGTCGTATCTTGGAAAGCGCTGCAATGCTGATGCTATCCTCGACGATACCATAGTTTAGAAGAGCTTTTTCAAACGAACCTTCATAAAGATAGATGTCGCCAAGAATATACCGTGCATCAATATGTCCGCTGTCTTCAGCGATCACTCCAAGCAGGTGTTTTTCCGCCCTCTCGTACTCACCATCAAAATAGTACAATTTTCCCAACCAGAAGTTTGCATCAACATAGTCGGGGAATTGGCGGAGGATCTTCTCAAGCATTTGAATTGCAACAGTCTCACGATCGAGAAAATAGTAGCACTTGGCAGCCATAACATATGCCTGCTTATGCTTCCGATTATTCGAAATCACCCTCTCAAAATAGACAAGCGCTTCATCGAGTCTCTGCTGATTGTAGAGAGTCTTGCCCCTTTCAAAATCATCGGTTCCACTTTCACGCTCAGAGCAGCAGAGAGCAAGAAACAAGAGGATAAAAAAAACACCAACCCACTGTATATTCTTTCTTTCTCTTCGCATCACCAAAATCCTCTACTGTCAGCATCACACGTGGCATCTCAAGTATGGTACTATAGAAGGACTATCAGCCTGCATGCAGCCGTCTGAATGAAGCTCGCATCCTTCACAACTAACCAGCGAGTCCCAATATACACAAAATGCATAAATGTCGGATATGTAGGCGTTTCACCACATACCAGGCAGGTGATTTTTGGGCGGAAAAGGGTATCATACATCATTTATTGCAAAATTTAAAACTATTTTAACTAATTTTTTATGCACAGTTTATCTGGAGAAAACGATGAAAGAAGAACTGAAAAAAATTTACTAACTGACAGCCAGGTCACAAAGTCCACCAAGCGTTAACACTGGTTTAGGACATTAAGAAGGTCCACCAAACGTTAACACTTGGTGTTACGCCCCCATGGGGGCGCTTAATCCTAATTTGGTTCAGCAAACGTTTACACTTTAATGAAGATGTATCTGCTTCTAAAATTCGGTCTATTAATCGAAAAAGATGATCATTCTCGATACTTCCATATGGATTGAATTTTTAAAAGGAAATCCACACTATTTCATAGCCGTCAAGTATCTTTTAGAAAACCAGGAAGTTATTAAGGAAAATTTTCGTAACCACGTATAACACGGCATATACACTGCGTCAAACATTGTAAAACCCGGAAACGTTATCTGCTGTTATTGCATCTTTGAATTAAAATGAATCAAGTTAAAAAATACCTCATTTCAGAAATCCGCTTGAGCTGATGATCGAGAGTCTGAAAAGGATCAACCAGAGCAAAACATCCTACCTTCATCGATCTGCCTCCACTAATTTATTTAGGTGAAAAATTTTTATTGACAGATTTTAAAAAAATATCATTATTTAATACAAAGATTTCTACCGATCTTTTTTATAAAAAAGGAAGACAGGGAGAGTATAAAGTCAATGCAAGAAAAAATGACCTACGCCACTCATTCCTCAATGAACCAGAAGACAAATAAAAAAAAGTCAACCGTAACCCGCAGCTCACGGAAATCTCTTGAAACAATTCCTTCCGAGGAGGACGTCGAACCTCCCCCTGTCCCCACCATACAGGAAGATTCAACAATTGTGAAAAGCACACAGGACCCTGAAGACTCAGAACCTCCCAGTAGTCTGAGCGTAAGCCCCGAGTTTCAGATCAATATACCCTACGAAACCTACCTGCCCCTTGATGTGCCTGGTGGAAAAGAGCCGGGACCCGGGTTGTTTAAGCACAGGGTTTCAGGTCCGATAGGTGCAAGCAATAGGACAAACATCTTCCGCTCCCGCTTTTTCCCGGGGAGCACCCTATCTGAATGGGATGATTGGAAATGGCAGCTTAAAAACAGGATCACAGGTTTATCGCAACTTGAGAGGCTCATCAACCTATCCGAGAATGAGAGGGCGGCTCTTACGTTCGGAAACGGCATGCTCCCCTTTGCCATCACTCCCTACTACGCATCTCTGCTCGACAGGGATGATCCCCTGCATCCAATACGGCGGGCAGTTGTACCTGTAACTTCGGAGCAGGATAGGTCATTCGGGGAATCAGATGATCCCCTCGAGGAGGATAAGGACAGCCCGGTACCCGGGGTTATCCACCGTTATCCGGACAGGGTGCTTTTCCTTGCCACAACATCATGTTCTGTATACTGCCGCTACTGCACCCGCTCACGCCTTGTGGGAAACAATGAGAAAAGGCCATGCCACTCTCAAAACTGGGAGCGGGCGATAGAATACATTGCATCAAACCCGTCCATAAGGGATGTTCTTATTTCAGGGGGTGATCCCCTTACCCTGTCAAATGAAAAACTCGAGTACCTCCTTGCCAGTCTGCGCCGCATCCCCCATGTAGAACTTATCAGAATAGGGACAAAAGCCCCTGTTGTTCTCCCCCAGCGCATCACCGTATCTCTGGTGAAGATGCTGAAAAAGTACCATCCTCTCTGGATAAGTATTCACTTCACTCATCCCGAAGAGCTAACTCCAGAGGTCGCAGAGGCAGCAGGCCGGCTTGCCGACGCCGGGATCCCGCTCGGCAGCCAGACAGTCTTGCTTAAAGGGATAAACGACAGCGTCCAGACCATAGCCAAACTCGTTCATGAGCTCTTAAAAATCAGGGTCAGACCATACTACCTCTACCAGTGCGATCCTATCAGCGGTTCATCCCATTTCCGGACATCGGTAGAGAAAGGGGTTGAGATAATCAGGGGTCTAAGAGGATATTCATCGGGTTATGCAGTTCCCCAGTTCGTAATCGACGCCCCGGGAGGTGGAGGAAAGGTCCCCGTTAACCCTCAGTACGTGCTCGGACGCGACGGTGATTACCTCCTGCTGCGAAACTACGAAGGCCTTACCTTCAGATACCCTGACCCGGGAGATCCGGCAAACCCCGGATACAAAGGGCTCGATAAGGGAAATCTACCCTTCACTACCCACTTCGAGGAGGTGATCGTATGAGGGTAGGGATCACCTATGATCTTCAAAGCGATTATCTGAGGCAGGGGTATGAAGAAGAGGAGACGGCAGAGTTCGATAAACGTGAAACAGTTGAGGCAATTGAAGCATCTATTAAACTCCTTGGCTATGAGGTCGAACGGATCGGGAACATCAAGATTCTTGCAACTCTGCTTTCTGAAGGTCGGCGATGGGACCTTGTATTCAACATCGCCGAAGGACTTTACGGTTTCGGGCGAGAAGCACAGGTTCCTGCCCTTCTTGATGCCTACTGCATCCCCTACACCTTTTCAGACCCGATGGTACTATCAATCACGCTCCACAAGGGTATGACCAAACATATTGTCAGGGACTGCGGTCTACCGACCCCTGACTTCATTGTTATAGAGGATACGGCCGAGCTCGAACTTCTCAACCTGCCCTTTCCCCTCTTTGCAAAACCTGTCGCAGAGGGCACAGGAAAGGGAATCGATACTGCTTCAAAGATCACTGACAGACAAACCCTGATACGCGTCTGCTCAGGGCTTCTTCAGCGTTTCAGGCAGCCCGTGCTTCTGGAGGAATACCTCCCGGGAAGGGAATTCACGGTTGGAATACTTGGAACAGGGAAGAAGGCCGAGGCACCACACGCCATGGAGATACTATTCAAAACTAGATCAGTGCAAAAGACCTACTCCTACCGGAACAAGAAGGACTACAGGAAAGCCGTTAAGTACAGGGTGGCCACTGGACCTATTGCCGAAGCCTGCAGGGAGGTTGCCCTGAAGGCCTGGCGGTGTCTTGGATGCAGGGATGCAGGAAGAGTTGATATACGCCTTGATAAAAAGGGTAAACCAAACTTCATGGAGGTAAATCCTCTTGCGGGTTTGAACCCCGTTGATTCAGACCTCCCTATACTCTGCCGTCTTTCGGGGATAAGTTACCATGAACTCATAGGAAGAATCATGGAGTCCGCCCTTGAACGGGTCGATTCGCAAAAAAAGGTCGAACCCGTTGAAAAGTTCGGCCCCCAGAAATGGGCAGAATCCCTCGAAAGGGTCGGTTCCCAGAATTGGATCTGCTCTGGCGAATTGGAAGGATCTTTCAAGAGGGTCGATTCTGGCAACCGAATTGACTCCTTCAGGCAGGCCGGTCCCGTCGATCAAGCTGAAGAAAGCATATGACTGTTGCAGTGCTTTATACGAAGGTAAGGAAGGATTCATCGAAGGATGATCTCGATACTCTTATGCAGGTCAAGGCTGTTACAGAAAGCCTCGAAGAGTTGAACCACAAAGTAGATAAGGTGGCATGTACCAATGATATTTCATCCATAGCCACCTCCCTTAAAAAGAGAAACCCCGGGATTGTTTTTAACCTTGTAGAGCCGCTCCAGGGGGAGGGGCAGTTCATATACATTGCTCCAACCGTTTTTGACTACCTTAAATTACCCTACACGGGATGCTCATCTGAATCGATCTATATTACCTCGAATAAGGTTCTTGCAAAAAAGCTGATGAGAATGGCAGGTATCCCAACGCCGGAATGGAGTGTTGACGGTAACATTATGTTTTCCAAATCAGACAGCCCTTTCAGGCAGCGTCGGTTCATCATCAAGTCAATCTGGGAGCATGCCTCTGCCGGGATCGATGAAAAATCGGTGGTGTTAATAAAAAAGCCCAATGATCTCAGTGAGGTTCTTGAGTGCCGAAACCTCTCTTCAAGAGGTTTGTACTTCGCCGAGGAGTACATTGAGGGACGGGAATTTAACCTCTCCCTCCTGGCAAAAGGTATGGGGGTGGAGGTGCTTCCTCCGGCCGAGATGAAGTTCATACACTTCCCGGAAAAAAACCCAAAGGTGCTCGGATACCGTGCTAAGTGGGATGAGGGATCAACGGAGTATGCGAACACACAGAGAAGTTTTGACTTCAGCAGTGAGGAGCAACCCCTCCTTGAAATACTGAAAGCCCTTTCCCTGCGTTGCTGGGACACTTTCGGGCTCAACGGGTATGCAAGGGTGGACTTCAGGATAGACGGGGAGAACAATCCCTATGTTCTTGAGATCAATGCAAACCCATGCATCTCACCCTCAAGCGGTTTCGTGGCTGCTGCCTGCAGGGCACATTTGAGCTACGGGGAGATGATCAAGCGAATCCTGAACAGCCCTATAATTTCCCATAAGCTCCGATCCAGGAGTTTTCGTTAACCCTTCCTGTTGCTTCACAGGCAAAAAAGTGAAAAGCAAAGTGGAAGGTAACATGAAGAAGGCAACCAGACATGGAAAAAGACGATCTCTGTTTTAATAATAATATAAAAAATCTTCCTGCAGGGCACCCTGCAGAAATAATACGCGATCTGCAGTTTCGAACAGAAATACGAGATGAGGACCCGGAAGCCGTACGGGAGATCGTTTTCTCATCAGGTTTCTTTTCAGAAGAGGAGGTTCGAATCGCCGCTGGGCTGGTTTCAGAGAGATTGATCAGAGGGGAGAAAAGCGGATACCATTTCCTCTTTGCTGAGTATGGTGGAAAAACAATCGGATACACCTGTTACGGAAGGATACCTGGAACTGCCTGTAGCTTTGACCTATACTGGATAGCGGTTAATAACGATCACAGAAGAATAGGTGTGGGGAGGATGCTTATCGAAAAAACGGAGAGGCTAATCTCCTCCATGGGCGGATGCCGCGTATACATAGAGACTTCCTCCCGCTCCATGTATGATTCAACAAGGACGTTTTATAAGAAATACGACTACAGGCAGGAGGCTGTCCTTCAAAATTTTTACACCCGGGGCGATGATAAGATTATATTTGTCAAGGCTCTCAGTTAATGAGGGTAAACCTTTAATTTCACAGTCAATCAAAATGTCCTGTGCTTTTTGACAGGTGAGGTTTTAAACTATGTTCAGGATCCGTAAAATTTACGATACCGTTATTCCTGCAAACCGCAGGGACGTAGAGCAGGTACAGCATATACTCCGTGCTCAGTTCCCCGGGCTTTCTGAGGAGAAGATTGCTGTAATTCCCGACCAGCTTACCAACCCGCTGAAATACCGGTTTCGCTCTATCCTTTTCGTTGCAGAAGACAGCAAAAGGAACGTGAAAGGGTTTGCTCTCGTTTCTCATGAACCCAACCTCAAGTTCTGCTTTCTGGACTACATTGCAACTGGAATGCAGTCGATGGGTAGGGGGATCGGGGGTGCCCTCTATGCGAGGGTACGTGAGGAGGCAGAGAGCTTTAAATGTGTTGGGGTGTTCTTTGAGGTCCTTCCTGATGATCCGAAGCTCTCGCATGATCCTGAATTACGCAGGCAAAACAGGGCTAGACTTCGATTCTACGAGCAGTACGGCGCAAGACCAATTGCAAACACAAAATACGAAACTCCCCTGACCCTCGATGAAGACAACACTCCATACCTTGCTTTTGATCCACTGGGCAAAGAGGTCCGGTTACGATCGGATAAGGCCAAGAGGATCGTTCGGGCAATACTCGAAAGGAAGTACACAGATGAATGCCCCAAGGATTATGTGGAGATGGTTGTGAAATCTTTCAAGGATGATCCTGTGAAGCTTCGCCCACCACGCTACCTCAAGCCTGAACCCATCATTACAACCAAGAAACGAATACCGGATGACATGAGGATAATTCTGGTGGTGAATGAGAAGCATGCCATCCATCACGTAAGGGTGAGAGGTTACGTCGAATCGCCAGTACGAGTACCAGCAATTCTCGATGAGATTGAAAAAATGAGTATCTTTTTAAGGGTGACCCCAGCCCGATTCTCCGAAAAATATCTATACCAGGTTCATGATTCTAAATTTCTGAACTATTTAAAGAAGCTCACAGAGAGCATGGAACCTGATCGATCTATATACCCTTACGTCTTCCCGATACGAAACCAGACCCGCCCTCCGAAAGAGCTTGCAGTCAGGGCAGGTTATTACTGCATCGACACCTTCACTCCGATTAACCGCAATGCCTTCCTTGCTGCCCGGGGTGCTGTTTACTGCACGCTTACCGCCGCGATGAATATACTGGAAGGATACAGGCTTGCCTATTCCTTGGTGCGTCCGCCTGGTCATCATGCCGAGCGATGTTCCTTCGGAGGATTTTGCTACCTGAACTCTGGTGCAATAGCAGCCCACTTCCTGAGCAGTCATGGACGTGTAGCAATGCTTGATATAGACTACCACCATGGAAATGGCCAGCAGGACATCTTTTATACCCGTCGGGACGTGCTCACCATCTCAATCCACGGACATCCTAATTTTGCCTATCCCTACTTCAGCGGATTCAGGGACGAAAAGGGGAAGGATGAAGGGCGCGGTTACAACGTGAATTTCCCCCTTCCAGAGAACATTGCTACCCAGCAGTACAGAGACGTGCTTGTAAAATCGCTCAAGCTCATTGAGAGATTTCGCCCCGCGTTCCTGATCGTGCTCCTCGGATTCGATACGGTAAAGGGCGACCCGACCGGCTCCTGGAACCTGACCAGTAAAGATTTCAAAAGTAACGGGAAGCTGATAGGAAGACTCAAGCTCCCGACCCTAATAGTTCAGGAAGGCGGATATAAAAGCAGGGTAATCGGGAGTACTGCCAGAAACTTCTTTACTGGATTGTGGCAAGGAGCCCATTTTTAGTGGATTTCCAAAAATAATTTTTGCGAATCAATATCAATATATAGTATTTTCTACCTTTGCCTATGCATTATTTAATTTTTAAGGAGGTTTTTATGAGAACAACGCAGTGGATGCGGGAAGCCCGGTACATAGCAGAAGTAATGAAGAAAGCACCATCGTTTGACAGAGAATACCGGATCGGACCTGAGGAATTTGATGCACGGCAGAAGAAGGTGATGAAAGGGCTGCAGGAAGAGGGCCTCGAGTGCGGGATCGTATTCTCAAACGAACACTACAACGGGGATGTTCCGTACCTCGGAGGAAACACAAACATAACGGTGGAATCCGTTGCCGGGATAATCGGGAAGAACGGTTTTCACATACTTGCAGGACTCGAGGGTGGGTATGTCGCCGAGCAGCTTGCCGGCAGGTCGAACGCAAAGGTCCACAAGATACAGATGCTTCAGCTCGCTGACGAGGATTATCCGATAGATGCAGAGCATTTCGAGGATGTTGTCGAGGAGACATGCGGTAAAAAGCCCGACTCTATAGGCCTTTTAACACCCCGTGCCATATTCCCGGTAAGCATCTACGAATATCTGGAGAACTATCTTGGCGGGAAAGACCGCGTTATCGATGCGCAGGAAGTGTACTATAAAGTCAAATACGAGAAATCTGATATAGAGATGAAACTTGTCGAGGAAGCCTGCCTGATTGCAGACACCCTGATAGAGGGCATGGTCGGGGTTGTGAAACCCGGCATGTACGATACGCAGATCGCCGGGTGGGGCTATGAGATGGCATACGAGCTGGGCGTTGACGAGCTCAGCTTCGACATCATCGTAACAGTCGGTGAGGCGAACCGGTCACTCATATCCAAGGCACTGAACTACAGGGTTAATGAGGGCGATATTGTTTCGATAGGGGTGGCGCCGAGAAGGGACGGCCTTACCGGATGCAACCGGGTTTCTGTTGTGGCCGTCGATGACCCCGGCAAGATAACCGATGACCAGAAGTTCTGGATCGTGTTCGTGGAGGAGGCCTACCGCGAAGGGCTCAGAGCCTTCACGGACGTTGCAAAGAACAACCTGCCCGCAAAAAAAGTCGAGCAGGCCATTGTAGAATACTACCGGAACCGGGAGAAAGAGGTAAACAAACGATACGGGATATCGGTTGATCTTGCAAGGCAAAAGCCGTACACGGGCGTTCACAATGCCGGGTATACCGAGGCCTACGAGTTTTACGGCGCCATTACGCTTGCATCAGAGGAGCCTCTCGGGAACCAGATCGTGAACATGCTCGATATTGCGGTGAGAGGCATCGGCAACAGGTGGGACGAAGTTGTTATCCCGGGGCTCGATTATGTTGTGGTGGAAAAGACGCTTGGCAAATACGGCAACAAGGTCCGGCAACTCAACCAGCTTCCTTTGAACTTACAGCATCTCGTCGGCAGTGCGTGACGGGCTCAAATTTTTGTTAGGTTGGCACTTGAAAACGTGCCCCTGAAGTTCCTTCATCGACAGTACACACAGAATCAAGAAAGCCATCTTTGACTTTGATGGAAATCTGTACGATTTAATAAATTATAGGTATAACTTTTCTATTGCAAAAGAGGAAAGCAACAGCACGGAATGTGTATTTAAACTGATCTTCTACAGTTGCAAATTCTAAATATCTCTGCCACAATAAATTACAAAACTTAAAATTCTTCTTGGCACTACACTCTTATTCCTCGAATTATAGCCCTCTCCCTACTTCCTTACACTTGGTGGAACCGCAATACCACAGGATCGGAAGATATCATTACAGGTCCCTCGCAAATCAGTTCGAAGATAGTATGTCTCTGAATCCTTCTCCACCTCCACTTCCCGCAGAGCCTGGATATCCCTCCGTATCTCATCCCACTCGTGTGCGAATCCCTTTGCCTCCATCCTCGCCTGTAGCTCCTTCATCAGTACCAGCGCAAGAAAACTGCAGAATACATGTCCACGAATCGTATCATCACATTTATGGTAAATGGGTCGTGTCTCAAGAATGCTTTTCACCGAGCGAAAGATATGTTCCACCATCCATAACTGCTTGTATTTCTGTGCTACATCAGCAGCCGACAGTTTGGTATTCGTCCTCAATACCCATTTCCCATCAAATGACGCTTCCCCCTTTATCTTCTCCTCATCAATCATAAAACTGGAACCACTCGTCTTGAGATATTTCCGATACCCCTTGTTGCCTATGAGAGCCTTATCTCCCTGCTTCATCCTCCCCCTCAATGACTCCACAATGGCTTCCCTGTCAGCCGCATCCTTCTTCGCCTGCTTAGAATTATGACTTATAATATAGCGCTTCCCCTCAATAAATATCTCCTTCACCTCCAACACAGAAGAAGATCCCTTCTTCTGATCCCCACCGGAGTACACCTTCTCGTACCCCCCGCCACCTTTCACAATCCCCTCCCTCACTTCCTTCTGCTTCCTCATCCGTACCCCAAGTATATACTCAGTACCCCGCCCAGGCGTCTCCAATTCCTTGAGTGTCTCTTTGCTGATCATCCCCCGATCAGCTACCACACATACCCCCCTGATATGAAATCTCGCCTTCAGTCGTTCAATAACAGGAAGTAAACTCTTTACATCCGCTGTATTCCCTGGCCATAGCTCACAACAGATCGGCCGACCCTCCCCATCCAATACCACTCCAACCACCATCTGCTTTAAATCAGGCCTGTGGTCCTTGCTGAACCCTCGTTGCCCTATGCTCTCCCCTCCCTCACCTTCAAAATAAAGGGAGGTGGTATCAAAAAATACCAGATCAAGCGAGCTGAACAGATCCCTGTTCCTCTCAAATAACCTCTCTTCAATTCTATCCTTCATACATCGGGGACTGAAAGGTGTAGCTCCATACTGCTCGGCCTCAGGCAACTCTTCCCCTATCCACCCCATGGCTCGGTAGAGATGGTGTAATTCTATCCCCTCTGCACCCTCAATACAGTAATCCTCCCTCCATCTCTCCGCCTCCCGGTCAGAACCAGGATCAAATAACCGGTGAAGCACTGTGACAAAAATCGCTCTCTCCAGGGAAAATTGATACTTCCTCCCCTCAAGAAGCTCCTCTATAATACCATCAATCCCCAGCTCTCTCCATATCCTCCCAAATACCATCCCCGGCCCAATGCTTAACACTCTCCGAGCTTTCAATTCACCTTCACGATGAGCCTCCACCACTTTGAGCTTGTCGCTGAACCTCAGTAAAGAACGCGCTAAACTGTCAAGCCTTCCTGACTCTATCAGCTGGTCCATCCTACCCAGAGTGACCAGGACCCTTTGCTTTATCTTGGATTGTACACGCTGGTTCTCTACAATCTGCAGATATTTATATTTGCCTGCACCCTTTACTCTAACGAACATAGCAGTGACCTTCTTATAATCACTACTATGATATCATATAATGGTTTATATGTCAATAAATAAGTTATTATTTATAGAATATCATTGGCACTACATTACTGCTGAAATGGCTATTGATATTGCTCTAAATCCTTATATATTAATACAAGAGTCTACTAATATTGCCATCAACTGTAGAAGATGAGTTAAACTATCTTTTTTCCATTCAAAACTCCACTCTGAGGTTAATCGTAAATGTGTGGAGTATTTTTTTATCGCTAAATCAAGGAAGCTGCTAATATTACTCTTTTACCGCACCTGTCAGAAACCCTCTCACAAAGTGGCGCTGGGCAAAGAGGAAAATTACAGTTATCGGTAATGCCATGGTAACTGCTGCAGCTCCAACACGATTAAAATAAGAGGCCCCGAAGAGAAAAATGAAATCTCCCAATCCAACAGGAGCGGTTCGAATTTTTTGGGTCTCAAGAAGTATAGACGCAAATGCAAATTCGGACCATGAACCCACAAAGTGGTAAGCACCAACAGATATAATACCGATAAAGGCAAGTGGTATCACTATACGCAGGAGCGCCTTTACCCTGGTACATCCATCAACAATTGCCGCTTCTTCAAGTTCTTTGGGAATACTTTTGAAAAAACCGGCGCAGAGCCAGGTGGTGAGTGGGAGACCAAAGGCTGAATGCACCAGGATGAGACCCCAGAGTGTGTCACGGAGTCCGTATTTCGTAATCATTACATATATGGGAACCATGAGCGCCGGTCCGGGGAGCATCCTCGTCAGTATGAGTATTGAAAGAAGGACTCTGTTTCCCCTGAACTCGAACCTGGAAAATGCATAGCCAGCCATAGAACCAAAGAGAAGCACAAAAAAGGTAGAAATTCCTGCTACAAAAAGGCTGTTCAGAAGATACTGGTGCCACAGCAGGGCCTGACCTGACCAGTATCCCTTAAGGAATATTTCCTTGTAGGATTGAAGGGTCGGTTTCTTGGGGAAATATTCTATAGGAATCGCAAAAAGCTCACTGTGTGATTTAAGGGATGTAATTGCGACCCATATTATAGGGAAAAGAATAAAAATAAGAATAATAACTCCAATGAGGTTAATAATGATCGATTTCGAAACTTTTATTGCCCTTATTTTTCCTTGCATATATTTACTATCCCTCTTTTATTTTCCAGCCTTTCTGAACAAAATCAGATAAATTACACTTATGACCATGAGAATCATGATAGTTATAACAGAAAGAGCTGCTGCCCTGCCGAATCTGAAATTGGTAAAAGCCATCTCATAAATATATGTAGGGAGTATGTGCGTTGAGTTTATAGGACCTCCCATTGTAGTAATCCAGATAATGACAAACTGCTGTATATTCCAGATCGACACGATAACCATGAGAATGAGCAAAGTGTAGCTGATTGCAGGGAGTGAAATACGTCGGAACTTTTGCCACTCTGATGCACCATCAATAGTCGCTGCTTCAAGAAGTTCTGCAGGCACGCCTTGAAAGGCAGCTGAAAGCAGTATGGAAACCATGGGAACATTTTTCCAGACCATCACCAGGATGAGCACATAGAGAGCTACCTTTGGATCTCCAAGCCATGCATATCCTTCTGTAAGGACCCTGAGCTTTATCAGTATATCATTTATAACTCCAAAATCCGGATGCACCATCCACTGCCATATGCTCGCAGATATCACAGGGGGAAGTATCCACGGCACAAGAATAACCGCCCGAAGGAATCTGTTTATTCTCCAATCAAAGCTGAGATAGTACCCCACAGCAAGCCCTATTACAATGGAAAACAGTGTTGCAAGAGCCATCCACACAGCTGTATTTCGAATCACCAGAGGAAAAACCGGATCCATCAGGGTTTTATTGAAGGTTTTAAATCCGACGAACTTCCCTGACCCGGGACGGAGAAGGAGCAGATCGGTAAAACTCAATCTGATCACATCAAAGATAGGATATGCAACGAGAACAGCAACAATAACAAAGGTTGGTAAAATCAATAGATAGGGGAATCTCAGCTTCTTGGCCATTTTATTTTAAAAATGCCTCTTTCCAGCGGATAGTAATAGGGAGAGCAGGTTACACACCGCTCTCCCTATTTTGCAGCTACAACTGTTTATTAAATAGCATACAAATCATTCATGCAGAATGTCATAGAGTTCCTGTGACTTCTTGGCTGCTTCATCAAGAGCAGTTTGTGGATCTTTCTGACCAAGTGCTACTGCCTGGATTGATTTTGCGAGATTACTTTCAGCCTCAGAAAGACCGATAAACCTGGGCATGGGGAGAGAACCTTTAAAGAGCTCTCCTGTTTTGTACAGCCGTACCCATTCCGGCCAGACTCTCTTTAAATCAGGTGAATCATAGCAGCCCTTATATGCAGGAACTCGCGCCACTTCCTTTGAACCGTCATAAAAGAGAAGCTGCTCGGGCTGCGCCCAGAAATCCACATATTCAAGGGCAGCCTTTGGGTTCTTGCTGAGCGTGGTAATCATAAACGCCGCTGTTGGATCCATAATTGTTGCAGCGACTGGATACTGGCCGGTGGGTTTATCATGCTGTGGAAACAGCGTCCCTTCCCAGCGAAATTCTTTTGGATCAGCAGGGAACCAGGGCGATATCAGCCAGGAAAGCCCTACCCACATTGCTGCTTTTTGTTCACCAAACAGATGTGCACCTTCCCAGAATCGGCTTTCAGTGAGACCTTTATTCGTATACCCGCCTTTTATCAAATCGTCATAGAGTTTCAGAGCATCCACGAAACCAGGTCCATTGATCATAATTTTTCCCTTTTCCTCATCAAGGAACCTGCCTCCATTTGCATATGCAACGCCTTCAAAGATATTTGTATCGACTGGTGCGAGAGTGGCCTGCAGAGCGATACCCGGTCTCTCGGGCTTTGTGAGCTTGGCGGCGTAATTCTTCAGCTCTGCCCAGTTTTTTGGTGGATCTTTCAGGCCTACCTCTTCAAAAGCATCAAGATTATATGCGAGAAACGTACCCATATCGACATAGTTCGGAAAAGCGTACAGCTTCTCATTGTACACACAGGTAGTCCAGATCTCGGGGACGATACGGTCTCTCCAGCTTTCAACGACCTTTGAGTCTATACCATCAAGAGGCTGTATTATGTTTAATCCGGCAAAATCAGGAATATCCTGACCGAATGCGATAATAACATCGGCGAGGTTCTTTGTCTGAAAACCACCGATAATCTTCTGCCTTCTTATCTGCCCGTAGAAATAGCTGTACTTGAGTTTTATATTTGGATACTGCTCTTCGAATTTTTTATTCACAACAGGCCAGTACTCCACTTCCTTCGGTGTGCCCCCGAGCTTCCAGACACTAACCTCTCCTGTTGCAGCTTGCCCTTGAGCCTTCTGTTTGCTACCTCCCGCAAAAACAAAGCTGATCGGAAGTACTAGTAACAATAAAAACAGGACAAAAAATTTTACTTTCATCGTTGCTCCCTCCTTTCCCGCCATACATAAAATAAATTGGAAATATAATAGCATAAGTGAGCATTTCTTGCAAAGGAAATATTTTTTTAATAATTGATGTATAATTGAAAAGTTCACAACGTAAAAGAATTTTCATTCAATTTTGGTTGAAAGAGCCGTGCTCTATTCCTGATTTAATGAACTGGATGTAATTACGTTTCTGCCGCTGGGTCAGATACGTTATTGGCCATTCGGTCACAGTGAGGATGAATCTCTTCTTACCTCCGTCAGAAATTGTCTCTCTCACAAGCCTATCGATCTGCAGCTCTGATTCAAACTCAAGATCACTGAATTGAATGTTCCCTTCAAGTGTTATCTTTTCCTTTACAATTTTCTTTGCTTCTCTCAGCTCTATATCACCGCTTGGCGGGGCCTCAACCGGATTCAACAGATCCACACCCATTTTGAGCAATTTAGGTAGAGTGTCTTTGATCTTCCCATGACAATGCACACGCACTAAACAATTGTGTCTCTGAACAAGCTCAATGAGCTTGCTATCATATGGTACAACAAGCTCATCATAAAGCGCAGGTGACATCATTGGTGGTGTAGCCTGTTCTGATCCTCCGAATTCAATTACAGGGCCTACGCCACTTTTTAACAGATGTTCAAGATGGAGATAAATTCTCTCATATACTGTTTCGATGAGGGTTTTAATAATCTTTTTCTCTTCAGCCACCCACAGAAGAAAAGTGCTGAAATCAAACATGTGTGAAACACAGACCAGAGGTGTGCTCACAAAACAGCACATCACCCCTCTATCACCCAAATCTTCCCTTGTTTTGAAGAAACTGCTCAAATTTGACTTTTGGAATTCGTAAGGTATGGAGAGAATTTTTTCAACGTCAGCTTTACCCTCGAGGAGCGGTTTTTTCACCCACATAGTGCTTATGTCTTTCTTCAATTCCTCAACATAGCTGAGAGTACCCTTTGAGGTTTTCAAAATATACTCTCTATGCATAACCTCATCACTGATTTTTCTTTCCTTAACGCTAATATAATCTTGGGGAATGAGGGAAAACCTTCTGTCCAACTCTGTAAAGCTCGTCCTGTGTATGGTATCACAACCATACTCTTCAGCATACTGAACCACTTCCCTGTATTGAGGGTCCTTTCTTTTCCATCCGTTTGTAAACTCATTCAGATGTTCTCCAGTGGCAAACATGAGATCTTCAGAACCTTTCTGCAATTGCAGTATCTCAAAAGTGTCAAAAGGCATAACCGGTATCCGGTCTGTCTTCTGGCCCCTTATTGTTTTCAATATTCTCTCGAACGAAGATAGGGTATCAATCATTATAAAAAATCCTTAATAATAACGAAAATAAATTTATCTACAGGCAATCACTGATAATACCTCCGTCTCCTTAATCCCAGGACTATAAACATTGACAGAATCGGAATAAAGATAAAACTCGCTGATATAAGGCGGAATCTTTCCCTATTAATAACCCTCATTTCCCTTTCGCTATTCTTGATCACCCTCTGTTCCGTATCGAGAAGCTTCAACTCAACTGATTTTTCTCCCGGCTCTTTTGGGATGTGAAATGCGATAAGATTGGGCAGTACGCCGGCATGCTCACCCTTCGGGTCGTAAGGAACAATTGTATATCCAAGACTCGACCCTTTTGCCTGTTCAACGACAAATTGTCCCTCTCTTATCAATTCTCTCCTCCCGTCTTTATACGTTATTTCTACTGTCGACCCGGGAACCTGCTGTATCCTCTTCCAGCTATATGCATGGATGTTCCCGGTACTATCGTTTCTGATTAACCTGTTGTAATAGAGATCGTTATACTCATTCTCAAAAAAAGGCCGGATGAATATATCTGTCTTCCCGTTAATATAAATAATAGATGATAAAACTGTATTTTGAACAGGCCGCGTCCACTTATCACCGGGAATAATGTCAAAACCGATCCCACGCCCTCTCCTTTTTTCAAAGCTCACCACTCTCTTCTCTGATCCTTCGAGTACTTTTCCATCCGGAAGAATAAAACGAACTTCAAATTCACCGACTGGAAGATTTAATATATAAGCCTCTTCCACAGGAACCGGTGGGACATTATAGTACAGAGGCTGTACAGGCTCATCCGGCTGTTTCAATGAATCGATTTGTTGGAGAATATCTGTAATATTTTTTCCCCTCTTCCTCAAATTATTTGCAACCTTCAACAACTCATTGAAACGCTTTCTATAGGCTTCATATTCTTCACGATATTTTTCCACTTCTGCAATATAACTGTAATACATCTTTTTCCATTTCTCAAGTTCTCGGTACGCTTCCCCATCTGTGAGAACCTTCCATTGATTCTCATATTCGCCACGTATATTAAAAAATGTATATTTAACCTTTTTAATATTAAGCACCTTGAGCCTATTTTTTTCTTTGATTTCAATATATCCATCCATGACCTCGTTCAGCGTCTCAAAATCTGTATTCCACTGTCCGGTAATGGGCCAGAAATATACGAATGTCTTTCTAATTGTGATAAAATTATCACAATGCGCAAGTAAATAAATTGTACCCGCATCTTCTCTGCAAAAGGTATGAGAATAATCTTTTCCATTAAATGCAAGTATTTTATACACAA
>Ga0315537_1000287_pt1 | contig 38006 bp, 38 predicted proteins | sample SalMarSW160270MG_FD_203091 | JGI IMG/M metagenome (GOLD analysis project Ga0315537, IMG submission 203091) | Salt marsh sediment microbial communities from the Plum Island Ecosystem LTER, Massachusetts, United States - Salt Marsh Sediment SW1602-70 ... | reverse complement strand
CAGCGACCACCACCCCTCCGGCTATTGCCCCCACGAGAACCCAGTTAATTCCTCCAGCGTATGCCACAGTGATGGACAGGAGAAGTCGGCTATCAATCTTGACCTGTAGTATTCCCATTGTATTAAGGGTAGCGCGGAGCCAGCATTCATATCTCTTTCCTCCCCAGTCCCCGGAGGAGGGGACAGTAACCGTGATTTGGACCTCCTGTTCGGAATACTGTCCCAATTCAAACTGCTGCGGGGTAAGGCTTATCCAGTCCGTATCAGGTATTGGCTCATACCCGGGAGTCAGATTGTCCACGTACGGGATTTCGGCTGACATCAATACGACCGCCGGAAAGTCTTTATTATTTGATACGGTGATTGTACCGCTTCTGCTCTCACCGGGTCGGATACCGGTTACTGGAACCCTGCCTGGTGAAATAGCCCAGCCCTCGTTCTCCTGTGCCAGGGTGGGGGAGGGGGAAATAGCCATCATAGCCAGCAGGGCTACCATTGCCCACCTGAGCCAACCTCTTCCGGTCACGGTTCATCAACCCTGCACCGCATGTATTGTTACGATAGCCTGTACTGATTCACCCGCTCCGGGTAAATCACCGCTTGTTGGTGTCTTCACCGTCAGTGAAAAACGCTTGCTCTGGTTCTTGTTAAGGTCCTGTACGAAGTCAGCTGGAGTCGTGGTGACATTACCTGTTCCTCCGGCCCCCTCGATGTCGTATTCGATTTCATACTGATTATTACCGGGTGACGTGCCCAGTCGCCATCGGTAGCCACTCCCCTCGGCGTTAATGCCCATTATGGTGGTATCCACTTTAACACTACCACGGTTGACCAGAGTGAAGTCCTTGAGGTACGACGAGTTCAACTCTACCGCATCTATCTGCCATTCGGCGGGTGTGACCTCGATGTCTATAGCAACCGCCGGACCGCTCATGGTGATGGTTATCGTGGCGTCACTGCCAGCCAGCGCCACAATCGGGATTGACAGTGCTATCACGGCCACCAGCGCTGTGAGCAGCAAGCCCTTTGCTTTCACCTATCAATCCTCCTGCAAGGTTCAGGTAATTCTACCATACTTTCTCTGAAGGTAGAAAGCTCTCGCTAACAGGTTTTTCGGAGTTTCCTCCTGTGAGCAGCAGTTGTGGATATGTGAAGCAGTTGACAAGCGATGTTACCCGTTATAGTAAAAAGGCTGGTTACTGGAACCAGCCTTTTGAAAATGTTAATTTCCGTAATTCTTCCTAATCGGCCTTATCCATGGCGGACTTGAGGCGTTCCCTGATGCTGTCCTTGAAGGCGGAGAATTCTTCTCTGGTCACGTACTCTTCGGAAGGCTGACCAGCGAGGCGAGCGCGTAGGCTCATTGGCAGACCAGTTGGTACTGCTGCAATCACCTGACGGCTCTGTTCGTTGGCTACCAGCTTAGACAGAATAGTCTTGAAGGCGCGGTTGATACTCTCCTCGCTGATGCCGAGGGCCTGGTAAACCTGGTCTAGCGGGGCGCCATTAGCTGTGTGGTGCAGGATTTCAGTCTCTCCTGGTGTAAGTTGCGCCATGATGTTGCCCAACTGCTCTCCTATCGCCGTGTACTCTTCGAATTCATCCAGTACCCGGGAGGCAATTTCCGGCCTGAGCAGGGCATCACTGATTGGTTGCTTGCCTTGGGCGGCTGCCCTGATGCTGTCAATCAGGTCGACTGGGTCAACTTCCTTGGTCAGACAGGCACTGGCCCCACTTTTTATTGCCTGAAAGAGCTGCTCATCATTATCATTATCCATGATAAGGACCGTGGCTATTGACGGGAAGTTGCGTTTGAGGTAGCCGGTTACCCGGATGCCATCAAGCTTCTCATGGTTCGTGTTCAGGACAGCGACGTCCGGTGGGTTTGCTTCGATTGCCTTCAGGGCATCTTCGCTACTGGTTGTCTCGCCGATAACCTCGAAGTCCTCCTCCCCGGACAAGGTAAAATGGATACCCTCCCGGAACAGCACCTGCCAGTCTGACAGGAAAACGCCGACCCTATCCATGTTTTTCTCCTTCGTACATAATCTGGATACTCTCTATCGAGTCTAATTTAAGCATAAGGTCGTAAAGTGGGGAATAAAGTTCCTAAACATTATATAAAGATTTCATAAAGATTTCATAAAGATTCGGACCGGGTGACCCGAGGCTGTCTTGCCCAGCGGTGCATTCCGCGCAGTCCCGGGAGGGTTAAGTGTTATCCTGGCGGATAAACCTGTAGCCCATGCCATGCTCGGTAATGATAATTCTGGGTGAGTTGACGCTATCCCCCAGCTTCTGTCTGAGGTGCTGGATGTGTACCCGGAGCAGGTCCCGGGTATCCTGGTACCCTTCTCCCCAGACCTTGGTCAGCAGGTTCTCGTGTGTCAGCAGGCGTCCCTCATTCCTGATGAGGTGGTGCAGAAGTTTCATCTCGGTGGACGTTAGCTTCACCGGTTTCCCGCTCACCTTCACCTCATTGGTGGCGAAATTGACTGACAGATTGCCGCTGGTGTAGGGGCGGTCATCGCCGCTGGCCGGTATTCCACGTGAGCGGCGCAGCACTGCTTCCACTCTGGCGATGAGCTCAATATGGCTGAAGGGCTTTACCATGTAGTCGTCAGCCCCGAGTTCAAGCCCTCTGGCGATATCAACATCCTCTCCTTTTACAGTCAGCATGATAACCGGTATCTGCGAAAACCGTCGTATCTCGCGGATTACACTGAATCCGTCCATATCAGGAAGGTTGACGTCCAGAATGACAATATCAGGACTTTCAGCTTCGATGAGCTCCAGCCCCTTGGTCCCGTCGTGGGCTGGAAGTACCTCGGCGCCACTCCAGCGGAGCTGAAAACACAGGGAAACAACCTCTACGATGTCGGGTGCATCATCGACAACAACTACTTTCAAGCGGTCCTCCTGAAAAGCGGCAGCGAGACAGAGAAGCTGCAACCGCGACCCATCTGGCTCTCAACCCATATTTTACCACTGTGCAGCTCTACAAGGAACTTGGCGATGGTCAGGCCAAGTCCTCCTTCACCGTCACTCCGCCCAATCTGGTAGTGGGGTTTAAAGATTAGTTCCTGTTCCTCAACCGGGATACCGCCGCAGCTGTCACTTATTCGGATTATCAGGTTCTCCCTGTCTTGCTGCCAGGCGCTTATTCTGATGTTGCCTCCCTCACGGGAGAACTTGGTGGCGTTGGCGGTCAGTAAGAGCAGTATCTGTCCCAGGTGTTGTTTATCTGCCCTGACTAGAGGTAGAGAATCTGCTATCTCCAGTTCAAGGTTCTGTTTCCGTGCCTGAATCTGGGGATGAATCCTTGTCACCACGTCGCGGATGGCTTGGCCGATATCGACAGGCTCCGGCCGGAACTGAAAGTCCTGTACCGGCTGCCTGGGCATCTGCGCAAAGAAGGTCACACTCTCGTCAAGCCGGTGGGCGTTGCGTATAATGGCCTGAAGGAGCTTCCACTGCACGCTGCCTTCCTCCGGGTGCAGTTCGTCGGCAATAAGCTCGGCTGAGGCGATAATGGCAGTGAGGGAGGTCTTGAGCTCGTGTGTCATCGCCGCCACAAAATCTACCTGAGTGCTATCCTGATTAACCATGTTATTTGTCTGCAAGTGCCCTAATTACCTCCCTCCATCCCGCGTGTCCCAATAATAACAACCGTTAGCTTCTTCCGACAGTAGAGCACAGCGTTGGCAGCGCGGTATGGATTGACTCTACTTGTCCATGCTCTTGGCAATGCTCCTGAGAATTGTGAGAATGCCGATGACAGCACGCTGCATCTCGGGTGGTTCTTGACTCAGGACCCTGGCGACATAGGGGTCTAACTGTCCACTACCATAGGTCGGAAGTCTCTCTGACGTTCGTGGTGACTGAGATGACAGATAACCGGCCAGTGTAAATAGTTCATTCTCCTCGAAGCCGAGAGGTGCCGCAATCTTCCGCAGGATGTGCGCTGAGGGAAAGCGCTCTCCGCGTTCGATTCGGCCCAGGTGTGAGGCGGATACCTCCGCCTTGCCGGCCAATTCCTGAAGTGTCAGTGGTAGACTGATTCTCTGCTGTTTCAGTATTGTGCCGATGTGATTTTCGCCCCGGCTGTCCATTACGAGTATTGTAGTTAGCCAACTGGCAAAAGTCAATCCTCGTTGTGTGCTCGTTTTGGCTTCCACTAGGTCAATAGGCCAGTTCCTTGACGCCTAGGAACACCAGTTATACAATGGCAATGCGGAGCAAAAGTACTATGGCTATGAAATCTAAAGTACTATGGTAACAAAATACGATGTTATAATTGTCGGCGGCGGTCCGGCGGGTATCTTTACAGCTCTGGAGCTAGCTCAGTCTTCTGGCCTGAGTATTTTACTTATTGAAAAGGGACGGGATATTGATGGTCGCCAGTGTCCGGCACGCGACCGGGACGGCCGCTGTGTTACCTGCACACCATGCAATCTGGTCTGTGGTCTCGGTGGTGCCGGCGCTTTCAGCGATGGTAAACTGACACTCTCGGCTGATGTTGGTGGTCGGCTGGCTGATTACGTTGGTGAGGGTAGGACGGCTGACCTCATTCAGTATGTCGATGATACTTATCGCAGGTTTGGTGCCCCGGACAGGCTGTACGGCGTGGGAGATGATGTTGACCGGCTGTGCCATCAGGCAGCGCTGGCGGGGCTGCACTTGAGGCCGGTCCCTATCCGCCATCTGGGGACAGAGCACTGCCGCTCTGTTCTCAGATCCATGCGGGACTACCTTGAGCCGCATATTGACCTCAAACTTAATGCCGTAGCCAGCAGCGTCATCGTTAACGATGGTCGCGCGACGGGTATTGTGACCGAGGCGGGGGACAGGTATGACTGCGATTACCTGGTTCTGGCTCCTGGTAGGGAGGGGGCTGACTGGCTGTCACGGGAGGCGAAACGGCTTGACCTGACGATGCACAATAATCCGGTCGACGTCGGTGTTCGGGTCGAAGTGCCAAACGTGGTCATGGAAGACTTCTGTAATATCCTTTATGAGGTGAAGCTGGAGTTTTTCTCGCCCAGTTTTAATGACAGGATAAGGACGTTCTGCATGTGTCCTGAGGGAGAGGTCATTCTGGAGTCCACCGGTGGTACTGATCCGGTAATTACAGTTAACGGGCACAGCTACGCAGAGCGCAAGAGTGGCAATACCAATTTTGCCCTCCTGATGAGCACTTCTTTCACCGAGCCTTTTCACGAGCCGATTGCCTATGGGAAGTACCTGGCGAGGCTGGCCAATATCCTCAGTGGGGGGGTGCTGGTGCAGCGTTTCGGTGACCTGATGCAGGGCCGACGTTCCACGCCGGCTCGTATTGACGAGGGGCTGGTGCGTCCTACCCTGACCAGTGCTACCCCCGGTGACCTCAGCTTCGTCTTGCCTTATCGTCACCTTGCGGGCATTATAGACATGCTCAGGGCGATGGACAGGCTAATACCGGGTGTCGCTTCGCAACATACCCTGCTTTACGGAGTGGAGGTCAAGTTCTATTCCGGACGTCTTCAGCTCAGCCCTGGTCTTGAAACCGAGGTCGGCAATATGTTTGCCGCTGGTGATGGTGCCGGAGTTAGCCGTGGTCTGATTCAGGCGTCGGCCTCCGGTGTCGTCGTTGCCCGGGAAATAATGAGCCATGTGGGTAGCTAGCGCCACTACTGGTAAAGCGAAGCGAACCTGTATTGCCGCCGCTTCTTGACACGAGTACCCTCGGCTAACTAAAATGGTTCCTTGTGGGGGCGGCTATCGACCATCGGTCGATAGCCGTAAAATGCCACCGATGAAGGAGGTCGATGGTAGGTGGCCAATGTAGTTTCGGGTGAGAATGAGAGCTTCGAGAGCCTGCTAAAACGTTTCACCAGAAAGGTACAGCAGGACGGCATTCTATCAGAGATACGTCATCGAGAGTACTTTGAGAAGCCCAGTGTCAAGCGTAAGCGTAAAGCGGCTGCCAAAAGGCGCAAGAGTGCCCGGGCACAGAGAAAGCGGTAGTAGAACTGGCAGGATAAAGTGGAAGCATCACTCAAAGAAAAATTAGCCGGCGACCTCAAGCAGGCGATGAAGAGTGGTGATGTCACGAGGCGTAACGTAATTCGTCTGGTGATGTCCGCCATTAAGAATGCGGAAATAGCCAAGCGCAGTGAACTTGAAGAGGCCGATGTCATTGGTGTGATTGCCAAGGAGGCACGTCAGCGTCAGGAGAGCATTGACGCCTTCAAGCTGGGCAACCGTCAGGACCTGGTAGCCCAGGAAGAAGCGGAGCTGGTTATCATCCAGGAGTATCTGCCTCAGCAAGCCAGCCGTGAGGATATTGTGGCAGCGGCCCGGCAGATTATTGCCGATGTTGGCGCCGAGGGGCCACGTGACAAAGGTAAGGTCATGCCCCGGCTCATTGCCCAGTTCAAGGGCAAGGCTGACGGACGAGAGATAAACGACATCGTCACCGAACTGCTCTCTTCTTAGATATATTCGCCCGTCTTCAATTAGTATAGGCCATCTTCGAATTTCCAGTCATCGGGATTGTTTTAAAGCATGGCTCAAGAACTACCAATTAGATGTTATATTGTCTCGTCGTTTCTGCTCAAGAAAGACAACGATAACTATCGTGTGCTCCTTCTAAAGCGGAAGCAGACTATTCAGGGGGCATGGGCTGGGGTTGGCGGTAGGATAGAAGAAGGTGAGAAGGCATGGCAAGCCGTCTTGAGGGAGATAAAGGAGGAGACCGGACTTACTCCCGAGAAACTCTACTCTGCTGATACCTGTGAGCAGTTCTTTGGAATAGATAGGGATTCAATCTTGATTGCCCCGGTTTTCGTGGCGTATGTATCGGACAATGCCGCGGTTACAATTAACGAAGAGCACAGCGAGTTCGGGTGGTTTACTCTTGAAGAAGCAATACTCAAGGTATCATTTCCAGAACAAAGGCGGATACTAAGACAAATTCAAGAAGAGTTCGTTCAACGCCAGCCGGTGGAGTGGCTGTTAATCGATATCGATTAACACACAGAAAAACTACCGTTCTATTTTATCGCAGGCTAGATGTCGGGTTATGTACCGAAAACCACTCAGTGAATTATGCATTATAAAGAACGTTCAGGTACCCCGCGCACTTTTAACGACCTGCCGCAGGATGTCCAGAGAGTATGCACGGCGTTGCGGGATGGACTAAAAGCGGTGCTGGGTAGCAATCTCTACGGAATTTATCTATAGGCGCTGTGGTCTTCCCCGAAATGAAGGATATCCACGACATCGACTTTCATGCTGTTGTGGAAAGACCGCTAACAGTGCGTGAGAGCGAAGAGATTCGGCGGTTACACAAAGAGCTTGCTGATGAGTACCCTGTAGTTGGTGACGACCTCGATGGTTGGTACATTATGCTGGATGATGCGCAGCAAGTATCACCACCCAGGCATCAAGTATATCCAGATTTATTCGATAACTCATGGGCGCTTCATCGGGCACACATAAAGGCTGGTTATCGCATCGTTCTCTGTGGTCCGGAACCCGAACAGGTCTTCCCCGTGCCAACATGGCCAGAGCTGACGGCTGCCCTTGAAGCTGAACGAAGATTTATCGAGACGCATCTCACTGAATACCCGGACTACTGTGTCTTAAACCTCTGCCGGTTGCTTTATAGCTACAGGACGAAAGATGTCGTCATTTCTAAATACACTGCGGCTAAGTGGGCGCTTGATAACTACACCACCTGGAGGCATCTTATTGAAGCAGCTCTTCGGTCGTATGCTAGAGAGGCGAGAGAAGAAGATAGGCGGTTGCTTGAAACGGAAACAGAGCGGTTCTATCAGTTTGTCTTTAACCTGACTGAAGAAATCGAGAAAGGGTAAGTATCCAATCGGCCTCCGGACCAGCTATCGAAAAACCGCTGGAAATTGCCCAATCTTCCTCCAGAAATCTCTTGGCGTCTGCCCCGTTTTTTGATATGATTAAGTTGGCTGATATAGGACGACTGATTAATGCACCGAGTCGAAGTCCGACTCAAAAGTCATCTGCCCGATGCCCGGGGGGCGGGCCTGGTAAAGGACATCCGGGACCTCGGTATAACAACAGTCTCAGATGTCCGTGTCATTGATATATACTGGCTGGATGCCGAACTTTCCTCTGATAACCTGGACCTGATATGCCGCCGTCTCCTGGCGGACCCGGTGATTCAGGACTACCGCTGTGATTCCGCAATTTCCGCCGATGCTGATTCTTCCTCTAATCGCAGCGTGGTCGAGGCAACCTATAATCCCGGTGTTATGGACCCGGTTGAAGGGACGGTGATGAAGGCGGTCCGCGACCTGGGGATTAATGACGTCCGGGCAGTCAAGACAGCGAAACGTTATCTCATCGAAGGCCAGCTCAATACTGAGCAACTGGAGAGTATCTGTGGAAAGCTGCTGGTGAATCCCATTGTTGAGCATATCGTTGGGCCGGACACGGTCCCGTTTTCTGAACATCCACAGTACCATTTCCGGTTAAACCACTACAACATCATTGATACGGATGGCTCCGGACTTGCAGAGGTACGTAAAGACTTCAGCTTTTCCGAGCCTGAATTACAGGCAATCATCGGCTATTTCCGTGAGCAGGGCAGAAACCCCACAGATATCGAGCTGGAAACACTGTTCCAGACCTGGTCGGAACACTGCGTCCACAAGACCTTCAAAGGTAAGCTTTCTTTGTCCGGAGTAGGCATTGATAACTTACTAGAGAGTTCTCTCGCCAAGATTGGCCAGGTAGTTCAATGGGAAGGACTCTGGGTAAAGATAGATAACTTGCTCAAAAGTACTATTATGAGGGCAACCCAAGAGCTGGCTAAACCCTGGTGCCTCTCTGTTTTCATGGATAATGCCGGTGTTATTGAATTTGATGAGAAATGGGCGCTCTGTTTTAAGGTGGAGACGCATAACCACCCGTCGGCGGTTGAGCCGTATGGTGGAGCGGCCACCGGAATCGGTGGGGTGGTGCGTGACCCGCTCGGTACCGGTCTTGGTTCCAAGCCGATACTCAATACGGACGTTTTCTGCTTTGCCCCGCCGGACTTCCCTCACGAAAAGCTTCCCAAGGGTGTGCTGCACCCCCGCCGCATCTTCAAGGGTGTCCGGGCCGGGGTGGCTGATTATGCCAACCGACTGGGCATACCCACCCTGAACGGGGCGATACTCTTCGACGAACGCTATCTGGCTAACCCCCTTGTCTACTGTGGGACGCTGGGGCTGATACCCGGCGAGCTTTCCCGGAGAGGCCAGCAGCGGGCGGGCGACCTGGTGGTGGTGTTTGGTGGCCGGACCGGGCGTGACGGGATACATGGGGTGACCTTTGCCTCGGAGCAGCTCACTGAGGAATCAAGCACGCTGTCTTTCACCTCTGTCCAGATTGGCAACCCGATAGTCGAGAAAAAGGTAATCGACGTTCTTCTCCAGGCTAGGGACCGCGGGCTGTACCGCCGCATAACCGACTGCGGCGGTGGCGGGCTTTCCTCGGCGGTCGGTGAGATGGCTGCCGATACCGGGGTACGGATTGACCTGGAGAAGGTGCCGCTGAAATACGCCGGGTTGACCTACTCCGAGATTTGGGTCTCTGAGTCCCAGGAGAGGATGCTCATCGCCGTTCCACCCGATTGTATTGATGAGCTGATGGCACTCTTTGACAGTGAAAATGTTGAGGCGGCTGTCATCGGTGAGTTCACCGGCGACCGGCATCTCCGGCTCTTCTATCACGGAGAGCTGGTGGGCGACCTGAGCATGGAGTTTCTCCACGAGGGGCTGCCCCAGATGAATATGGAGGCGGTCTGGCAGCCCCCACACCATGCCGAGCCTGATTTCGCTTCACCCGATGACCTCGGTAGAGACCTGATGGAGGTGCTCGGTACCTGGAACGTGTGCAGCAAAGAGTGGGTCATCCGCCAGTATGACCATGAGGTACAGGGGGGCAGTGTCCTCAAACCACTGGTTGGCGTAAATAGCGATGGCCCCGGTGACGCTGCCATCATTCGACCGGTGCTGGACTCTGACAGGGGAGTGATTGTCTCCAACGGCATCAACCCTAAATACAGCGATATTGACCCCTACTGGATGGCAGCCTCGGCCATTGATGAAGCCCTGCGGCAGATTATTGCCGTCGGGGGAGACCTGGATCGGGTTGCCCTGCTCGATAACTTCTGCTGGGGTGATACCCGCCGACCGGAGATGCTCGGTGCCCTGGTCCGGGCAGCCCAGGCGTGCCACGATATCGCTCTAGTCTACGGGACGCCTTTTATATCCGGAAAAGACAGCCTCAACAATGAGTTCGAGTATGAGGGTAATGTAATCGCCATCCCGCACACGTTGCTGATTTCGGCAATCGGTATCATGGCGGATGTCAACCGCGCTGTGTCGATGGACCTGAAACAGGCTGGCGACCTGATATATGTGGTCGGGGAGACCTGGAATGAGCTGGGTGGCTCTGCTTACCTGTCAACCCGTAACCTCGTTGGGAACGGTGTCCCCAGGGTGGATGCCCCTAGAGCTAAAATCCTGATGGATAATCTCAGTGCCGCCACCTGGAAGAACCTGGTGCGTGCCTGCCACGATTGTAGTGATGGTGGTCTCGGTGTGGCGATTGCCGAGATGGCCTTCGCCGGTGGGCTGGGAGTAGCTGTCCATCTGGAGCAGGTGCCGCTCGGTGAGCCGATTGACCGTGATGACTTCGTGCTGTTCTCCGAGTCAAACAGCCGCTTTCTTGTTGAGGTAGCCCCGGAGGACCGGGAGGAATTCGAGAAGACAATGGGCGATACCAGATGGGCTTTCGTCGGTGAGGTAACGGGTTCCGGAGTGCTGGAGGTCTACGGACAGGATGGCCGCCGGATTGTTAATGAGTCCCTCGCTGACTTGAAAGAGGCCTGGCAGAGTCCTCTTCGGTGGTGACAATGGGCGAACAGGATATTGAACTAACTGCATATTGCGGACTGTACTGCGGGGATTGCATCCGCTACAAAAGCAGAGCGGCTGACGTAGCTCAGGACATGCTGGCAGAATTAGAAAATACGGATTGGGGCAAATATGCTGAAATGTCTACTGATGAGGCCTTTAAGCATTACCAGTCATGCCAGGCTGTTTTGGGAGCAATCGTAAGGCGAAAGTGTAATGAGCCCTGTCGAGTAGGCGGCGGGTGTCCAACCTTCTCCTGCCGTATTATTGAGTGCTGCCATAAAAAGGGATTAGAGGGTTGCTGGGAATGCGGGGAGTTTGAAGAATGTTCGGAGTTTGATTTCTTAAAGCCGTTACACGGTGATGCCTCTTTACAAAATTTGAAAAAGATTAAAGAGTTAGGACTGAATGATTGGGTTCAGCAAAGATATAAATTCTATGTCTGGCAATAGTGGGTAGGGTTCTCGTAGGCGGTATATAAGATGAGCAAGGTCAGAGTACTGGTACTGCGTGCCCCGGGCACAAACTGTGATGTGGAGACGGTGTTTGCCTTCGAGCAGGCGGGGGCAGTAGCCACCCGTGTACACATCAACCAGCTCGTCCACGGTCACGAGCGTCTGTCCGACTATCAGATACTGGTGGTGCCCGGCGGCTTTACCTATGGCGATGATATCTCTGCGGGCAGGGTGCTCGCCAATGAGTTCAGAATGGTGCTTGGTGAGGATGTGCCACGCTTTATTGAGGGCGGTGGGCTGATTCTGGGTATCTGCAACGGCTTTCAGGTGCTGGTGAAGGCTGGCATTTTAGCGGTCAATGGTGGCTCGATACCACTGACATTAACGGACAACGATTCCGGCAGGTTCGAGTGCCGGTGGGTACACCTGGCGGCGAACAGCACAAGCCCCTGTGTCTTTACCAAGGGAATTGATCGCATGTCTCTTCCAGTGGCCCACGCCGAGGGCAAGGTGGTCGCTGATGGGACTGTGCCGGAGGTAAATATCGCCCTCCGCTACACTGATGAGCAGGGTAACTGCGGGGCTGGTTATCCGCACAACCCCAATGGCTCGGTGGAGGACATTGCCGGTATGTGCGATGACACCGGGCGTGTATTTGCCCTGATGCCTCATCCGGAGCGTTTCATCCGTGGCACCCAGCACCCCCTGTGGACGCGTCGTAGTATCGGGGAGCGTGGCGATGGCCTGCGTATATTCCAGAATGCCGTCAGGTGGGCTGAAAGTCTTTAAGTAGGCGTTATTCATTTAGTCCTGACGGGGGGTAAGCCGGGTGTCTTACGTGGTTATTTATTCCGCAGTGAAGCTCAGTACCTGGTCGCCGCTATAAAAAATCTCCAGCTTACCATCCTCAATTTGAAATCTTTCCGCTTGCCCCAGAGCAGATAGGTACTGCTCTTCCTGGTCCATTACCCCCTCCGGGTCCAGGCAGTACATCTCTGTTGAGCTAATCGAGTCGATGGTAATATTCTGTCCGTCAATTTCGTAGGAACCGGAGTATGAGTTGCAGCCCGCTGACCCATTTACCTCACCATGAGAGAACCAGGCTGTTACCTCTGTGTCTTCGAGAACTGCCTGGGGGCTGTCCGGGTCACCATAGGATTCCAGCACCCATCTGGTGCCTTCTGGGGTGATAAAGGCCTGCCGGAGCATGTCCCACTTTACGTCCATGATTGCCGAGACAACCTCCCCCTTATCGACGGTAATGACTGCCTCGTGATGCGTAATCACCTGGGCAAGCACCTCTCCCTCACGATTTCCATAGCCGGCATGGCGACTGTTAAACTCGAATGTAAACGCCCAGCAGAAGGGACACCTTAGTGTCATGGTATCGGTCAGTTCCAGGGTCTCCTCTATGCCGTCGTAGGCAAAGGTGGGGCTGTTCTTTACGAACTCCTCGGCGATGTCCCGGCTCCATTCCTCGGACATCTCCGCCAGCGGGCTGAGCTCGGTCACGGTGCCGTCTGGTTTCACCTCCCCCTTCCAGTGCCAGCCGCCATCAACGCTGGTTACGGTGGTGGTATAAATGACGCTCTCTGGAGCGACCACGGGAGCAGACACGGTGACCGTTAACCCGTCTGACGTGAACCGCGTGACTGATGACCCCACCAGTCCGCCGGGTGTGATATCTTCTTCCAGCCAACGGAGACCAGTGTCCGGGACATTTTCGGGGTATTGCTCCCGCAGGTATTCAAGGGCAGTGTCTCGTGCCCCGGCGGCGTCCTTTACTTTCGGCCCGGCTGGTTCGCCGCCTTTACACGCCCCGAGTACCAGAAGGAGCACCATCACTACCACCAGCGGGTACTTCGCCTTCAAGACGATACCCTCCTATGTGAGTACAGCTTGCGCTGTTGCTACTTTTTTCGACGACCAACCGCAGCCAGCGGTGCCACCGCCAGCCAGAGGGTAATGGTTATTAACATTGCTGTAGCATAGCTTATATCCGCCAATTCCACTTTCGGGGCAATCGCTCCCCAGAGTCCCCAGAGTATAAGCGAGCTGATAAAGAAACCGGGTATTGCTGCAAGTATCCTGAAATAACCCATCAATGTCCTTCCTCCTGATTGTATTATTCACCTGCCCATTTCTCAGCCTGGTCACCCACCACAGGTAGCTTGTATTTCTCACCTTGGTAAGCCTTGACCATCAAGATTACCCACAGTATGAACGCGATTGCTACTATAAGCCAGTTAAGGATGCGGTCAACGGGATATGGGAATAACCAGAAGAAAAAATAAACAATATTGATAATTCCGAAGACGATAATAGACTGTATCGCATGGAAACGGATAGACTTGTTATCCGGCTCAATCACGAGAAAGATGGTCCCGCTTATCCATCCCAGGACGTAACACAAGACCCCGGCAACATTCTCTTCAAGCCCGGTAGATGTTTTTACCATTTATTGGCAATATCCTTTCATTGGCACGGTCTTAACAGAATATATCAGGTTAATGTAAGTGTCAACCTGCTCTTTCAGGGGACTGTTTGGTTTTAGTTGCTACCGAGTGGAGAACAGTAGTAGTGTGTCATTGCGAGGGGGCTTTAGCCCCCGCGGCAATCTCATTTCTACACCTGATAAGATTGCTTCGTTTCACTCGCAATGACGAGACAACTGAATGCAGATAGAACCCTTTCAGGAGAATGAACCCATTGTGGCAAGCACTCGGTCAAGTTCCCGTTTGAGGTGTTCAGTGCTTGTGCCGGAGTCAATCCATGCCCAGGGCAGCTTATTGTTCGTATCCCATTGCTGGTGGGCGTAGAAATCGATATCCAGGCCGTTTTCCCTGGCGGCGCGACGCCAGCCGGATAGCGATGCTACTTCCGTGCTGGCCAGCGCCTCTGATAATCGGCTATCACCCCGGGCCAGGACTGCCTGTACCTGGGTCCAGGCGAGGCTCTCTGCCTTGATTTTTATTCCTTTTGGTTGTAGCTCGTTCTTCAGCAAAGCCAGGCGGTGTTCCAGGGCAGGTAGCGGTGCCATCGGCAGCCACTGGAACGGTGTCCCTGCTTTGGGAACAAAGGGGGAGATACTAAGGGTAATACGGCCACCCCCAGGTTGTTTATCGAGGATGCCCTTGCAGGTGAGGGTCAGCCGGACGATTCCCTCAATATCATCGTCGTTCTCCGAAGGCAGACCAATCATAAAGTAGAGCTTGAGCTGCCTGATGCCCTGCCCCACCACCATTGCCACGGCTTTAAGGATATCGTCCTCGGTGATGCCCTTGGCGATGAGCCTGCGGAGTCGTTCTGAACCGGCCTCAGGAGCGAGGGCAATTGTCCGGGCCCCTCCCCGGGCAAGCCCGGCCAGTACCACCGGAGAAAGTGGCTTTATCCGCATGGAGCTGACCGAGAGTTCCGCCCCCATCTGCCGGAGTCGCTTGACCAGTTCCTCAATCTGGGGGTGGTCGGTGACGGCCGGGCCTACCAGTCCGAGGCGCTTTCGGTAGTGAAGGCCCTTCTCTGCCTCAGCGAGTAGCCCGTCCACTGAGCGATACCTTGCCGGACGAAAGGCATTGCTTACCAGGCAGAAACGACAGCCCCACCTGCAGCCCCGCTCCACCTCGATTAAGTAGAGATTGCCCAGTTCGGTATCGGGGGTGAGCACCGTTGAGGTCACCGGGAAATCATCGAGATTGGCTACCCGCTGCCGGACCACCGCAGTACCGTTATGGTGTTGCGGGACATAAACACCCGGTAGCTTTGCCAGAGCTTTGAGTAACTCCTGCCTGTTACCAACGATACCCTCTGACAGCACCGGCAGCATCGGAGGCAGTATTGCCTCGGCCTCCCCGATACAGAGACAGTCGAAGAACGGCGCCAGGGGCATCGGATTGGCGGTAATGCAGGGGCCACCGGCAATAATAAGAGGTTGGCGTTCGTCACGCTCGGTGGTATACAGGGGAATACCGCTGGCCCTCAGAATGTTTATCACGTTGAAGTAGTCAAGCTCATAGGTGACGGAGAAGGCGAGCACGGCGAAGTCCGTCAGGGGCCGCCCCGATTCCAGCCCGACGGGTGGCGTATTCTGGCCTTTCTCCCAGAAGGCCCGCTCGCAGACAATGTCGCCGTAGTTATTGAGCAGGCGGTAAATAGCGTGGATACCCAGGTTGGACATGCCCAGGTAGTAGGAGTTCGGGTAAATCAAAGCAACCGGCAGCCGCCCTCCCCAGTCCTTGATAATAGTGCACTGTTCGCGGGAGAGGATTTGTTTGTGGTCTTTGAATCTATTTCGGGGCATTTACCCTACTTGATTTTTCTCTATTTTATAGACAAGGCAATAACAAAGATGATCAGCGAGATTGATGTCAGAACCAAGCCTATCTTCTTGGACATGGCACTGGTGAAGAGAGCGAAACCGAGAACAATACAGCTTGAAGCCAGCAGTCCTTCGCAGCTTTCTGTTGCTAGGAGTATGCCGATGGCAATTGCCAGTATTCCATTCAATATCAGGAGATTCTCTGCCCTTCTTAAGGGATTAAGCATATTCCCCTCCGAATTCTCGGCTGTTATGAAATGGCGTTCCTACCCCCGGAAAATCCTCACCCGGCGGTTGGGGTCTTTGCCGGTGCTCTGGGAGGAGAGGGCATTCCGCTCGGCAATCAGGTGTTGCAGGCGGCGTATGTAGGCGCTCTGCGGACTTAGCTCCACGGTCTCCTCGCCGCCCAGTACCTTTTCCACGGCCTCCCTGGCTTCACCCAGGGCCTGCTCGAAGGAACTGACCTTTTGTGGGACCTCGGTGGGATAGAGTGTATTGAGTAGCTGCCGGATTTGCGTCGGGGTATTGCCCCTCAGGACAAAGATGGGTACGTTGGTGGCCTCGGCTTCCTTGACCTTCTTCGGTTTCTGGCGGTAGTACTTCTTGGAGGTGACCAGCAGGCTGGCGTCCTCCAGCTTGTCTACCAGGTCCAGGCTTAGCTGCATCTCATCGGCCACCTGCTCCATTCGTCCCCGGTTGACACCGAAGAGGAAGAGTCGTGGCTGGCCGTCTTTTCTGGCTAGCTGCCTCTGCACCGGCGTCCTTCGCTCGGTTACTGCCGGTACTACCTTTTCGATGTGCACCTCTCCATTCTCATCCGGCCAGCGCGTCTCGGTGGCGGGCAGCTGGCCGCGCAGGATGGCATCAACTGCCTCACCGACATCGGGGTGAATGGCCACCCGGTCCCAGTCCTGGATTTCCACCAGGATATCAAAGGTCGGTGCCGACATTCGTTCCAGTATCGATTTCTGGGTGCCCCGCCGTCTCGCCTCCTCATCGCCCAGGGTGACCGACTGTATCCCCCCGATGAGGTCGGACAGGGTGGGGTTCATCATCAAGTTCTCCAGGGTGTTGCCGTGGGCAGTGGCGACCAGTTGCACGCCGCGTTCGGCGATAGTTCGGGCGGCCTGGGCCTCAAGGGCAGTGCCTATCTCGTCAATAACGATTACCTCCGGCATATGGTTCTCCACGGCCTCAATCATAACGGCGTGCTGCATATCGGGGGTGGTCACCTGCATCCGCCGGGCGTGGCCAATAGCGGGGTGGGGAATATCACCGTCGCCGGCAATCTCATTGGAAGTATCGACGATGATAACGCGCTTGTCGAACTCGTCGGCGAGTACCCGGGCGGTCTCACGGAGCATGGTAGTCTTGCCTACTCCGGGACGACCGAGTAGAAGGATGCTCTTCCCCGACTGGACGAGGTCTTCGATGATGTTGATTGTGCCATAGACGGCCCGACCAACACGGCAGGTCAGGCCGACAATCCGCCCCTTGCGATTGCGGATGGCCGATATCCGGTGCAGCGTCCGCTCGATGCCTGACCGGTTGTCACCCCCGAAGCTGCTGATGCGCGAGGTGACGTACTCGATATCCTCATCGGTGACCTCCTGGGGGTCCAGGATGACCTCTCGTTGAACAAAGCGGGCTTCAGGCGTGCGTCCCAGGTCGAGGACTACCTCGAGGAGCTCCCGGCGGTCTTTGAGCTTCAGAAGTTTTCGTTTAATGTTGGGTGGGAGGACATCGAGCAGGGCATCCAGGTCGTCGGTAATTACCTTTTCCAAGAATTGCTTCCCCTTGGGAGAAGTCTGAGCACTCTTTTATCAGGTGACTTCTCCAGATTTTAGTTCCTCCATTTTAAACAATGAAAGTAATTCCAGCCCTTCCTTTTTAAGGTTGTCTCTGCATTTTTCATCACGCTCAATGACACATATCACATGTTCAACCTGGGCACCGAATTGTTTTAAGTCATTTGCGCTCAAGACTATCTGTCCGCCTGTCGTTACCACGTCTTCAATAATGCAGACCCTCTTGCCATTTATATCCATTCCTTCAGCAAGTTTACAAGTACCGTATTCCTTTGCCTTCTTTCTGACAAATACCACAGGTATATTATTCTGGATTGACATGGTTGTCGCAATAGGTATGCCACCCATTTCGAGGCCTGCCAGGACCTCTGTCCCTTCCGGTATGAGTTTAGACATGTGGTCGGCAATTTCCATTAGTAACTCCGGTGTAGATTCAAATAGATATTTATCAAAATACTCATTCGATGTCTGTCCTGAGCGTAGTACAAAATTACCTGTTAAATGAGAGATGCTGTATATCTTTCGGGCCAGTTCACTCCTGTCCATATTGCTCATTCCTCGTTGATAACACTCAGGAAATACTGATGGAACCGCAGGTCGTCAGTCAGTTCGGGGTGAAAGGCACAGGCCAGCAACTTTCCTTGGCGGGCGGCCACAATTGTACCGTTGTCGAGTCGTGCCAGCACCTCGACCTCGTCGGTTACCTGTTCAATCAGAGGGGCGCGTATAAAAACGCCGGGAAACGGCTTCTCTCCGAGCACCGGAATCTTGAGGTCGGTCTCGAAGCTCTCCCTTTGCCGACCGAAGGCATTGCGCCGGACGGTTATGCCCATCACGGCCACCGGCTCGACGCCATCATCGGAGACTTTGCGGGCAAGCAGTATCATCCCGGCGCAGGTCCCGAGTATCGACAGGCCGTTTTCAGCCAGCCGTGAAATCTCAGCCCGCAGGTTGTAGCTCAGCATCAGACTGGTGATGGTGGTGCTCTCACCACCGGGAATTATTAGCCCGTCCAGTCCCACCAGCTGGCGGGGTAAACGGACGGGCACGGTCTCTACTTCCAGTCGATGCAGTACGGCAATATGCTCGGCAAAGGCTCCCTGCAAAGCAAGGACACCTATTTTCATCCTGTCACCACCCCCTGGGTGCCAGCAGTTCCTCCGGTTTAATCTGCTTGATGTCCAGGCCGGGCATGGCCTCTCCCAGGTTCTTGGAGACCTCGGCGATTATCTGCGGGTCCTGGTAGTGGGTGGTTGCCTTGACAATCGCCTCGGCCCTGACCTTGGGATTGCTCGATTTGAAGATACCGGAGCCGACAAAGACCCCGTCGGCACCGAGCTGCATCATCAGGGCAGCATCGGCCGGGGTGGCCACGCCTCCGGCAGCAAAATTCACCACCGGTAGCTTGCCGGTGTCATACACCTCTTTGACCAGTTCAAAAGGAGCTCCCAGCTCTTTGGCTTCGGCCATCAGCTCGTCCTCGGGCATATTAACCAGCTTGCGGATTTCGTCCATGACCGTTCGCATGTGGCGAACCGCCTCGACGATATTGCCGGTACCGGCCTCACCCTTGGTGCGAATCATGGCGGCCCCTTCACCGATGCGCCGAAGTGCCTCCCCGAGGTCACGACAACCGCAGACGAAGGGTACCTTGAAATCATGCTTCCAGACATGATGAGACTCGTCAGCTGGTGTCAGCACCTCCGATTCGTCGATATAGTCGACGCCGAGGGCTTCGAGTGCCTGGGCCTCAACAAAATGACCGATGCGGCACTTGGCCATAACTGGGATAGAAACGGCTTTCATAATTGCTTCGATAACTGTCGGGTCGGCCATCCTGGCAACACCACCGGCGGCCCGGATGTCAGCCGGCACTCTCTCCAGCGCCATCACGGCGCAGGCACCGGCACCCTCGGCAATCTTGGCGTGCTCCGGAGTGACCACGTCCATGATTACCCCGCCCTTTAGCATCTGTGCCAGGCCAGTTTTTACCTTCCATGTCCCGGTTTCCATGATGTGCCTCCTCGGTCCTGTGGCTTGTTAGTTGTACAGAAATATTCTACAACTGTTAGTTATGTTTATCAACATATCTTCCATCCTCACCCCCTGTGTCCCCCTGTGAAATCCATCTCCCTGTCCCCCTTCCTTTACCAAAGGAAGGGGGAAGAAAAGAGAAAGAGGGTTAAGCCCCTCTCAGACTGCTGAATCCCCCCTGGCTGCGGTGACACTATATGTTCAGGAGGTTCCTAGATAGGTGAAGCCGCCTAGTTATTCTTCCGTCTTTGTATCGCTACTTTCTGCTTCATCTTCTAATGGTGGGAAGTAAACGTCATATGTCTTTTTACCTTTTAAGTCATCTCTTGTAAAGTTCGCTGTGAAAAGTGCATTTCCATCCATGTCTTTGGCTGTGATATTGTATGTTGGTTGAATTCTCTCTATCTCCCAGACCACTTCTCCTCCGGGAAGGGCGTTACCTATGAAAACTTCACTATCAATGAATATCTGCAGTGTCTCATCCGTCTGATTATGTATCCTGATATCTATCAAAGGTTCGCAAGCCATAAAGACAGAAGAAATGGCCACCAAGAAAATCAACAGTAACCCTATTCTCACCCTATGACCAAATGGTTTCATGAGGGTCATCACCTCCAAACATTCCTTCAGTGCTGACTATTCAAGTCACCTTACTAGTGCGCGAAATGAGTATCTGCATAATTATTTAGGCTCTTGTCTTACCTTATCGGCTTTTTCTTTGGAATGCCGGGGCGGCGTGGGTACTGCTCTGGCGTGGCTGATATTTTGTCAATCACCACCAGCTGGCGCAGGTCGGGGAACTCCGGCAGTTCAACCGCTCTTACCTCGCGCAGGTCCCCCCCGCAGGTATCAATTGCCCCGGATGCCTTTTTCAATTCCTCCTCGATGTCCCCTTTCTTGTGAAGGACCACGCTACCATCGATAGCACAGAAAGGCAGGGTCAGTTCTGCCAGTGTCGGTAGCGAGGCTACCGCCCGGGACAGCACAAGGTTAAATCCCTCCCGATATTGCACGTTGTGGGCTAACTCCTCCGCCCGTCCGACCACGATTTCCACATCTTCGAGCCTGAGTCGGCCTTGCAGGTGGCGTAGAAAAGTGGCTTTTTTAGCAGTGGCTTCGAGCAGTACCAGTCGTATCTGCGGAAAGGTAATCTTGAGTGGTATTCCCGGTAAGCCGCCACCAGTGCCAACATCAATGACCTTTGGCCCGGGTTCACCTGCTGTCGTTTGCCAGGCCAGGACTACCGTCAGGGAGTCGAGGAAGTGGTTGATTTGGACATCCTCGTAGCCGGTAATGGCGGTCAGGTTGATTCGCTTGTTCCAGTCTATTAGCTCGTGGTAGTAGATGTCGAACTGCTGCAACTGCTCCGGGCTGAGCTGTAGTCCGAGTCTGCTTGCACCTGAACTAAGAGTTTCCATGCCAGGCATCTACATCGGCTCCGGCACTCCGAAGTAGGTGAGTCTCCCGTACAGCTCCGGTCGCCGGTCGCCGATGAAATCTAGCTCGAACTCGCCCGGCTTGATAATGACGCGCTTCTGTCTTGCCTCAGCCAGGCTGACCTCGGCATAGAGGATTTCCTCTTTATCCCGGCTGCCCTCGGCGAGGGTGTCTCCCGATGGACCGGCAATCTTGCTCATGCCGAGGAACGTGGAACCGCGCTCGGTACCGACACGGTCGGCGGCGACCACGAATACCCTGTTTTCAAAGGCACGGGTGTTGATTACGTATTGTGGAATGAAACCACGACCGCTTGGCCAGTTGGTTGGCAATGCCAGAATATCCGCCCCCTGCAGGGTCATGACCCGCGCTGTCTCAGGGAAGTTGCAGTCGTAGCAGATGTGCATGCCGATGTTGCCAATTGGTGTCCTGTACACCTGAAAGGGCTTGTCGCCGTGGTCAAGAAAGCGGTCGACCCCGAGGAAGGGGAGGTGAGTCTTGCGGTATTCCCCCACCAGCCCTTGCGGCCCCACCAGGACGGCAACGTTGAAACACCGATCACCATCCACCTCCAGCATACCGATGACCACGTGGACACTGAGTTCCAGGCACAGGGCTGCCAACCTTTCGGTGGCCGGGCCGGGAACAGTCTCCGCGTAAGGCAGCGCCTCTTTCCGGCTGTTGAACATGTAGCCGCTCAGGGCACACTCCGGGAACACGATAAGCTCGGCACCTTCCCCGGCGGCGGTCCTTGTCATGAGGAGAATCTTCTCTAGGTTTTCGTCTTTTTTCTTGAGCTTGGGCTCCGTCTGAACAGCGGCAGTCTTTATCCTGTCTTTCATTGCTACACCCCCGGTATCTGGTAATGGATACTCTAGATAGGCGGGGTAGTTTTGTCAAGCAACGGGGGCAAGCCCTTGACACTTAATATGGGGAAAGTCTAGTATGGCAACACGGATTACACGAGGAGGAGAGCCATGGCATACAAGGAGATAATATATACGGTGGAAGAATACATTGCCACGATTACACTTAATCGTCCCGAAAGCCTGAACGCCTTTACCGACACCCTGCTCACCGAGTGGGTGGACGCCATCGAGACTGCCAAGACCGACCCCAAGGTCAGGGTGCTGGTAGTGACCGGAGCGGGGCGTGGCTTCTGCTCTGGCATGGATGTTAAAGCCGCCGCCGGTGGTGGCAGGCAGGCACAGCCGCTCTATGCCAGGAGGAATTACATGCGCCTCGGCGTGCACCGGGTGCCCCGTGCCCTGGAGAGCCTGGACAAGCCCTACATTGTCGCTATTAATGGCCCCGCCGCCGGCGCGGGTATGGACATGGCCAGCATGGCTGACATAAGGATAATGTCGGATAAGGCCCGAGTGGGCATGAACTACGTTAGGATGGGACTCCTCCCCGGAGATGCCGGTTGCTATTTCCTGCCAAGGATTGTCGGTATTGCTAAAGCCCTGGAGCTTATCTGGTCGGGCAGGATGATTGATGCTGAGGAGGCACTCAGTATTGGCTATGTGACTAAAGTGGTACCTCACGAAGAGTTGATGCCTGCCACAAAGGAGTTTTGCCAGCAATTTACCCAGGCCCCAGTAGCCACCCAGTTCGCCAAGAAACTCCTCTGGCGCGGTCTTGACATGTACCGGAACCTCAACCTGGAGATGGCGGAGATGGCGATGCTGATTAACTCCACCACCCCGGATACCCAGGAAGGCCCGCGTGCCTGGGTGGAGAAACGGGAGCCGCAGTGGAGCGGGGAGTAGGCCAGGGCATTAGAGAGGTAGTTTAAAGTTATAAATGAATTGGATTGCAAGCGGCTGGGATAAAGAGTGGGATTATCCCACTTGACAAGTTATCCCACTGTTGATATAATGCGTATGTGGGTGGGTATTATGGCGACTATAATTAAAGATTCAAATTTAAAAAGAATGCCTGGGAGTGTAAAGCCAGATTCCAAAAGGAGAGTAGTTTTGCCTGATTCTTTGGTTGGAGAAGACATTATCTTCCACATATATAGCAACAGTGTAGGGCAAATCGTATTAGACCCACAAGTGACTATACCTGCCTCTGAATTATGGTTATTTGAAAACAAGGAAGCCTTAACTGCGGTAGACAAGGGTATGGCCGAATCAATAAGGGGGCAAGTAATTAAGCGGGGCTCATTTGCCAAATATGTAAAAAAAGATGCGGCGTGAGTTACGTTTTTCCCCTACTGCAGATGAACAACTTAGTAGAATAGAGAATACCCCTTCATTAAAGGGCGTACTCAAGCAGGTCAGAAAAACGCTAGGATATCTAGAAACAAACCTTCGGGCTAAGTCTCTACAAACCCATGAGTTTGAGTCACTAAGTAGACGTTATGGGGAAAAGGTTTTTGAGGCTTATGTTCAACAAAAGACACCGGGAGCTTATAGAGTGTTCTGGCGTTATGGCCCAGATGAAATAAATGAAAGTGGCAAGCGCGTGCCCATTATCACTATCGTTGCTATAACCCCCCATCCATAGTTGTTACTTATATGTTTCCCCTTGCATTTCCACTATCTCTGTGCTAGATTATTAGGGTAAAACATATAAAGAAGACCGCTAGGGGTGCTAACAGGCTGAGAGGCTGATGCCAACCCTGGGAACCTGATCTCGGTAATGCGAGCGGAGGGAAGCGGTGATAGTCATCACCAAGGGCCTGTTAGTATTAACCATTGCCCTTGGTTTTCTTTTTTGGAGGCGATGATGACGCAACTGGAGCTGGCTCGAAAGGGTATTATCCTGCCGCAGATGCAGGCAGTGGCGGAGCAGGAGGGGGTCGAGGCGGAGTTTGTCCGCCAGGGCGTCGTCAATGGCACGCTTGTTGTCCCAGCCAATGCCGCTCATAAAGGCCTGGTACCCTGCGGCATCGGGCAGGGCCTCAAGACCAAGGTAAACGCTAATATCGGGACATCCTCCGACTTTGGTGATGTTGATACCGAGCTGGCCAAGCTGCAGGCGGCGGTTGAAAGTGGTGCCGATACGGTCATGGACCTGTCGACCGGCGGTGATATCTCGTCAATTCGCCGTGAAATCATCGCCAGTAGCACGGTGCCGGTGGGTACTGTCCCTGTCTATCAGGCGGGGATTAAAGCCATCAAGGAGCATGGGGCGATAGTGGAAATGACGGTCGATGACCTGTTCAGCTCGATTGAGGAGCACTGCCGTGATGGAGTCGATTTCATCACGGTACACTGCGGCCTGACAAGGTCGGCCCTTGATTGCCTCAAACAGCAGAAGCGGGTGGCCGACGTGGTGTCGCGTGGTGGTGCTTTTATGATTGGCTGGATGCTCCACAACGATTGTGAGAACCCGCTTTACGAGTACTATGACCGCCTCCTGGCACTGGCCAGGGATTTCGACGTAACCCTCAGCCTCGGTGATGGTATGAGACCCGGCTGCATTGCCGACGCCACCGACCATGCCCAGGTGGAGGAGCTGCTGGTTATCGGTGAACTGGTAGAGCGGGCGTGGCAGGCTGGCGTCCAGGTAATGGTCGAGGGTCCCGGTCACGTGCCTTTGAATCAGATTGAGGCCAACGTAAAACTGGAGAAGTCCATCTGCAAAGGGGCACCCTTCTATGTGCTAGGCCCTCTGGTGACAGACGTTGCCGCCGGTTATGACCATATCACGGCTGCCATCGGCGGGGCTGTCGCTGCCGCCGCCGGTGCTGATTTCTTATGCTATGTCACGCCAGCAGAACACCTCTCTATCCCCGACCCAGATGATGTGCGGGAGGGGGTGATTGCCTCCCGTATCGCCGCCCATGCCGCCGACATCGCCAAGGGTGTCAAAGGTGCGGCACAGTGGGACCTTGAGATGTCCCTGGCCCGAAAGCGACTTGATTGGGAGCAGCAGGAGAAGCTCTCGCTGAGACCGGACCTGTCGCGGAGGGTCCACCAAAAGCATCACACCACCAGTGATGCGTGCAGCATGTGTGGCAACTACTGTGCTATGCGGCTTGTGGAGGACTACCTCGGTATCTCGGCGGGCCGGTGTTGACCTGGGCGGAGTAAAAGCCTTTCTTGTCGCTCATTTCTGGCTGCCAGCATGACGTATCATGCACGTTTCACCTGAGGCTATAAATCATGGTAAGATAGGCATGGTTCCCTCATCGGAGAGTGACTTTGCATGATGTTGTCGTAGTTGGCGGTGGGCCGGCGGGAAGTCACGTTGCCGCCAGACTGGTTAGACTCGGGTACGATGTTGTCGTATTAGAGCGTAAGCGATACCTGTCGGAACCTGTCTGCTGTACCGGTATTATTGGCCGTGAATGCACCACTGCATTTGCCATCGACGAAGACCTCATCTTCCGGTGGGCGAATGGTGCCAGGCTCTTTTCTCCCTCGGGTGAAGTAATCAGACTGTGGCGACCGGAGCCTCAAGCAGCCATTGTCGACCGTGTGAATCTAAACATATCTCTGGCCAGCCGTGCCCAGGGCAGGGGAGCACGCTATTTAATGGGCACCCGTGTCATGGCTGTCAACGTACAGGATAACCGTGTCGTTATCGAGGCGAGCCGTAATGGGGAGCCATCGAATATCGAGGCCAGGGTTGCCGTTATCGCTACCGGTTTCAGTCTCGGTTTTGTCGAGGGTCTGGGGCTGGGCAGGATTGGTGACTCTGTTCTGGGGGCCCAGGTGGAGGTAGTCGCACCGAACGTTGATGATGTCGAGGTCTACTGCGGCCAGGAAGTGGCCCCGGGCTTCTTTGCCTGGTTAGTGCCGACCTCGCCCGGCTGTGCACTGGTGGGCTTGCTCTCACGGCGCAGCCCCGGTACCTATCTGGGGAAATTACTCTCTTCCCTTGAGGCTCAGGGCAAGATTTCTTCCACCAGTTCCGAACGTCTGCACTGGGGAATCCCGTTAAAGCCACTGCCAAAAACATATGGTCAGCGACTGTTGATTGTCGGGACGGCTGCTGGCCAGGTGAAGCCGACCACCGGTGGCGGTATCTACTATGGTCTGCTCTGCGCTGATATTGCCGCCGACCATCTGGACAGGGCACTGGCTGCCGATGACCTCTCGGCCCGGAGTCTGGCCCGCTACGAGCGTGAATGGAAGAAGAAACTGGGGCGCGAGTTGAGGCTTGGTTACTGGGCGAGGAAGCTCTACGAACACCTGAGTGATGGGCAAATAGAGAAGATATTTGACATAATGCAGTCCAGTGGTATCATTGAGGACCTGCTCAAAGCCGATGACCTGTCCTTTGACTGGCACGGTGGTGTGGTGTCACGGGTGTTTAATTACAAAGTCTTCCTGAGGACGATTGCCGCAATGAATCTCCCTACCAGCCTGATGAAACGGCTCACCGGTTGGGGTAGGGGTGGAGTGTAACATAGTCTTAAAGCAGGAGGCATTTCGGAGTGACCAGCGGTAGCGAAATAAGCCTGGGTGAAGCTGCCAGGCGTTTTCTTGCTAATTTGCCGGCTGAAGCGAGGAGCGGCAGCCAGCAGGAGATATATCGGTTCGTTCGCTGGTTCGGCTGGGAGCAGACATTTGCCGGACTGGTTCCGGCCGGGGTGGCGAACTATGCTGAGCAGCTATCACAATCGGATGCTGACTACTCACAGAAGCTTGAATCAATTCGCGCCTTTCTTAGCTATGCCAGGAAACAGGGTTGGAGCAAAATCAACCTGGCCACCCATCTTAAAACTCGAAAGGCGAAGAACAAATCAACAGTATCGCAACAAAGCAGGCATCGCCCGGTGTCATTGACCCGGCAGGGGTATGATGAGCTAAAGGCCGAACTGGCAGTCCTGCAGGGAAAGCGTCTTCAGTTGATAGAGGACATCCGCCGGGCAGCAGCGGACAAGGACTTCCGTGAAAACGCCCCTCTGGACGCTGCCAGAGAACAGCGCGGACACGTTGAGGGGAGGATTATGGAACTTGAGGCAATCCTCGGTTCGGCCTTCATCCTTGACGATGCTCGGGAGACGACCCCCGCTGCCTCTCTTGGTGATGAAATTGTATTGCAGGACTTGGCCTCCGGTGAGGAGGTGCATTATACCCTGGTCAGTCCCACCGAGGTAGATGTTACCAGTGGTAAGATTTCCGGTGCCTCACCAATCGGTAGAGCCATTGTCGGTAAGGTCCAGGGGGATGTGGTGGAAGTAACTGTGCCCGCCGGTAAGCTACGTTATAAGATTTTACGGATTGGTGGCTGAGCGGGGTTCCTCCGTTTTATGGGGTTACGGCTTCAGCGCCGGATAAACTTCCTCGCGATGCGAACAAGCAGATATATGGAACTCCCGATAAACGACTGGCGGAGCGCGATGGCATTATAGCGACACACTTCCTGGCAGCACATGCACTGGATACATTTGGCCTTATTTATAATGGCTGTTTTGTTGACGATTGTAGCGGCTCCGGTCGGGCATACCTTGGCACACTCCTCGCAGGCAGTGCAGCGGCTTTCTATCACCCTCGGTCGTACAAGCGTCTGGCGCATGACAAGGCGTAAGATGCGACTGGGCAAAGGTCCTGACATTTTTGCCATGAAAAAACGGGTCGAAGCAGCTGGCGGTTGGAAATCATCAACGGTGACACTTTCCAGGCTCTCGCCGGTAACCTCGATTGCTTCCAGACGACCTACCCCCAGCCCTCTCTCGTTACAGAAACGAATCGCATCAATATCTTCTGGATTCAACCCGATAATACTGGCGGCTACTGTGTCCAGGGCTACTGCGTCCTGGCTGGCAAGGATAATATTTGTCTGCCTTAGATTGCCGTTCGCTGGTCCCTCGCCTTCCATGGAAATGATACCGTCCATTATTGTCAGCTGTGGCCTGACTACTGAAAATACGTCGGTCAGCATCAGGCTGAAGTCCTCAGGCTGGACAAACGTGCTGTGGTACTGCCGGCGGAGACTGGCAGGAATGGTGCCGTACATATTCTTGATGCCACCGGTGAAGATGGTGAGGGAGTGTGTCTTCAGCTTGGGTAGGTTGATGATGACGTCGGCTTCCAATGCAATCCGGGAGACATAGACCGAGTCGATGAGGCGTCCTTTACCTCCTGTGGCGACGAAGCCGCCCTCGCGGAGGTTGGTAAGCCGGACGCCGGCCCGCTGGCACATCTGCCGGAAGCCAGAGATAGCGAACCTATCGCCGGGGCCTGACTCAATGTCATCGCCGACGGTGATATCGGCCCCGGCCTCTTTCAGTAGCTCGATAACGGCCTCGGTGAATATTGGATGGGTGACTATCCCCCTCTCCGGAGGAGATGCCGGTGGTAGGTGATTTATCTTCACGAAGACACGGTTGCCCGGCTTTATTACTTTTTCCAGCCCCCCTATCAGCTCAACGCACCTTCGCACAGCGGCAAGGATTTCATTAAGGTCGTATCTGCTGGCGCGGACGATTGATACCCGGGCCTGCGCTGACTTGGCTTGTCCTGGGGTGTTGGGTCCCTTTCTAAGATTCACAGTCTGAACAGTCTACCTTGGGTTGACATAAAGGCATTATATCCACTTTTGCTCTTTGTTCATGGGAAAAACAAGGGCAGTTCACACTCGATCTAAATTATTGTCGGGGTGGGCAGCGTGTAACGGCGAGCCAATCGTAACATAGGCCGAACATTATCGGGGTGCAAGACGTAGCAGGCCAGGAAGCAGCGCACTAATCCCACACCCGTAACAAATTGTCACCTAACCAAATATGACCGTTGATATATCTATTTCTTTGTTAGCCGCCAGCTATTAATAGCAATGCCACTCGTTCTGTAGTTTGCCCTGTTCTCCAGCTAGCCGCTCACCACAATGCTATCGAGAACAACTTCACCATCGACCTCTACCGGCAGGTCCTCATCACCGCCTGGAACGTATGTGAATTGATCATCATTCGGGTTATCGTAGTGGAGTATGGCAAATAAAGTGTCTCCTTCGTCAAGGGTGGCTGGCATCGTTATGGTGATGCTGAATGGGCCAGCATATGGAATCTCGTAAACCTTAATCGTTGCGCTGGTGTCTGGCTCTCCCTCGGGTGTAGCCGGGCACAGTACCAGCAACAAGCCGGCCTGATATGTGAGTCCCTTAATGGTGATGGTGTTAGTACTAACATTTTGTGTCATCTCGACGTAAGGTGGGGCACCGGGTATCGTGAAGGAGGCCTCCACTACCGCGCCATTAACCTCCACTGGCGGGTCGGCATTAGTGAATTTCCCGTCTGCCGGGTCATCGTAGTAGAGCACGGCAACAATGGTGAGTTCTTCACTGGTGGGTTCTGGCGTGTTCATCTCGATATCGGTGTACTTACCGGCATCTTTGATTTGTGTTTTCTTAAGCACAGTGCTGGTGTCCGCTTCTCCCTGGGCTGTGGCCGGATGAAGCACTAGCCAACCAGGCTTGTCTATGGTGAAGTTGAAGGTAATGGTACCTTCTTCTATATCCTGGCCTTCTATTTCAATCATTGGAGTGGATGTTCCTTGCCGACAAGCGGACAGAGTTAACAAGCAGGCCGCGATGAGTACTACTGAAATAAATCTAATCATTAATTCCTCCTTGCTTTCCAGTCACCACCCATGTAAACTCAGGCCGAATCTCGGTCTGTTTAGCCATGACTGTTATCATACTTATTGTCTTGCGTTAGGCAACTCGGTACACCTACTATTCAATATCTCGAACAGTTAAACCGAGCATCTTTTAGTAGTCTGTTTATTCTAGCGTAATGTTGAGATATAAGCAACATTTCATCTCTACCCCCAAACCCATCCAAAATCCTGTCTCAATATAAGACAATGTGGCGAGTGTACATAATTCAATAATCCTCTTCTATTTTATCACCTAATGGGATGGCTATTGCAATAATGATTTTATAGTACTTTAGTATGCAAGGCTTTGAGATAACACTATTATTTGCAGCCAGGGATGGTATCTGGAAGCGAGATAGCCAACGATAGAACAATCAGCGTGTGTTGGAGCCTTGGGGTAAATCGAATTCATATAATTGTTTCGAGGCGTTTGCTGTCAAGAATGGGCCTGCAATCAGCTCTCGCAGCCGTTCTGGCTCGCTGCTCCTCAGTATGGCTTCTTCCTGAGCAACTATGCCCCTTTTTACCAGATTAGCCAGTGCCTGGTCAAGAGTCTGCATACCCTCTTTGTTGCCAAGCTGGATGACGGTACCCAGCTCATGGACTTTTTCTGAGCGGATGAGGTTTCTGACTGCCGGTGTGCCAAGCATAATTTCAACTGCGGCTATCCGGCCTCCCTTGATACGTGGTAACAGTGTCTGTGACAGTACTGCCTCTATTACCTGGGACAACTGCAGCCTGACCTGTCGCTGTTGGTTGGGTGGGAATACATCAATGATACGGTCAATGGTCTGGGCGGCGTCACTGGTGTGCACGGTGCCAAGCACCAGGTGACCTGTCTCGGCAGCTGTGAGAGCCGTGGTAATTGTGCCTAGCTCACGCATCTCGCCAATTACAACAACATCCGGGTCATGGCGGAGGGCTTGCACCAGAGCGGTGTTAAATGACCTGGTATCATCCCCGAGGTCTCGCTGCACGATGATGCACTTGTGGTCGGTATGGAGGAATTCAATTGGGTCCTCTATCATGATGACGTGACGCCGGTCATTCTCATTAAGGTGTTTTATCATCGCGGCCAGGGTAGTGGACTTGCCGCTACCTGTGTGTCCTGTTACTAAGATAAGGCCCCTTGGTCTGCGAATGAGCGTCTTTAGAACTTGAGGCAGTTCCATTTCGTCAATGGACGGGATTCCAAACGGAATGAACCGGAAAGCCAGGCTCATCGTGCCTCTCTGCTGCAGTACGTTGACCCGAAATCGCCCCACGCCGGGGATGCCGTGAGCAAAATCCAACTCCAGGTCTCTAATGAAGGTGTTCCTCTGTTCTTTCGTGGTGACCTGTTCAAACATGGCTTCAGTGTCTTCTGCTGTGAGTTGCGGTAGGTCATCTTGGGGCATGAGTTCTCCATCAATGCGGAGTACGGGCGGGCTGCCCACTTTTAGGTGTAGGTCTGATGCACGTTTATCTATGGTCAGTCTGAGAAGCTGTTCGATGTTCACAGTAGAACTCTCTACTTTACGTTTGCCACATCCGATGCCCGTTCTGGTGCATTTGCGTTCGCATGTCTGGTGCTTAGAAAGGCGTGAATCACCTTGGGGTCAAACTGGGTGCCTGTTCCTTGTCGTATTTGCTCTATTGCTTCCTCGGCAGATAAGGCACTGCGGTAGGGTCGTGGAGATGTCATGGCATCATAGCTGTCGGCGATGGCTAAGATGCGTGCATCCAGCGGGATGTTATCCCCCTTGAGACCGGCGGGGTAACCGGTACCGTCGTACCGCTCGTGGTGGTACTGCACGGCAGCCAGGCAGTCTTTCAGGCAATCAACATTTTGCAGGATGGCCACTCCCAGATTCGGGTGGGCATGTATCAGTTCCCACTCCTCGGCAACCAGGGGCTCACGCTTCATGAGTAATTGGTCAGAGATGCCAACCTTACCAATGTCATGAAGCAATGCTGCGGTACGAATTCTCTCGACCCCTTCTGGGGGATAGCCAAGAGTTGTAGCGATATCTGCGGCGTACTGGCTGACATTCTTGGAATGATTACGGGCGTGATATTCTCGAGCGTCAACAGTAGCGGCTAGAGCGTAAATGGTATTTAGAATCGTATCACTCTTCGGGTCGTTCGTGGTCATTGCTTCTGCCATGTCTGCAGGTAGTGCTTCGCAGGCCAGACATACTTTATTCCTCCCGTTCTGCTTGGCCCAGTATAGCGCCGCATCAGCGGCTCTGGTGATCTCATCTTGTGTTACGCCATCAGTTGGCCAGGAAGCTATGCCGAAGCTGCAGGTCTGTGGTATTCCTTTTTTGCTTGTTTCCGTGTCGATACCTCGGCGAATTCTTTCGGCTACCCTCAAGGCGCCATCAAGAGGTGTCCCCGGTAAGAGGATGGCAAATTCGTCACCACCGTAACGGAAACCGATGTCTATTGTCCTGATGGACTGCATGATAATCTGGCCGAGCAGATTCAGAACTTCATCGCCGGCGAGGTGGCCGTAGGTATCGTTGTACTGCTTGAGAAGGTCCATGTCCAGGAAGATAAGGGAAAAGATGTCACCAAAGCGGGAACACCGGGCGATTTCCTCGCTCAGGCGTTCCTGGAAATACCGGTGGTTGAATAGCTCCGTCAGTGCATCAGTATTGGCCATGCGCTCAGCTACTTCCAGTTTGGCGGTGCGTTCCTCTACCATTTTCTCAAGGCGAGCACGGTACTTCTCCAGTTCTCGTTCCATCTGTTTGCGTTCGGTGATGTCAATGGTCACGCCCCTCATTCCGACGGCCTTACCATTTTTTATGATGGGTGCGGAATATGCAACCATCGGATATGTTGAGCCGTCTCTCCGGAGGTTCGTATATTCGATGCCACCCAGCTGCTCGCCGTTCATTATCCTCTGGATGTTTTTCTTCATTCTTTCCCGGTCCTCAGGGATGCAGCTGTCTAAGACGTTCGGGGGGGCAATATTACGTTCTTCTGAAGAATAGCCGGTGGCCTTCAAAATTTGTTCGTTAGCGAAGGTAATGTTGTAATTCTCATCCATTTCCCAGACACCTAGCGGCAGGAGGTTGACCAGGTCCCTGAACCGGCGTCGGCTTTCCCTAAGCCACTCTTCCGACTGTTTACGCTCGGTAATATCTACGACGTTCCCCAGAACAGCCCGCTTTCCCTGGTACTGGATTGGAGCAACCGTCTCTGCAAGCCACTTGGTCTCCCCGGTCTTGCTGTCAACCTTATACTCATACGGAGCAGTACGAGTGCCGTTCAGCATGTCAATTGCGTTTTGCCTGACCATTTCCCTGTCTTCTGGGTGAACCCGGGCCAGAGAATTGACACCTAGCAGGTCTTCTTCAGTCCAGCCTATATCATTGAGGAACTGCGGGTTGGTGAATACAAACTTTCCGTCCTGTGTTACGTACATGCCAGCAGGTGACTTGAGCGATACAATCTGGAAGATTTCCTCCATCTGCTTTCGCTCAGTGATGTTCATGTAGTTTCCCAGGGTGGCTCGTTTCCCCTGGTACTGAATAGAGGTAACTGTCTCCAAGGTCCACTGCGTCTCTCCACTCTTGACAACGGCCCGATATTCATAGGGTTTGGAACGCTTACCCTTCAGCATCAGTATGGCGTTTTTCCTGACACGCTCTCTGTCCTCAGGTAGGACAATGTCCAGAGGGTTTATATCCAGGAGCTCGTCTAAATTGTAACCGGTATCTGTCTGAAACCGGCGGTTTACGAATTGGAACCGTCCATCCTGAATGATGAAGATGCCGACCGGTGAGCTCTGGGATATGGCTCTGAACAGCGACTCCTCTTGCTCTGTGGATATTGAGAGAGGATTCTCAACAGGACCGGCACCTTTACCGAGTGCACTCGGCTTCCGCTTGGCTGGCATTTTGCCTGAGCGCCCTTGCAGGGTTACTGACCTTTTACTGGTCGACTTTTTAAGTTCGTGATTTCTCTTCATCCGTTGTCTCTAGGACTTTACTTAGTGATGGCGGGACGGACTCCCGGATTTGGTCGGCCTCTCCGGTTTCCCGGTACTAAAATCCGTAGCTATGCCTCTCTTTGCCTTGCAGCCACCTATCGATAGAATCTCGGCGAAAGCGTAACTGCCGTCCCACACTACTTACCGGTACCTGCCGGCTTCTGACCAGACGATAGACACTTGCCCGTGAAATTCGCAGGTACTCGGCAAGCTCGGTAACCGTCATCAATTTAGGTTCGCTCGTTGGATACACTGCCATCGGCTCTGTTGCTCCGTTATCTGGGAGTTTACTCTGGCCTAATCAGAACAATTGTGATTAACACCAGTAACAATAGTTTATCAGGAGCAGACACCAGCAAAAATGCCCTATTAGTCCATCTACTCTTAGTACTTTTGTCACAATGCACGTTCGAGGCAATCTCAAGCGTCCCACTTGGAGGTATAATTGAGGATGTCGGAGGTTATTGTTGGGGAGGAACATTGCAGGAGTCTATCAGGATAGAAAAGCACATTGACACAGTGAGACAGGAGATGTTAGTCTGGGAGTGGCTCTATACCTTAGCCTGAGCTGTAAGTACCGTCTGGAATGCCAGGTATGAGCTGGTAAGATAGAAAGGTCAGTCTTTGCGCGTTCTGCTTATCAGTACGGCACATCCTCTGGAAGAGAACCCGCTCCCTCCGCTCTCCCTTGCTTACCTCGCCGCTGCCCTTGAGAGTAACGGGTTTGAGGTCCAAATCCTCGATTTCCTGGTGACTCGTTACCGGCCGGAGAAGGTCAGGCAGAAGCTGGAGGAATATCGACCCCAACTGGTCGGTGTTACCTGTGTTACGCTGAACTACCACCTGGCTGCCGAGATGCTGGAGGTGTGTAAAACATTTGACCCCGGCATTGTGACCGTTATCGGCGGTCCCCATGTTAGCTTTACTCCCCGAGAGACATTGCTCGAAGCCCCATGGATTGACGTCGTTGTCATGGGTGAAGGGGACACGACCTTTATAGAGTTGGTCAGGACTCTGGACGGTGGTGGCAGCCTCGACAGTATTGCCGGGATTGCTTTTACGGACAAGGGTGTGCTGGTAAAAACGGAATCTCGCCCCCTTATCGAAGACATCGATAGTCTACCCTTTCCGGCCCGCCATTTGATACCCATGTCCCGGTACCAAGCCCTGGGAATGCCTTGTACTGTTATCACCAGCCGCGGTTGCCCGTACGGCTGTATCTTCTGCACGGCGCGCCATATATTCGGGCGCAAGGTCCGTTTCCGCAACCCCGGTCTGGTCGTGGACGAGATAGAAAAGATACAGCGGGACCTCGGTTTTCAACTGATTAATATTGTCGATGACACTTTTACCGTCAATCATCCTCATGCCTACCAGGTCTGTGAGGAGATGCTGAGGCGCAACCTCAATATCAACTGGAGTGCCTTTGCCCGCGTGGACAATATGACCGATGAGCTGGCAGCCCTGATGAAGCGGGCCGGCTGCCGTATGGTGCTTTTTGGGGTGGAGTCTGGCGACGAGCAGATTCTGAAGACCATCAAGAAGGGAATCACCCTGGATGATGTGAGAAAGGGAGTGAAGATAGCGACCGACGCCGGCATGAGGGTCTATTGCTCTTTCATCATTGGCCTCCCCGGCGAGAGCCACGACACCATCCAGAGGACTATATCGTTTTCTGACGAAATCAACCGTAAGTACGGTGTCGAGTACGGTTATCACATGCTGGCACCTCTTCCCGGAACCGAGCTTTACGAGAAAGCTGATGACCTTGGGATTCGCATCTTCAGTAATGACTGGGCTGACTTCGATGCCAACCGTCCTATTGTCGAGACCGAGACCATGACCCGTGAGATGGCGCAGGAAGCCATCAACTACTATAACGACTTGCTGGAAGATGCCTGGACAGAAATAAAGCGGGGGGCGGCGGAGGGGAACCAGGAATGGATTGCGAGGCTGGAACAGAAGGAGAGTATCGGGTTCATCTGGAGTCTACTCCAGGAGGATATTTTCGATGACATGTGTACTGCCAGTGCGGTCACCGGCCCGAATCCCGCAGAGGCGGAGGCACAACTTGCCCACCAAATAGCCGGTAGACTGGCCCTCCCCGATGATACCGTCCAGCGGCAGGTGAGGAGGCTGGTGCAGGAAGGGTTGATACACCTTGTCCCGGAGTCTGAGGGCTTCCGCTGGCAGTGGCAGGACAGCCCTGTACCTTAATCTAAAATCTGGAAGGTCTCTAGCACATGCTCAAAATCATCTCTAGCTCGTTCAGCCGCCGCGTACTCGTCTGCGAGCATCCAAACTCTCCAGATTAACCCTTCGGAATCGAAGTATGCTTCGTAGTCTGTCCATGTTTCTGTCTCAAATTCCGTAGGGGAAGGGTATCTGGAATATGAGAAGATTATTTGCTCGCCCTGAATCTCCGCTATGGTAACCAGCGAACGCTCTAATAGATGAAAGTCTTGAAGTCCTTCAAAGCTGCTAAGATTATCTTCTAGCATAGCCTGCGCATTAGGGTAAGTGTCATTGACTTGAAAGATAGAAATAACCAGGAGTACGGTGCCATTTACTCGTGGTTGAATTACTCCGATCGTATCCACCACTGTAGACTGCGGTTCAAGTGACCTGTCTATGCGAGGCTCAGAACAGAAAGCAGGATATTCAAAAGAGAAAGAGGCGAGTCCTTCACTTACAATGAACTCTTTGTATCCGGTTGTATCGTTGCTGCTACAGCCTGAGGTAACAGCTACGAGCGTAAATACCATTGCCAGACAAAATGCCAGATAGACTCTTTTCATATCCATATAAATATATCACCTGTGTCAATGGTTTTTCATCTATCGGTACAGGATGGTAACTCAGGAGCACTACAGGTATAATAAGCTGATGGCAAAGAAGTACGAGGATAAGCGCGATTTCTCCCGCACCCCGGAACCGCCACCCGGCCAGCAGCAAGGTGGCAGCGGCCCGCTTATCTTCACCGTCCAGAAGCACTCTGCGCGCCGCCTCCACTATGACTTCCGGCTGGAGGTGGACGGTGTCCTCAAGTCATGGGCCGTTCCCGCCGGCCCTTCGGCGGACAGCCGGGTCAGGCGGCTGGCTGTCATGGTGGAAGACCACCCGCTCGACTACGCCTCGTTTGAGGGGGTTATCCCGGAGGGGGAGTACGGTGGTGGCCAAGTGATTGTCTGGGACCGGGGTACCTACTCCCCGGATGAGGGTGGGGAGCTATTATTTGACGACCGTGAGCGTGCCCAGGAGCAGATGAGAAACGGCCTGGCCCAGGGTAAAATCTCAGTGTTCTTGCGTGGTGAGAAGCTCAAGGGTTCTTGGACACTGGTAAAGACGAAAAGGGGTGACTGGTTGCTCATTAAGCACCGTGACGAGTATGCACAGTCGGAGCACAATATCCTCGATGACGGGAAGTCCGTTATCTCCGGCCTGAGCATTGAGGACCTGAAGGCGGGCAAGGTACCTGGCGGCTAGTCGCGGCTGAAGAGCCGTGCTGCGTTTTTATAGAGCCACTTCTCCCTGACCTCGTCCTTCAGGGGAAGCACCCTCATTTCTTTAACGACCTCTTCTATCGGCATGTAATATGTCCCCCAGCTCGAAGCGAAGACAACCCTGTCCTGGAGCAGGGTATTGCCGAACTGCATCAGCATTTCCCATCCCGAACCGGGGGTAGCAAAGTACTTGGGGCGGTGGGCGGCGGTGCTGATGTAGACGTTCTGATGGCGGCGGGCCACCCCGACCATATCCGGTACCCAGGGCCAGCCCCCCAGCCCGGCGATAATCTTCATCTCCGGGAAGTCCATAGCCACCTCGTCGAGATAAATCGGATGCCCGATGTCCATGGGAAAGTCGGTGCGGTATGTCATCGTGGTGTAGACGAATACTGGGATGTCAAGTTCTATAGCCTTGGCATACAGGGGGTAGAACTTCTTGTCGTTGGCGCGGACTCCGTACCTGAAGGGGGAGGCATAGAAACATTTCAACCCCAGTTCCCTGACTGCCCGCTCCAGTTCCCGTACCGCTTTCATGCCCTCGTTGGGGTCGACATATGCGCAGCCGACAAACCGCTCCGGGTACTTGGCCACGAGCTCCGCCGTCTTTTCATGGCTGCCGCCGTTTATCACCCCCCACTCGATTCCGGCTTCATCGAGCTGGACTATAAACTGGGGCAGGGAGACGACCGCCTTTTCCGCCCTCTTTTTCAGGACATCTTCGAGTTCATCTTCGGGGAGCTGCCTTATCTGCTCAAGCTCCTCCGGCGTAAACTCAAGGGCCCGTGCTCTGGAGGGGCCGAAGATGTTGCCGTAGTTGGCCAGGCCCTTCTCGTCGCTGTGCAGCAGGAACTCCTTCATCTTCTCGACCATCTCGTCAGCGGTGGGGGGCAGGTCGAGTTCCAGGTCTATTACCTTTGGCATTTTTTGCCTCCCGGACAGATATACCTCTTTAGCGCCCTTTAAAGTGGGGGTCTCTTTTCTCAAGA
>Ga0315537_1000286_pt1 | contig 38099 bp, 39 predicted proteins | sample SalMarSW160270MG_FD_203091 | JGI IMG/M metagenome (GOLD analysis project Ga0315537, IMG submission 203091) | Salt marsh sediment microbial communities from the Plum Island Ecosystem LTER, Massachusetts, United States - Salt Marsh Sediment SW1602-70 ... | reverse complement strand
GCAGTCTAGGACGCCGTTTTCCGAAAGCTTCTTCATCGCATAGAGCGCTTTGTCGTAGCTTCCCTTGCCTCTTATCTTTTCGTTTGACTCCCTGTTACCGTCCACGCTGACCGCAGTGTAAACTTCGTTACGCACCAGCTTGTTAAGCCTCTTCTCGTCGAAGACGAATCCGCTGGTTATCAAGCTTACTCCAAAGCCAATTTGTTTGGCATATTCTATGATGTCGAAAATATCCTCTCGTAATAAGGGTTCTCCTCCGCTTATCCCAAAAAAGGGAGAGCCAAAATCATAAACTTCATCAACAATTTTGTATGCAGTTTTAGTGCCCACCTCAGCGTCTTTTGCGTATTCGCGAGTGTAACTGCAGTATAGGCAGCTGCCTACGCATCTTCTGGTGCACCGCCAAGTCACCATGTATAATGGTGGCTTCTTTGAAGCCATCACACATGTCGCTCCTTAAGCACATTTATTTTAAGACTTTTTTCTGATAAAAGGGTTTTTGTAAAGATTCCTTGACTAAACGGGCTTTTTCTTAGTCAAGATTTCTTGACAAGACAAGTTTCTTAGTCAAGATTTCTTGACAAACAAAAGTTTTTCTAAGGAGCGTCCACATAATAATAGTTAAGTGGGTGAGGAAATGTCCAATTCAGAGGAAGAAATTTACTCAACCATGTTTAGTTCTTTGAAGCATCCTGCGCGCCGCAAGATCCTCCGTATGCTCTCGCAGAAGCCAATGACCTTCTCGCAAATGCTGGATGCGGTTGGGGTCTCCAGTTCTCATTTGACGTATCACCTTGAAAACCTCGGTGAACTCTTAACTAAATCTGAGGATGGGCAGTACAAGTTGTCCACTTTCGGCGTCGCTTCTGTGAACACGATGAAAATTGTGGAAGAAGCACCAGCTATTCAATCAAAGTACCGCTTGTCGTTACCTTTAAGGTGGAAGTCAATTCTTGCAATATTAATTATCGGGGTTGTTCTTTTGGCAAGCATGTCCTACATGCAATATGGCACTTTGAACCAACTGTCCAGTGATCATGAAGTCTTGGAGTCAAAGTATGACCAACTGCTATCTTGGAGCGCTGGCACAGACAAAGCGATTATTTTCCTTCGGGACGTTATCCAAATTGACATTACAGAATATCAGGCGACTCTGTCGAGAAACACCGTGGAATCTCGTTCTGATTTAGGCGGAGTCGTCGAGCAGATTCTGGAGTATTCGCTTACAAACAGTGAAAGCAAAATTATTGTAGTTTTCAGGTTTAGAAACAACAAGTTGTCTAGGTGTCAAATATCTTTGTTTGAGGGCTCGCCAATCTACGCACAAGCGCAACCTTACAGCATTTTGGATGCTGCTAAGAATCTGCTTCAGAGGTTCAGGTTCTATGAAGACACTTCGTACTTGGAAGCGATGAGCAAAATTTTAGCCTCAGTTAACGAAACAGAAAACATCGAAATAACAGAGGGCAATACAAAATTGAAGATCTCCAGCTCTGGAGATAACGCAGAAGTCCTGTGGTTATATACGGAAAACGGCGTTGACTTTTCACCAAAAAGCTTGAGCCTAGTTTTCGAAAACCATATTCTGAAAGAACTAACTGACGGCTGGTTTCTATTCACGATTGGAAGCACCGAAGTTAACATTTCCCGCGAAGCAGCTATTCAAATCGCAAGGAACGCCGTGCAGGATTTCACATGGGAAGCCGACGGTGCAGTAGTGTCTGATTTCAGCGTGCTAGAAGAACCGGTTTCTGCTGTGTTTCACCCAACTCTCAGAGAAGCAGGTCTAGCATTAATTCCCTACTGGGAGGTTACACTTTATCTTGATAAGGCTTACCCCGGCGGCGTTAACCGCCTCGTCGTTGGAATTTGGGCGGACACCGGAGAAGTGCGCCGCATTAACACGTTAAGTGGTTAAACAAAGTCGCTATTTAATGCTCATAATGTTCGCTTTCCATGAAAGAAAATAGTGTCCAAACGGGAGAGCATGTTTAACCGTGAAGGGCGTTGTGAAACAAAGAAAAAAAGGAGCCTCAAGGGAACTACACATTAACCACGGACAATCGTCGTTTTACGAAGCGGTTGTTGTGGAGGGCACGGTTGCAGTGGTGACTGCAGGTTGTTGGGTGGTCGCAACTTTTTTGTGGTATAATCTTGCGGCTATGCAAAGCGCTGCTGCCACTACAGCCAGCCAGAAAGACCATTGGAATCCTGCTGACAAAAGAACGGTTAAGGTTACGCCAGAGGCAAAAGGTATGGGCAATGTGTTAGTTGTTGATCCCATCAAGGGGAGATTAAAGTTTAATACGGCTTGAAGAATAACGGTGACAACAACAAGTCCGATTATGAAGAACAGGAACGTGAACAGCGGTTTTTTGTATCCAAAGTCAAGCAGAGGTTTCGCGAAGGACTTAGTCGGCATGACAGAGTAAATTATCATCGCAACGCCGCTTAACAGCAAGGTAAGTAAGCCTATAACGTTAAGCGCCCATATGAACGGTATGGTGAACGAGGTGTCTAGAACCCCGAAGTTCGTGTTCACAGGTGAAGCATTTATCTTTATCAAGTCATCGCCGACTGTAAGCTGCCACCACGGATAAAACATCGACGCCGCAATCACTAAAAGTGTTGTGACGCCGCCAGCGAGTCCAAACCAGTTAAATTTAGTTAATATGGCGTTCATTCGTTTCACCCCTCATAGGCTGGATTCGGAACCTGCATTTTCTGCTCCATTTGGCTTTGGTCAAGCTGAAGTTGAATTCCACTGATGTCTACAGCGAAGTCCACCAAGACGACATCAACAAATTCTTCGTTCCCGTGTTCATCTCGAAAGTGGTTAATTGCCTCGTCTGTCCAAGTGCCGAGAACAGTCAATGTTCCAGTTTCGCCTGCGGCTATGCTGACAGGTTTGCTGAGGCTGGCATTGCCTAAAATAAATCCATGCTCATAGCATTCAATGTTTCCAGACAACGATTTAATAGTAAGATTAACAGGAAAGCTGTTCTTGAACTGGAAAGTCGCTGAGTATGTTCGTGTTGCTGGATCGTATTCTGGTTCTCCCACCATGGTAGGAGGTCCCAGCCCAGACCCGTTGGTGCCTTCGCCGCCACCTGTTAAATCTTCTGCTATCTCATTTAATTCAGGAGGAATGAACAGTCCTAGAAGGTTGTTTTGGTAAGCAAGCAACATTCCTACAATAGGTACAACAATAATGACTATTGTGATTAAAGTCAGAAGCAACCGTACCTTGTCCATGCTTATCTCTCCATTTTTTACTTTACTGGTTATTATAGAGCGCTGGGTTTTTATGGTTTATGAACTCGCAATATTTTTCCAAAAATTTGACGCTAATCTTCCTATGGAAAGGTGGATGCTAACGAGTTTGTGCGCTTTATTCTTTGTAAGGTGTGCTCAGAACCTCTTTGACTTTGTTGCTTATTACTGGTCCAAGCCCGTAAACCGTTTTTGTCCAGTCGTCCACGTTGATAAGCGCGTTCAGCGGTGTCTGATAAGACTTGAGTATGGCGGTGGCTTTTTCTCTTCCGATGTTGGGTAAACTGGCGACGAAATACACTTGGGCGTCAGATAAGGTTTCAGTTTTCTTAAAGGGATGAACCGTTGGGACTCTTTTTTCAACGATTTGTTCTTGTCTGGCAGCCACGTAGAGGAAGTCGATTGTCTCTTTGTAGGATGTTGTGTTGACTATGGCGATGCCGTTCTTTGCCAGATTAAACATGGCGCCCCAAATCGCCACGGGCTGGATGTGGCTGAACTTGTAGATTATGGGCAGATAGCCCTCTAAGAGTATCAGCGACTTCGGATAAGCATCCTTAAGCCCGAACAGCTGCTCAAAAAGGTATCTTCGAGTGAGCGTGTAAACGAAGTCGGTGACGGTTTTTCTTTCCACCGCACACTGGTCAGACAGGATGTAGTCGCCTTTTTCAAGAGTTTCAGTTTTGACTTTAACGCCGCGCTCAATCAAACCTTTAACAATTTTGGCGGCGGTGCTTGCTTCGCGGCTGTCAACAATAATCGTAGGTTCCTCATCGTTCTTCTTTTTTTCATTTAAGTACGGAAGAAGAGTTTCGGTTCCAGACATAGGCTCAACTCATGTTAACGTAACCAGAACTTGGTTTATTTCACTTCCGCTCCCTGAACAATTTACTTCTTTCCGAGAACAACAAACAGAAATGACCAGAATAGCCACTTTGCTATCTAACGAGTTTCCTACGCAGTTGCGCTCCGCTTCTGTGAAACGTGAAACTTGACTATTCGTACCTTGTTAAGTATAACGGTTTTTGCGCTTCTTTTCGTCTTTCTTCCAAAGGCACATCTTTTAATGAAATGTTCTCCATCATTTCGTCTAAGCGTTCTTCGGTAGTTTCTTTCTGCAAGCTGGGGCGAAGTTCCTTATCTAGCAGGGATCTCCTTGATTTTCTAACGCGAGAACCCATAGCTACTCACTTCTGGTCTCAACTTCCAAATTATACTATATGTCTGTGCAAGACTTTAAAACTTGTGTTTGTCACGATAGAACGAACAACGCCCACTATGGACTAGAACAACAGCTAACATGTTCTATAACAGTCTTCTATGCATTACTGCCGTCTAGACTAAATTATACGTTCTAACGAATGCGTGCGGCAAGAAAAAGCGTTCAAAAGAGTTGTTGACAAAAAAAGATGGGAAAGTTTAAAGTCCCTTTTTGGTGATTTCCTTTACGACGCCAGCAGCGACAGTTGTGCCCATATCTCTAACGGCGAAGCGACCGAGTTCTGGAAAGTCCTGGTAGGTTTCTATGGCTATTGGGCGCAGAGGTTCCATCCTTACCCAAGCTGCGTCGCCGGTTTTGAGAAAGCTGGGTTTTTCTTCGACAACTTGGCCTGTGCGCGGGTCGATTTTCTTTAGGAGTTCAGTGAACCTGCAAGCGATTTGGCCTGTGTGGTAGTGGAGAACTGGTGTGTATCCAGCGGCGATGGCGGTTGGGTGGTAAATCACGATTATTTGTCCTATGAACTCTGTGGCTACGGTAGGCGGGTTGTCCACTGGTCCTGCTACGTCTCCGCGGTGAATTTCCGTTTTGGCTATGCCTCTCACGTTCATTCCAATGTTGTCGCCTGGCTCAGCTACAGGGATTCTGGTGTGGTGCATTTCCATAGATTTCACTTCTGCAGTCTTGTTGGATGGCATGAAAACGAGGTTGACGCCTTCCTTAAGCACGCCTGTTTCAACTCTGCCAACAGGAACAGTGCCTATGCCGGTGATGCTGTAAATGTCTTGAATTGGAATTCGTAATGGTTTGTTAGTTGGCTTAGGAGGCAATTCAAAAAGATCCAACGCTTCCATCAAAGTCGGCCCAGTGTACCATGGCATCTTGTCGCTTTTCTTAACTAAATTGTCGCCTGTCCATCCTGAAACGGGCACAAAGTGAACCTTCTCAACCTTAAAGCCCACCATTTTGAGCATCCGTGAAATTTCATTCTTGATCTCGTTGTACCTCTCTTCACCCCAGTTGACAGTTGCATCGTCCATTTTGTTAACTGCAACAGCCAACTGGCGAACGCCTAAAGTGAAAGCCAGAAAAGCGTGTTCGCGTGTTTGACCGCCTGGACCGATGCCAGCTTCAAACTCGCCTCTTTTAGCTGAGCAGAAAAGTATAGCGCCATCGGCTTGGCTTGCACCTGTGATCATGTTCTTGACGAAGTCTCTGTGTCCTGGCGCGTCTATGACTGTGAAGTAATATTTGTTGGTTTCGAATTTCAAGAATCGCAGGTCGATTGTTAAGCCTCTTTCTCGTTCTTCTTTGAGGTTGTCGAGTACCCAAGCGTACTTGAATGTGCCCTTGCCCATTTTCCCGGCTTCATCTTCAAAAGCCTTTATTGTTCTCTCGTCAATTGCGCCTGCTAAGTACAGCAAGTGTCCGGTGGTGGTGGATTTTCCGTGGTCAACGTGTCCCATGATTACGAGGTTTAAGTGGGGTTTCGCGCTTTTGCTCATTCATTTTTCCTTCCTATATTTTTCGTTTTTTCCTTAAATTTTAGTGCGTTAACACAACTGTTCTTCCAATTATTTTAAGTTTATCATCGGACGCCCAGCGTTTATGATACGTATTTTGAGAACTTTTTAGGTCATCTAAAGAGAATTACGCATTCTTTTCAGTCAAGTAGTCGAAGCTGGCACTCAGAACCTGCTTCGCCTCTTCCACGGTGGCTACGGTTGTTAATTCAAATGTGTCGTCTTTGAAATGGTCTAGTCCTATATATTTCATGGTTTTTCGGCATTAGAAAATGTTCATCAGTTTTAGAACAGCAGCGACTGCTATAATTGAAGACACGAACAATAGGACCTTTCTTTTTGCCGTAAAGAAACCCTCTTGTACCTCTGCTTCTTGAACTTCGTACTCTTTGACTTCCCCTGTTTTGGTGTTAATCTGTACTCTTGCAGTTCCCTTTTGAAGGCTTAGTTCCACAACATTATTTTCACCATCAAGATAAACCTTGGTCGGAAATTGACCCTGTTCATAACCCAAACGCTTCATGAAATCAACTGCCGAATGCGCCGCATTTTCCGTGTTGCGCCAGGAAGCATCTTTCGACTCATATAAGTTAGACGAAATATTAGTTCCTCTTTCAACTATAGCATTTTCGCTCCGATCTTTAATTGTTGGATTTGAAACGTATGTGTCGTCAAGAGACCGCGGTTGCTCTGGTTCACCTCGAAAAAATTGTGCTTCTATGGCTGGAAGATTTTCATGGGAAGTTTCCGAAGAATTTCCCGCGAGTTTTTTAGAGGCTTTCGTCTCAAATTTTCCTAGGGTCACGTCGCCGCTGATGCCGTTTATTAGTGCAGTGACCTGTTTTCTGTTTTTTATGTTTTGATAAGTGAGCTCATAAATCGGGCTGTAAATTATTATGCGCTCGTTAATTTCAAATATTTCTCTGATAATTTCTGCAACATCTGAAGGTCTTTTAGCGATTCTAGAGCGAAGTAGCTCTATTTCTTCTTCTAGAGAAATTTTTGGCTTTCTTAAATCATAATCGACTCTTGGCTGATTTTCCAGTTCACTTTCAAAAGGCGCGAAAAGCAAATTTTCAGGTGAGACTTCCCGCATCATTCTATCAAGAACTAAATATGTTTCACTTTTGTAATGGGAATGCTCCTCACCCACCAACTTAATTACCTTGGCAGTTTTTCCTGGAGCTAAAGGTTCGGGTTTTAACTTTTTGCCATCAACAAACATTTCTTGCGTCTTATCTTCAACTTTGAGGGCGTAATTATACCTCTTGCAATAATCAATGGAGTATTTTCCGCCGATAACAATGTATGGCTCATAATATTTGTTAAATGAAATAAGTGATATATCTTCGCGTCGAGGTTTCAGAATGCCAAATCTGGCGAAAAAACTTGTTTTTAATTTGTCACCCTGCAACCTCACTCTATTCGAATCAAGTCGAGGTTTGAGAATGATAGTCTTTGTATCAACTACCTTCTGTGGCAAGATCTCGGTTTCTGCCATGAATTTCACTTGCGTTTTGTTCTATTTTTGGAAACTTAATAGCTCTTATGAATCAGTACTTCACATTAGATTTCAAAATTCCATGTTGCCGCTTATCTACTATGTAACTTCTCCACAAACCTTTGCATCAAGCGATAACTACTAAAATTTTGAAGAGACGAAAGATGTTAGAAAGAAATCGAAATTTGCGAAAGCCATGAACCCTATGTTCGATTTTTAGTTTTCCGCTTCCTCAGGTTCCTAAAGGGCGCTTCTGCTCCTCTGAGCTTTTTACACTCTTAACGCCGTTTCCATGCGGGAATGTAGGCACTGTGTATACTTCAGTGACGCCGTTAAGGCCCTTTACCTTTTTTTGAACAAACTCTAAGACTTGAGCACTGTCTTCAGCGTTGATCCAAATCCCTACGTCCCAAGACCCGAAAATGTTCATGCTGTAACAAAGGTCTACACCAGAAACAGGTTTTTCATCTAGTTTTCTTATGTCGCCTAGAATGTCGACTATTTTACCTGGGTTCAATTTCATCAGGACTAAATATTCGGGCATGCTGCTTTTTTCCCTCCAGTTTTTTCTTTTAGTATGATATGCAACGTCTAACTTAAATATTACGATTTACGAATACTTATTTCAGGTGGATTTTAAGAAACAAAGGCAAATAGCAGAAAAACAAGCCACACTGGAAAAAGCTAAAATGAAGGCTACTGATTCTTTCCAGACATTCTAAGGAACCCAGGATGAGAATAATCAAATATCCAAGTCTGAGACAGCCAAATCGCCTTAAAGCAGTCTCTATGATAATAACCCTTTACCTGTCCAAGAGAACTCTTAAGCACGACTTCTTGACCCTGCTCTATTAGCTTGCCGCACTCGTTACATGTCAAATCTTTTTGTTTTTCTGATTGCAGCTTCTTCAAAGCTTCACATTGCATCCTTAACTCAGAAACTTGGTTTTTCAAAGATTGAAGTCTAGCCAAAACAGCCTCAACCTTCTCCTTTCGCTCAACCGCACTAGTGCGGCAACGAACATCATTTATCTGCATCTTTCAAACCTATCTCTTTATGCAATAGACAGCTTACAAAGAGAAACTAACATGAATACATAATACTTTATTTCGACGATAGTAATATTTCAAAACTAAACGCAATTGGAGAAGAGGTCAACAACCGAAAATGCTGAAGATCAGGAAGCCGTGAAAGAGACAGGCGAAGCTTATGAAGAGGAACAAGAAACAGACGAGGACACTCTTACGGTAACGGCGCTCAACGGCGAAGAAGAAGTAAACGAAAACTTCGAGACACAATAAGAAAAGAAAGCATAGCCTTCTACTAAAAAAGATGCTTCACCCCTTGAACCGCGAAGAATAAAGTATTTTACAACAGCGGTTGTGGAGCATTCTCGAGTTAGATTCGGGACTAGAAATTGTATTAAACTTGTTTTCGCTGAATATTAGGCTGAAGCAGTATGCCGACGAATTTGCCTCCTGAAGCCAAGGACAAGTGGGCTGAGGTTGAAGCCACGCGGAATCCACGCGAGAAGCTTCAGCGGATGCAGGAGTTCCTGAGTTTGGTGCCGCAGCATAAAGGCACTATGAAGCTGCGTGGGCAGGTTAAGAAGAAGATGGCTGTTCTGCGAAAGGAGATGGAGGAGCGCAAGCAGAAGCGTGCTGGGCGGGGCGGACCGAAGTTTTTTATTGAGAAGGAGGGTGCAGCGCAAGTGGTGCTTTTGGGCGTGACTAACGTCGGCAAGAGTTGCCTGTTGTCGGCGGTGACGAATGCGACCGTGGCGGTGTCGACGGCACCTTATACCACGCGTGAGCCTGTGCCTGCTGTGATGAACTTCGAGGATGTGCAGTTTCAGGTTGTGGAGGCGCCCGCGGTAATGGAAGGCTCAGCGGATGGGCGCGCTTGGGGTTTGCAGTCGCTTGCGCTTGCGCGTAACGCGGATGGGCTGATTTTGATGGTGGATTTGTCTTGTGATGCGGTGGCGCAGTTAAGCCTTGTTTTGGGTGAGTTGGAGAAGGCGCGTGTGCTTGTCAGTAAGCCTCGGGGCAGGGTGGATATTGATAGGCGGTATATGGGTGCGGGTTTGCGCATTATCCTTGTGGGCAAGCTTGTGGACTGCAGCACGCGGGAGGTTGAGGCGCTTTTGCGGAGCTATCGCATTGGAGATGCGGTGGTGAAGATTTCTGGCGAGGTGACGTTGGACGAGGTGGAGGATGCGATTTTTGAGAGTACTACGTATAGGCCGGCGGTTGTGGTGGCGAATAAGTTGGATGGGGCGGGTGCGGAGGCGAATTTGCGGCGGTTGGAGCGGTTTGTGGGTGGGCGGTTTCCGGTGGTTGCTGTTTCATGCGAGAAAAAGTTGGGTTTGGAGCGGCTTGGTGCTGTGCTGTTCAGCGCGTTGGGTGTGATTCGGGTTTACACGAAGGAGCCTGGCGCTAGGGAGCCTTCGCAGCGTCCGTTTACGCTTCGGCGCGGTGCGACATTGGCGGATTTGGCGCGGAGTATTCATTCGGATTTTGAGCGGGATTTTACTTTTGCCCGTGTGTGGGCTGAACGGTTGGTTTTTAGTCCTCAGAAGGTTGGGTTGGGTTTTGCCTTAGAAGATGGGGATGTTGTGGAGATTCATGTGCGTTAGCGGCTGGATTGGGCGATGCGTTCTATTTCGTGGCGTTTGGCGATGGCTGAGCTTTTGATGTCGTGGTTAGCGGCGAGGATTAGTTCGTCTGCTAGTGTTTCTTGTATGCTACGTGGGTTGTTGGAGCTGGCGGCGCGTGCGCCTTCTGCGAGGTGGCGTATGGCGAGGTCTATGCGACGTTGCGGCGCGATGTCCACAGACATGTGGTAGACGACTCCGCCGTAGCTGACGCGTGTTGTGTCTTCGCATGGTGCAGAGTTTTCTACGGCTTGGACGAGGATTTCTACGGGGTTTTTTCCCGTGCGTAGGTGGATTATTTCGAATGCTTGCTTGACGATGTTGGTGGTTTTGGCTTTTTTGCCTGCGTTTTTGCCTGGGCGCATGAGGTTGTTGATTAGGCGTTCGACTATGTTTACGTGTGCTTTGCGGAAGCGCTGGTGCTCGTGTCGTCCCATGCTGTGTGGCGTGGTCATGGGTGTGAGGTTTAGGTAGCGTTTTAAGCCTATGTCTTTGACTTCTATGCCTGTGAAGGTCCATTTTTGGAAGAGTTTGATTTCTGGTTTTGCGCTCACTGCTGGGTCACCGTGCGGGTTTGGTTTTGCGTCCGTAGACGAGTTCGTTTAGGCTTACGCCGTTGACTGTGACGACTTTCCAGCGGACGCCTGGGATGTCGCCCATGGCTCCGCCTCGGGTGCCGCCTATGCCTTCGACGACGACTTCGTCGTGCTCGTCTACGAGGTTTAGGGCGCCGTCTCCTGGGAGGAAGGCGGTTATGAGGCGTCCGTTTTTGATGAGTTGTGTCCTGACGCATTTGCGTATGGCGCTGTTCGGCTGCTTCGACTCAACGCCTACTTTTTCTAGGACTATGCCGCGTGATTGTGGTGCTCCTTGTAGGGGGTCAACTTTCTCGTCTAGGCGGAGCATGCGGCGGTTAAAGTAGCGATCTGACCAACGGAATCGTTTCCGTTTCTTTTTGAGTTGTCGGGCGGCGAATTCGCCTCTTGGGGATTTTGGGCACATGCCTTAATGTTTCCTCTTTTGCACAGCATAAACACCAACACACATATATAAACAAAACGAACCAAAAAACGCATACTTCAAAAACGCGGGGGGGTCCAATGTAACTTAAGCCATCCTTGCGATGCATGCGGGAAACCCATAGGCGGCGGCTACAAGCACTGTCAAAAATGCAACATTTACTTCTGCTGGTACTGCGGATACGTATTACAGAAGAATTCTAAGGAATATCCAGTGAAGTGCCAAATGTGAAGTGAAGAATTCAATTGATTACTCTTTACTTGTATGTGTTTTTTCTCTATCGTTTAGGATTAACTTGTACAACACTTTGGTTGCAAAAGAGGTAAGGTTTTATACATCACCCATAAAAATGTCCAACAGAACTATACGAACCTTTTGAACAAAGTGAAAGAATGTTTTTAGCTGACGAAGAAACAATAATTAATAGTGAAAGACTGAAGCAAAGTGATATGAATGGTGGAGTATGTTAGAGGAAGCAAAATTGATAAGTGGCATTGGTGTAAGAACTGCACTCAATATCCCATGTACATCTACCAAAAGACCTCTGTAGAACCAGCTTCTGACCTCTGTGAACAGTGCAAAACATTGGAAGACAACAGAAAGTGCAAAATGTAAAGAGCTGAACAGGACAGCAAAAAACACAACAAAGTCATCTAAAATTGTTTTTTATGAAATCCTTGGAATGATTGTGAAGTGAAAAACTATAATTTGAGATGAAGTTGCAACCATAGTGAATATTTGGATTCCCAGCTGAGGAAACTAAAAATATGACTTTTGATATAATTATTGTTTTGGGAGTGTGAGAATACGGTGGAGTATGTTATGGTTGAGTATGTTAAAGGGCTTCCGCCTGATAGATGGCACTGGTGTAAGAACTGCTCACAATATCCACTGAAAGTCTACAAGAGACGCTTAAGAAGACCTCAACATGACCTTTGCGACGAGTGTAAAGCAAAGGAAAACAATAAGAGTTGCACAATTTAAAGGGCTAAACAGAATAATGTAAGAGTCTCAACAAAGTCATCCGAGATTCCTTTTTTTCTGGTTTTTGCACAAATTATTTAGGGTTTGTTTGACGATACTATTATTTGTGGTGTTTATGGGTCTGCTTAAGAAAGTAAAGGACAAGACTGAAGCCTCAGTCAAGAAAGTTGGAAAAGAAGGAACTAAGCTTGGAAAGAAGGGACTGGAAGGGACTAAGAAGGTAGCGAAGAAAGGTGCTGAGGCAACCAAGAAGACTGCCAAGAAAGCAAAGAAAAAGATTACTTAGAAGCCTATTTTCCAACACTCCATATTTTTTTACTAACTTTTGGAATGCTTTTGAATGCATTGTTAGATATTCTTTTTTAATTAGGGGGAGCCAGTGAGGCAAATTGGAGAGCTGAATTACTACATTGGTGTCAAGACTTCTTTATGAAACCTGAGTATCCTCACCAGCTCCCAAGAAAAGGAAGTGCACTTTAATTTAGTGATTACCCATATAGACTATGTAGAATTCATAGTTCGTAACCTAGCATTTCTCAAGAGAAATCTTTGACATAGTTAGAATGTTTGTGAAGTAAAAAGTATTATAGCTGAACCGAAAGAGCCAATCAGAATAAATCAAATCTGTATAGTGTAGAAACAGCTTAAGCACGAAACGAAAAAGCAACTTTGAATGGTCAACAGAGATTGCTTTCAAAGTTCAGAGAAAGCCTAAATGCAAAGATATTATTCCTTTTTCTCTGATTTGGGTATGCCTATCCATCTTGGAGTTCTATTCAAATAATCTCTGTAATCGCTCCCATAATTCTCAAGAAGGAACTGTTCTTCAGCAGATATTATTGTGCGTAGCAAGACAAAATCTGCAATTGCTATTAACAGAAAAAGCCAAGAAAGACAGGCTATTCCGATGCTCATCTTAACAAAAACGTCACTAACATATGAGGGATTTCTTGAAATACTATAAACACCTTTAGTAACTAACTTATCTGTAGGAGTAGAAGCAAAATTTATAACTCCTAAAATTAGAAAACACATGAATAGCAAATAGACTAACAGACCAATAATAAACCAGATAGTGTTTAATTTCAAAGGCAGAAATATGCTATAAGCATATGACAAAAGGTCTATTGAAAAATACAGGATAGTTGCTGTTTTCACCTTTTTAGGAACACTTGAGGCTTCTAAAGATTTCCTTTTACTTAATGTCTTAGCACCAAATACGGAAACAATTATTATTGGAAGAATTAAAATCCAAGCATTCCACAAACCCAACTCAAACGCTGGTATAAGCGACACAATTTCCCTCTTTATAGTTCATTTGTCGCATATCTAACATTTTTGGTGCATTATTTAGTATAAAGCTGAAGTTCCTAGTAGTGAATGACGGCAAAAGCAACTGTGAATGAATCAATAGAAATATCTTCCACAAATCAAAAAAGCTGATAAAGACTGATAAGGACAACGTTCAGAACCACAAAAACCCTACACATAAGGAAACGATGAGAGCCGCTACTGTATATATAAGAGATGGGGTAGTTTCGCAGAGCACTATAGCGTGTTGACTGTTAAAATGGGGTTTATGTGATTTTGAGTAGTATTTGTTCGGGGATTCCTTCTTTTTCAAGCACTAAATAGTGTATGCCTTCGGTGTCGCCGAACTGGTCAAGCGGCGCCAAGGCTTCCTTAGCTTTTTGCAGGTCCATCAAGCGCTGCTGGTGGCTTCTCACCACACTTTCTATGGCTGTTAACTCGTTTAAGGGCGTGGCATCCAAGACTATCTCCAAGCCGTTCACTTCTATTTGCTCCGCGCTTTCTGCAACTTGCTTTTTGCCCGCTACCTTACTGACTACGTCGTGCAGCCTCTTCGATTTTTCAGCTACCGCTCTAACGTTGTCTAGTCGGCGCAGGCAATCGCCGAGCGCGCTTTTTGCCGCGGCTATTTCATTGTCTATTTTCTCCGCGATTTCCACGGCTGAACCGTATTCTTTTATGCCGACAAACTCGTTTTCCGCGGCTTTCACGTCCACGTCTGCGTACACTGGCAAATCAGCGTCTTCTGCGGCTTCAGCTGGTTTCGCTTTGGCTGGTTTTCTGGTTTTTTTCGCTTTTCTGCTTGGTTTTTCTGGTTTTTCGGTTACTTCGGGTTCGGGTTCTTCGGTTACCTTTGGTTCTTCGGCTTCAGGTTTTTTCTTGAATATGTTGTCGAACATTTGCGCTCGCCAACATCATATCATGTATTAATATATAATAATGGCTATTCTGCCACAAACAATATTCCCAAAACAGACATAACCGCAGCCAGAAACCCACATCAATTTCCATGCTCCCCCGCAAGTTGCTGACGATTCCAAGCACAAATCAAAACTTGCAAATTAATTAATTTATGAATTAGTGAATTTCGTCAAGCTTCAAATAAGCGCCGTTCCCAACCCATCCTCAAAGGAGGTGAACACCGAAAAACAACGCGGATTCTGATTTGGGCTATTCTGTTTACGCCCGACTGCACAGGAAAACAGCATATTTGGAGCCTAATAGCCAATCAATGCAGAAACCTATAGAGGGGGTCTACCCGCACCAGCACTTCCACCTTTAAATAAGGGGGCTATACTCACCGAGAGCACAACAGACAAAAATGAAAACATTATAACCCACAACCAACAAACACACAAACAAGGCGCAAAACCACCATGCTAATCGCAGGCATAGACGAAGCAGGACGCGGCTGCATCATCGGACCACTAGTCATCGCAGGAGTCCTAATAAAAGAAGAAAACCTACCCCTCCTAACACAAATAGGTGTAAAAGACTCAAAACTCCTCTCCCCCAAAAAACGCCAAACCCTCGCCACAAAAATCACCCAAATAGCAGAAAAACACCACATCATAAAACTCACACCAAAACAAATCGACCAAGCAGTAAACAGCAAAAGAAAACACCACAAACTAAACAGACTAGAAGCACAAACCATGACACAAATAATAAACACCCTAAAACCAGACAAAACCTACGTCGACGCCGCCGACGTAAACGAAGAACGCTTCAAACACCACATCCAAGAAGACCTAACAACCAAAACAAAAATCACCTCCAAACACAAAGCCGACAAAATCTACCCCGTCGTCTCCGCCGCCTCAATCATAGCAAAAGTAGAACGCGACAAAGAAATCGCCACTCTAAAGGACAAATACGGCGACTTCGGCAGCGGATACCTAACAGACCAAAAAACCATAAACTTCCTAAAACAATGGCTCCAAACACACGCCGAATACGCCGACTGCGTAAGAAAATCTTGGAAACCCGCAAAACAAGCCAAAAACGAAAAAGGCACAGTGCAAAAGAAACTCGCCTAAACGCTAGCAATCAAATCCTCAGGCGTACGCATCACAGACAACTCATCCATACAAACACAGGAGACATCCCTGCCAGAATACTTCCGTTTCTCCGTAATCAAAACCGGATACGCATTAACCACACGACAAATACTCAGAAGCTCTTCCACTCTATTATCCAAATTCCTTTCACCGTTCACGGCAACACTACCCACTATCACATACCTGCCGCTTGGAACATTCATGACAAAATCAAAAGGCGCCTTGTAAACAGGAGAAATGTCACAGAAAGCGAATTTTCTGAAAATTTTTTGAAGAAGCACCTTTGCAACGATGGCATGTGTCGCCTTTATAAGGAGGCACTGGCTTTGTTTTCGTGTTCTCTCAAGAATGTTTATGGGCTTCGCCACTGGAACCCCCAGCGTCTTAGCCAATTTGTACGCTGCCGCCACTGACGCCTTGGTCATGCCCCTTTCATAACCGTAAAGGGTTCTGCGGGAAACACCTATCATTGCTGCAAGCTTGCCAACGGAGAGGCCTAGCTCCTTTCGTCTCTTCTCGATAAGTGCGCCGTCAATTTCAACGGTATAGCCTCCTGGTCCTGCGTAGATTAACGGGTTCGCCGTTTGGAGCACTATGTTCTTTATGGTTTTCTCTGTTACCACGAAAACCGCGTTTCGCGAGTAAACCGTGTCATCTGCTAGGGGTTTGCCATGCGCTTGCTGGCTGATTATCAAGGAAGCGGCTGAAAGGCGGCTAGCTATTACTTTGAGTTCCCGAGCGCTCTGAGCGGGAAATGTGTCCACGTTAGAGTTAACTTTTACTAAAACGGTTTTGTCGTCTTTCCTTGCTGCGAAGTCGAAGCAGCTTGGGCGTGAACAGCATATTTGGGAAACCTGAAAGCCAGCTTCTTTCAGCGCGACCCCGAGGTGGACCGCGTTTTCCATTTCCCAATGGTTCATTCTGCCGTCACATGAGGTATCAAACTGCACTGAAAAATATAAACAATGCTCTCTACCTGAAAAAAAGTGAAAAGGCTGTTCAAGTTGAAGAACCAAAAAGTAACAGTGGAGAATAGTGCTCGGAACAGACTATACCCCCCTTATATAAAGGCTGAACTTTTGCTTGAAGTTCAGGTTAGATTTTTGCCCTTTTATCGTTGTGCCACTATCATGGCATGCGCTTTGTCGTAAGGCTCCAAACGCACAATTTCCTGGACGTCGAAGCCGCGTTTCTTCAAGACATTGGCTTCTTGTTTGTAGACTGCAAGCGGGTTCTTCGTCACGTCAATGCTCTGCGACTTCACAGCCAGCATAACCCACCCCGACGGCTTAAGGAAAACGTCGGCGTTGTCAGCTAAAATCTTGGCTTGTTCAGGCTGCGCTATGTCACAGTAGATGCAGTCCACTTTTCCCGGGATGAACATGGCGTATTTTTCTGGAAAACGCGCGTCAGCCAAGAACGGCGACATATTAAGCCTGTACGCTGCAACGTTGTTGACTAAGTCTCTTATGGATCGTGAAGCGAACTCCACGCAGTAAACGTGGCCTTTTTCGCCGACGATGTCTGAAACGTGGCTCGGCGTGGTTCCAGATGCAGCACCCAAATAAAGAACCCGATTGCCCAGCGTTATGGGAACCGTCTTTACGCCTTTGATGATGGCTGCTGCCAGCTTGCTCCTGAAAGCGTCCCAAACGCGGTACTCAACCCTCTTAAAGCGGATTAGCCTCTCGCCGTAAACGGTTCTGCCCGGCGCCAAGTTCCGCGTGGCTAACCGCTGCGTGCCGTCCTCAAGAATGGTCTGATAGATTTCCGCGAACTGTGGGTGAGGCTTAACCTTTACGTGCACGCCTGTTCTTTCTCCGCTTCTGGTCTCGCCACCGTTGCTCCCTACGCTCTGGTCTCTGTTCCCTCCGTTCGAACCTCGGCTTCTTCTCTTTCGGTGGCGGTGGCTCCTTGTACTTCTCGCGAATCTCCGCCAGCCTCTTGTCCACGTCCGCCTTCAAAGCGTCGCCAACGTACTTGCCTCCAAAAGCATCAGCCCTCGCAGCAATGGCTATTTTCCCAGCCAATGCCCTAGCAATTTTGCCTCTCTGCCACCTTTTAGCATCATGCAACAACGCATGCTGGAAAATCAAGCCGTGCTTTGGCGGTCTAGCTCCCGTTTTCAACGAGCGGAATAGGGCTTTTTCCGCGCCCAAAACCTGAATCGTGCTGGCTGGTCTCATGGCAAGATTCTGCAGGCTGCCAGCTATGGCGATTAAGCGTGCGCCTAGAAGCGCGCCAGCTACTGCTCGGGTGTTGGGCGCCACTTCCTCCATGGTCTTATCCACGTAGTTCTCCATGTTCTTTCGCAGTCCGTATAGCTCCAGCACGTTGCGGCTTAAGGCTTGAATTTCCGCCAAATCCTGCTCCGCCACGTCCGCGCCCATGCTTGTTTCAGCGGCTTTCGCTGTTACTTCAGCCCGTTCTTTCGGTATTCCCTCTTTTTCAAGAGTTTCAAACGAAAAGTTATCTCGATAGCCCAAATTCATGACCAGACGCGCGTAAGTCTCATGTTTTTCGATTAGTCGGTCAAGTTCGGGAAAATGGATGCCGTACCATTCGCGGAGGCGCCCCATGAACAGGTTCACGGTCCTGTCCAAATCATCAAGCGTCTGAATAGCTTGAGCGATTACCAAATCTCTTTTTTCAGCGGCGCCCTTAACTCGCAGTTTGGCGAGTTCCATGCTGACGTTGCGGTTCCACGCTGCAAGCTCCTTAGCGTCTTTGGCAAAGCCAGTTTCAACCGCCACCTGCTCCATCCGACCGCGCAGAGCCTCAACCTTCGAAGCCTTTGCCACTTCAACGCCAACGCCGAGCTTTCGCTGCGCGTCGTTGGCTATGCCTGCGTTCTCGAAAACGAAAACGTCATAGCCGCGGTTCTGAAGCGTGGTCAACAAGGATGAGATTTCAGAGATTTTCCCAGATTCAATCTTCATGATGCTTTTGGCGGCTGCCAGCGGCTTCTTCGAAAACAACACCTTTTCCGCAAGGTTGCCTTGCTCGTCGAAAGCCGCAACGCCGAAGGGAAACTGAACTATCACAGTTTTCATATCTAAGCCCCTATTCACAAGCTAACTATTGCATGGCGCCATCTTAATAAATAGTAGTTAATTTAAAGGAAAATTTTCATAAACGAGCTTTCTTACTATTCAAATGTTCGAGATTTTCATAATGATTTCTCGGTATTTCTCGTCATTGAAGCATTTTGCGCAAGCTATCAATACAAGTCTGCTCTCAGTTCCCCTACCCTTATATATCGTGAAATATTTGCCATCTTTGATTTCTTCTCCACACAATCCGCACTTCTTCATCTTTTCCCCCCGTATTCTTTTCCATGTTCTGTTGATTTAAGTTTTTGATTATAGAAATTAAGAATAAAAAAAGGGAAGGTTGCGTGGGACATGGGAAAAATCCCTAAAAGGTAGAAATCAGTAGACTCGAGTAGATATGTTGATTAACTTGATTGTTCTCTTTATTTTAGGGATTATTGATTTGACTTTTGAGTTGATAATCTTCAAAGGAGATTATGATAGAGGCTGTCATGCTTGGAACCATTTGCGATTCGCTGTTGTAGACTTGAACAGGTCTAAAAGCTATCCGGAAAACTTTGTTAGCATGTTGCCAATGAGAATAGATTCTGATGGGAAGATGCCGAGTGTTTTCACGAAGTTTTTCGGAAACAAAAGCTTGAAAATTGCTAGAGGATTATTGACTGAATCTTTGAAGAAGGAGCATGGTTCTGAAATTAAAGCTGAGATAGAGAGAAGGTTAAACCTACTTGACCCTAACCCAGTCATTCATATCAAATGCCGTGTCTGCAGAAAATTCTTTCAAACTCAAAAAGAAAGAGCATTCAAGCAAAAAATCTGTCCAGAATGCATGAAAAGATTTGACAGAAAAGAATAAACAGAAATGTCAAATTGGTGAATTGAATTGGGAATGAAAAGTGCAAAGAAGAAACCGTTGACTAAGAAAGAGCGAAAAGAGAAGAGGAAAAAACGCAAAGAAAAGCAAGCAAAATAGCAGGCTTCTGTGCTATTTGCCAACTTTCGCGTCATGTTTTTTCTTTTTTTGTTTGTTCTTCTTTTTCAACGAAGGCATAATTCGCCCTCCACCAAGAACAGCGCGTGCTACTTGAATGTTCTGAGATCTAATGCCATATAATTCACATTGAATGTTTAAAGCAATCGCTAACAAAAAAGGGAAAAGGTTACGTGGGACATGAGAAAAATCCAAAAACGAACCGAGATACCTCACCTCGGCCAATCTATTATAATCGGTCTTAAAAAAAGGGAATTTTGCGGGAGATATCGCCACTGAGATTTATACTAAATAGTTGTTGCCGCAACAGCCTATTTGGAGCCTAATAGCGGATGTATGCAGAAAACTATAGAGGGGAGGTCGCTATTGGCGTTTTTCTCAACCATTAGCATGTTGAAAACAAGCCAAATCTGCTATTTGCAGTATGTAAAAGGGGGCTATAGTCTTGTGTGAGCGCATTAGTTCTAGCCTATTTGATTGATTTGCTCCTTAATGTGCGCGATACCTAAAGTTTAAACTGTGGCTCTGGTAATTAGGTATGCGCTATTTGAGGGGAAACGAAAGTTGGTGAGACTTCCGCATCGTGCACGCGGCGTAAAAGTTCTAAAAGCCGTTTCGTCACCTCTCAGACTGCAAATCCTAAACTTGCTTTCCGATAAAAACGCCCTCTCATACACAGAGTTAATGAACGCGCTGAAAATGAACCCAAGCAGAGACGCAGGAAGATTCGCCTACCACCTAAAATTTCTGCTCAAAGCAAACTTGGTCGAAGCAGACGCAGAAGCAAAAAAGTACTATTTAACCGACCTGGGCAAAATGGTTCTTGACGTAGCGGACAAAGTAGAAAAGAAAGCCTTCACGCCAAGAGGAATGATTGTTCGCACCTCACATTTCACGCTGGAAGAGTTTGACGCCAACAAAATCGCCAATTCACTCATAAAAGAAGCCAAAGTGCCAGCCGAACTCGCACAGAAAGCAGCTAAAGAAGCGGAAAAGCGCCTGCTTAAGTCGAAAACCAAGTATCTGACAGCGCCTCTGGTCAGAGAAATTGTAAACGCCATCCTCGTCGAAAAAGGACTTGAAGATTATCGCCATAAACTCACGCGGTTAGGCATGCCAGTTTATGAAGTAACCGCCCTGATAGACGCTAAAGACCACCCACATGGTTCATCGGCTCTGCTTTCGAAAGCAGGAAAAACAGTGTTCGGAGAATACACGCTTCTGAACGTTTTCCCAAGAGACATTGCCGACGCTCACGTAGCCGGTGCACTTCACGTGAATGCGTTAGGCACATGGATTCTGAAGCCAAACGAAGTAATGCACGACTTGCGATTTTTCTTTCAAAACGGCCTTAAACTGGCTAGCCCCTTTCAAATCTCAGAGGGTCCTCCTCAAAATTTTGAAGCTGCATTATCAATTGCCTTTACTGTCCTCTTGCACACTAGCAGGGAAATAAATGAAATTCAAACTTGCGATTACTTCAACGTGTTTCTCGCACCCTTTATAAGGGGAATTGACGCTGCAAGGGTAAAGGAAAACCTGCGCATATTCATATTGAACGTTCATCACCACGCAGAGACTGCGCTGGGACTGGAGCTTTCGATTCCAAAATTCATTGCAGACAAGACAGCTATTGGACCTGAAGGAAAAACGTGTGGCAAATATGGAGACTTCGCCGAAGAGAGCCGATTGTTGGCATCGCTTGTCATTGAAGTGTTCACGGAAGAAAGCTCTCCGAAACCCTTGCTTAACCCCAAACTTATTGTTAAAATACGCAGTGAAGCGTTAGCAGATGAACAGGCAAGGGCAGTTCTTCTGAAAGCTCACAGTTTGGCGGCGGAAAAGGGAACCCCATACTTTGCTAATACGCTACAAAAAGAAGGAAAATACACGGTTTTTTCTACTTCAGGCCTCAAACTTGGCGCTGATTTAACTGGGGACTGGGAAACAGACACTTTACGAACAGGCTGCCTCGGAATCGTAACGATTAATCTGCCCCGAATCGTTCACGAAAGCGAGAAGGACAAAAGCAAGTTTTTTGAAATTTTAAAAGAACGATACGAGCTGGCAGCCCGTGCATTAAGAATCAAATACAGGGCACTTAAACAGCGCGGAAAAAGCTCACTTCCATTCATGATGCAGAGTTCCAACGGTGATACGTATTTCAGGCTTGAAAACTGTTCACGCATAATAAATTTTGCAGGATTCCGGGAATCTGTGGAAACTTTCTGCGAGAAAAACCTAAGCCATGAAGAAAGCGTCAAGTTCGCGGAGGAAATCGTCAAGAACGTGCTGACTTTCAAGCATAAAGTCGGCAGAAAACATGGAAAGCGCTTATTCCCCGCAGTGCTGCGCAGCCTCGAAGCATCTGAGCGACTAGCGCAATTAGACGTTGAAAAATACGGGGTCGCTAAGGTGAAGTTTTCAGGAACCCGCGAGAAACCTTTCTATTCAACTACGAAACGGTTGAGCCTTGAGGTCGGCAATTTTCCCTACATTCCAGCTGAATCGCTAGAGATTGAACAAAAACTTGAAGGCTTGAATGCTGGAGGAAGCCTGAACATAATAGAATTGGAAAGTAACGAATACAAGCCAGAGGAACTCATGAACTTAACGGAGCATTTGATTAAGAATCAAGGTTTGGACTTCTTCACTTACAACCGCATAAACACGTATTGCGACAACTGCAAGAAAAGCTGGTTCGGAGTCCTGCACAAATGCCCGTCTTGCGGCTCTATGAGTCCTTTGACAACCTTTGACCGCTTCGCCTCTACTTGACTTTGAGCTTATTTGACGGCGCCTAGCACCAATGCTAAAAGAGCCATTCTCACTACGATTCCGTTCCAGACTTGCTGGAAGTAACGCGCCTGCGGTGTGCTGTCAACTTCGGCGGCAATCTCGTCTACGCGTGGAAGCGGATGAAGAATTATCAAGTCTTTTTTTGCGCTTTTCAGGGTTTTCAGGTCTATCTTGTAGATGCCTTTGACTTTGGCGTACTCTGCTGCGTCTGGAAAGCGCTCCTTCTGTATCCTCGTGACGTATAAAACGTCTATTTGCGGGATTATTTTTTCCAGATTTGTGTCTTCAATTATTGAGATTTTGTTTTGAATCGCGCGGATAACTTCGTGTCGCATTCTCAGGGATTCAGGCGAAATCAGGTACAATTCGATGTTGTAGAGGGAAAGCGCATACGCAAGCGAGTGAACAGTTCGCCCATACCGTAAGTCGCCTACCAACGCGATTTTTAGTCCGTCGATTTTTCCCTTCTCTTTTTGCAGCGTGTACAAATCCATAAACGCTTGCGTTGGATGTTCTTCCGCGCCGCTACCCGCGTTTAATATGGGAATTTTGGAGAATTCTGCGGCAAGTTTCGCGGCTCCTTCGAGCGGATGTCTCAGCGCTATTATGTCGGCGTAGTTCTCCACGGTTCGTATTGTGTCCGCGAGGTTTTCTCCTTTCCTGACTGAAGCAATCTCGGCTTCGGCGAAGCCTATGGTGGAGCCGCCTAGTTTGAGCATTGCAGCTTCAAAACTTAAGCGTGTACGAGTGCTGGGTTCAAAAAACAGGTTTGCGAGGATTTTTCCTTTGAGCATGTCTGATCCTTTCGCGGCGACGGGTTCCATGGAGTGGCTGATGTTAAGAATATAGTTGATTTCTTCGCGGGAGAAGTCTTCGATTGACACTATGTCTCTTCCTTTAAACGTCAAGCTGGACACCAGAGACAAGAAAGTCGTCAACTGCTAAATAACATTTTTTATGCGCAGAGGCTCAGCTTGAAACAAAAAAGCAAAAAAGACGAAAAAAGAGTTTCATAGCAACACAGACTTGATGAACGTTCAAGCAGTACGCGGTTGGAACTTATTTTTTCTTTTTCGGTTTTGGATCAACTTCCAAGTCTTCTCCGCTTAAAAGATCACGCAACGATTTCACTTCGTCCCGCAGCATGTTAATCTCGCTCTCCAGAGCTTTGGCTTTCGCGTCAGCCATCCTCTTGAGCTCCTCAATCTCAAGCAGCAGGTTTCTTCTTTCAGTTTCTAAGGCTTTAATTCGTTCAATCGTGTTCTTGAAACTGCTCACAAGTGCCCCGTCCGACACCGTTGAATTTATTACGATAGCACTTAAGACTTTTGTAGTCTGAGCATACTTTGAAGGTTTTTGCGATCAAGTATCACAGGAGCTTTCCTAAAAATCTACGGTGCAACCCTTTCTCCGACCCGTCGCTCACTTCGTAATAAATGCTATTTTTTTTATATAAGAATCGGCAAATAAAACACTGCGTTCGGTTTCGATGCTGTTGGATTGTGTCTTCGATGAGGAAAACTATATTTAAGAAACTTGAAGCCCAAGGGCTAATCGCAAATTATAACCGTCTGAGAAAAAACTTGCCACCAAAACTTCCTAAGCGAGTTTTCATTTGGGATGAGACTTTCCGGGAGGGCATAAAGGCCCCCACGGTGTTTTTAACATATGTAGAGCAGGTTAAACTTGCCAAGTTGATGGATGATGCAAACATGTTCATAATTAATGTTGGTTTCCCAGCCCTCTCCGAAAGCGATAAACATAATGTCAAACGAATCGTTAACGAAACTTTCAAAAACGCAACGCTCACAGCCTCAGCACAAGCTACCAAAGAAAGCGTGGACGCCTGCTTAGAATGCGGCATAAAAGAAGTAACCATAGAAGCGCCGTTCAACGGGCTTAACCTCAAGTATAAGCTAAAAATGACTAAACAGCAAGCACTGAAGAAAACCGTTGAAAGCATCGAATACGCCCGAAAACGCGGGGCACGCGTAAATTTCGTTCTCATAGACGGCGCAAGAACACCGCTTGAAGACATCCTGCAAATCTTTGAAGCCGCAACCAACGCTGGCGCAAGTAAGCTAGTCGTAGCTGACACCGTGGGCTTTCTTAGGCCGCTTTCAACGCGCTATCTAATGTCCCACATCAGGGACGGCTTATCAGAAACGGTGAGGAAGAAAGTGGCGCTTTCGGTTCACTGCCACAACGACTTCGGCTTGGCAACAGCCAACACGTTAGCGGCGGTAGAAGAAGGCGTAACTTATCTTCACACTTGCATCGCAGGCTTCGGGGAACGCGCGGGCATAGCGCCTTTCGAAGAGGTTGCCGTAGCACTAGAGCTCCTCTACAACATCGACACTGGAGTTGACTTGGGAAAGGTTTACAGGCTTTCACAATCAGCTGAAAAAGCCTTCGCGTTACCAATCCAGTTTCACAAGCCTATAATCGGCGATGGCCTGTTCACTCACGAAGTAGATCAGGAGTTGGAAGAGATGCAGGCGCACCCGTTGCTTTTTGAACCCTTTCCGCCCGAAATTGTTGGACGCGAAACAACCCTCTTCATAGGCAGAAACACGGCGCAAACGTTAATCCAACAGCTTCTGGAAAAAGCGGGGATAAGAGCTTCGCCTCGCCAGATGGACGAGTTGTTCAGGCGCATAAAAGGCCCACAGGAAAGCTTAGACAAAGGTGAATCTCAAATGACGTTTTATCAGGTGAAAAAACTCCTGAGAGACCTGCAGAAAGGCTACACGATGGGGGATTTCTGGCGTTTGGTTGAACAGATAACTCGGCAAAAGCCCAAGCTGCAGGAAACAGACAATAAATCATCAACCACAGAATAGTTCGCCAGCGCGACCTTAAAATCACGGCTCTAAACGCAACTGCCGCTTTATTGCTTCAATCTCGTCCAGAATTATGTTTCGAGGGTAATTATAGATGGGTCCGCTTGGTTTCTCATTGTAGAATGGGCGATTGCAGTATGGGCATCCAGAAGTAAGAAAAGGCTTGCCAGTTTCTACAATCCACTTAAGCGTTTCTTTTTCAACGCCGTAATCCGTTAGGCAGCCAGCACCATCAAAACGCATATCCTCAGAACGTGCGCGTCCATTGACAATTAAGTATCTCGCAAGCTGAACTCGTCTATATGACTCAATTAAAGGCTGAGGCTTCTTTTCTAAGGTCGTGCCGCGAACTGGTGTGAAAGCAAAAAGAGCTGGCAGAACACCCATGTCAACACATCTTTGGATCAAGCTAATTGCGTCGTTTTCTGTTTCGCCCAACCCAACAATCAAATGAGTACTCACGTTTCCTTTCCCGAAAACTTCAAGCGCTTTGCGCAGTTGCCTGAACTGGCTTTCCCAAGTGTAAGGGCCACCTGCGCTTGAGCCTTTTATTTCGCTGAACAGTTTTTCGGTTGCCGCGTCTAAGGCTATGCCGATTCTGTCTACGCCAGCTTCAGCCAGTTGCTGTAGGTCTTGGCTGTTCAGAGGTTGGCATGAAACTGAAACAGGAATAGTGGCCTGCTGTTTTATTGCTTTGGCTAACACCACCAGATGCGTGAAGACTTCTGGGTAGTTCAGGGCTTGGATGCAGACGCGTCTTATTCTCCGATTAGTATATGCGTTTTCAATTCCTTTAAGGACGCGGTTGGTTGGAAAAGGAGACCAAGAGACTCTTGAGAGCAGTTCTGCCTTGCTGTGGCTGTTTCGTGCCTGAGGGCAAAAACCGCAGTTGGCTGTGCACTTGCCAGTCGTGTACGTCATCAGATAGGCGGTTGTGGGGTCAGCGTCAAGTTTGCCTTTTAAAAGCCCGAGAATTATGGCGGAACCTACTGAAACGCGAATTTGCTGCGGCAAATCAGTTTCTTCACAACTTGGCACTTCCGCCAACTATCTCACCGAATAATTCTGAGTGCTAAGAAGATAGTGGAAAGAACAGTATATTAGCTTAGAGTTGCGAATACAGTCAACTTCAATTGTCTTGTTCCATCGAGGACATGTCCACTATGAATAGCATTATTAAATCATTCTACACATTACTGTTGTGGGATTGGCTGTTATGGAAATGGACGACGTGCTTTCCTCACTTGCGAGATTTGTGGACATGAACTCCAATGTTGTTGATGTCCAGTGGGATTGGAGGATGAGTCCAAGGTTACTCGTTAACCCATATTCTGAAGACTACGAAGAAAAGAAGACAGCTGCACATTATTTCTTGCTGGCATCATCGGTGCTTGAAGAGGAAGTTGTTGGCTTTTCAGAAAACGCCAGGAGCCTTCTCGTCCATCTTCACAAAAAATTTAGCAATCGTCTTTTTGAAATTCGTAAGCCTCACATATTTGAGGAGGAAATTATAAAATGCGGATTTTACCATAATTTGGGTCCTTATAGAGAAGTGATACCTGAAGTTTTTGCCCGCGTCAACAATTTTGTTAGGAATAAGGCGGAGAAAAATCTTGTAGAATATTCTCAGAGGTTTAGCAAGCCTGCGGATTTGGCGGAAAATCTTGCTCAAAACATTGAGGCACCGAATGTGCCGCATAAAGATGAAGCGTGGATATATCTGAGGTGGATGGTGCGCTCTAAGCCTGATTTGGAGCTTTTCAGTCATTTTTCGCCAGAAGATCTCTGTGTTCCTTTAACCAGAGAAAATGCTGATGTTGCGGTGAGTTTGGGCTTGATAAGGTCATCTGCGCCTTTTTTGTGGAGAGATAAGAATGCAGCGATGAAGGCTCGTGAGCGGATTACGGACTTTGCTAAGCAGCTTTTCCCAAAGGATCCTGCGAAGGTTGATTATCCCTTTTTCTTGCTTGGCAGGTGGCTTAAGCGAAAGAATTTGAATAGGAATACGTTGAAGGAGGCGTTGCAGTTTTTTGATCACATGCATAAGGTGACTGGGCAACCGCATGCTTACTATCAAACGATGGGTCGTTATAAGAGTGGGTGGGAGAAGAAGACTGCGAGTATACTTTCGAAGATGAAAATTTCCTATGGTTATGAGACAATTACTTTTCCGTTGCCTGGTGACAAGTATACGCCTGATTTTATTCTTGATAGGTCGGTTCAGGGAAGGAAGATTATTTTGGAGCCGCATTATGAGATGAGTCGGAAGCAGGCGTACAAGTACTCGCTTTTTAAGCGGACTTATGGGCATGAGTTCCTTCTGATTTTATTGTTGAAGAATGATCTTATTCCGTTTTATCATGAGCGGAAGGTGCTTGCTGATGATGTGTGCGATGATGTGTGGCCGATTGAGTTTGTTGATTTGCTTGCGGAGAAGATTAGAACGGGAACTTATGGTCAGTAGACTTTCCCAAATATATTGAATTGTTTATATTTCTCGCTTCGTAACTAGGTGTCCAGCAAATCCAGCAAGCCATATGAGCATCGGATAAACTATCATGCGTTCCATTCCACCTGGACCTAAACCCAAATAGAAAATGCTGTCATACGCTTCGGTGCTTGTTGCTGAGCCGCTTGTGATCATACCGCTTGAGAAGAGAGCTAATGCTCCAAGCGTCATCGCTCCAAGTGTTATGCCTATCAGAGAAAGGGGCTTTTTCAGCACTTTAAATGATGCTATGGCTGCCAATCCACCGAGAAAGAAAGCCATTGAAGACACCGCGCCGTGTGCAACTGTGAAATCTTTCGTGAAGACGCCGACGCCCATTGCGCCTATAGCCATTAGGAGGAGTAGCATGTTTACAGTCTTAAAGTTAGGGCTGTGTCTTAGAAAGTATGTTGCAACGAGCGATAATAGTCCTAGAAGAAAGACAGATGAGTTGAAAATTATAGAGGATGGTCCGACTCCAAGATCGCTTATGTAATTGTCATGCACACTGTAGCCAGGATACAACGCCTCTGAAATAATAAAACCTAAGGTGAATTGGGTAACTGCGATAAAAAAGAGCACTCCTGCTACTTTTTCTCTTGAATAAGACATGCGTTGCAATATTGCCATTTAAAAGATAAAACTTTCCATGTGCACGCGTTTTGTAATAGGATGAGAAAGTATGAGTGAAAAGGGATTCTGAGAAATAAAAGATGGGCAAGAATGGTTTGGGTTGCTACAGTAACCGTTGATTCTTAGTTTTGTGCGTGTTTCTCGTTTAAGATTTGGGCTTCACAAATTCTTTATTCAAAAAGGCATTATTCAGAATCAGAGCGTGCAAGCATGCAAAGGTCCAAACTTGAACTTTACGAAGACATCCTAACAGCGTTAGTTGATAGGCGCCTAACGGTTGACGCCATCGCTTACGCTTGCAACATGGACTGCATCGCTCTTCGCCAACGGCTCGACTTTCTATTGAAAAGCGGTCTCGTAGAAGAAAGAAACTACAAGACGCAAACGCGTTACGCCTTGACGCGCAGAGGCTTGGCGATTTATAAAACCCTCACCATAACGAGACGGCTGGAGAAACTGCAAACCACCATCAAAAATGTGGACGACGCCCTAAAAATGCTTCCAGCGTTTTCGGAATACAACGAAGAAACGCCAAAGCGAACACGGCGAAACGAAAACTATTAAGAAAGCGCAAAGGGTTCTTTTCATAGCGAAAGACCATGGCGCACCTCTCTCCCGAAAAGATTTGGCACACAAGCGAAAAAGAACTGTTAGGCTTGCTAAACTCTGGTGCGCTTGTTACAAAACCTAAAAATGCTCACTTCTACGCCCCAAGCTTCATGCACTACAAAACAAGCCACTACCGTTCTTCACCAACCCAATTCCCAACCGTATCCGTGACAGGCACCGCCTGCGCGCTCAACTGCAAACACTGCGGCGGCAGAGTCCTAGAAACCATGCACCCAGCCAACACGCCTGAAAAACTCTTTGAGCTCGCTGTAAAACTAAAACAAAACGGCGCTTCAGGCTGCCTCGTCAGCGGCGGGTGCCTGCCAGATGGCTCCGTTCCGCTTAAGCAGTTCATTCCCGCAATTGAGAAAATAAAACGTGAATTAGGCTTAACTGTCTTCGTTCACACGGGCATAATTGACGCCGCCACCGCCGCAGCGCTCAAAACAGCAAGAGTTGACGCTGCACTAATAGACATCATCGGCTCCGACGAAACCATAAAAAAAGTTTGCAACTTGAACGTGACGGTTAAAGACTACGCGCACTCGCTGAACGTCTTGCAGGAAGCAGGCTTGAATTTTGTGCCTCACGTTATTGTTGGGCTTCACGATGGAAAATTGAAAGGCGAACTAGACGCCCTTAAAATGGTCGCTTCAGTGAAGCCTTCCGCTATTGTCGTTATCGCCTTCATGCCCATACACGGAACCGCAATGGCTAACGTGAAGCCGCCGCAACCAGCAGAGATCGCAAAAGTCACCGCCACAGCACGCCTAATGTTTCCTGAAACGCCGTTAGTGCTGGGTTGCGTGCGCCCGAAAGGCAAACACCGCGCCAAAACCGATGTCCTAGCGCTGAAGGCAGGAGTAGACGCCATAGCTTTTCCAGATGAGGAAGCCATCAAATACGCCGAGGCGCAAGGCTACGCGTTCAGCTTTTCTTCGTACTGTTGCGCCCAAATATACGTGGACATTGCCTCTCGAAGAACTTCGAAGTGAGCCGCGGAACAGGGTTTTCACAAAAACGCTATGCCCTTTTTGGCTGTGACGCAGCCTTAAACATTTTGTAGCTAAGCACCACAGCCCACACTGAACCAGCAACAGCGGATGCGAACTCGGGAATAGCCACACCAGAAACATAGCGAACCGCAAACAGCAACATCCACGGCAATGCGGCAGCAATGGCTATCAGCAACGTGAACAGCGCCATTTTCGTTTGGCGTTTAAGCGCATAGGCTCCTGTGATGACAAACAGCGAAATCGGCAAGAGGACAAAGAATGCTACAGAAAACAAGTAATGGTGTGGAACTACGTTTTCGGGGAAAAATCCGATGCCCATAAGAGCCACAGCTGTTGCAGCGAAGGTTACGGCGCCAATCTTGCCAACCCAATTTCCGCCCAAGTAGGTGAATAAGCCGAATACAGCGAAGCTAAAAGCGAAAAGTCCGCTGCTGTAGAGCCCGAAATTGAAAAGTGGTCCAGTGATGCCAGTTATGATGCCTAAGTCGCTTAGGGCATTGTTTGTCCAACTAAACGCTGGATAAGACGCTACGGCTATCAGGATACAAGTGAACGCGAGCACAGGCGTAACTATTCCGCTGGCTGCACCTATTCGCTGCAAACTGTTCTCTCGCTGCGCCAAACTCCTGCGCCTCGGAAGCCCTTATGCACGTACTTGCTTAAGAATTTAAGTCAGCTGTCAAGCGCTGTAAGTTGCAGGGACGAACCGCCTAAGCCTCTGCAGTGACCGCGTTCTTTCTTTATCACCGATTTTTGCTGCCTGAACCGCTTGCCGTAAAACGTGAATTGACTCGTCCATGGCTCTGCGGTCAACTGGAAACGGAACACCGTCTTTGCCTCCATAGGCAAAAGAGAATTTCACTGGATCAGCCCAACTCGGTTTTTCGCCGTAAACCAGTTCCGCCACAAGTGCTAAACCGCGCACGGTAGCAGGTCCGACGCCCCTTAGGCTTAGGAGTTCTTCGTAGTTTTTTGGTTGAAAATCGTAAGCGCGTTTCATTGTTTCCCAGTTTATGTTTCTAGGCATGTTAAGCGCCTCGACGGATTGGCGCCATGGATCAGCCTTTGCGCTTGGAAGCCATTCTTGAAGCGACTTCTGATGCAGCGGTCTCGCCGCCTCAAATAGCCGCATGACTTTCGCGGGGCATTCCTTAGCTATGTCCACTGACGTTTTGCGTGCGCCTTCGCTGGTTTTCGCCGTCATGTCCAAGGCTTTTTCGCGTTTTACGTCGCCGACTATGGCGTTGTGCGGTTCTACAATGAGGCTTGTGGTGGCGTCTGAAAGCCAGTGGTAGCGCCGTGCGGTGCGGTCTTCAGGGCTCATGCCCTGTTGGATTACAGCCCACTTCTTGTCTTCAGTTACGAGAAAAGCGTGATGGTACAGCTGGTAGCCCGCTTGAATTGCCGTATTATCAACTTTGGCGGTCATTTTGCTCGTGTACGTGAGCGCCTGAATTTGATTTTCTGAGAAGCCGAATTTCTCGCCGACATCGGCGATTTCCGCGGGCGTTTTTCGCGAGGTTTTGCCTTTTCCGCCGCAGACAGCTATGCCGTGTTCCTCAGGCGAGAGCGCTTGCTTAAGAACGGCTGTGAGAACGGTGGTCACGCCTGAACTGTGCCAATCATAAGCCAAGACGCAGCCGAACGCTTGGAACCAGTAGGGGTCTGATATGCGTGTTAGAAATGTGCCTGCGCCCTGCTCGTCAATCATAACGTTGGCTACTTCTTTGGCAAGTTTGCGCATGCGGCTGGTCAGCCACGCTGGTACTTTGCCACCGTGGAGCGGGAGGTTGGCAACACCTGTTCGGTACATGGGCATTCAATAGTGATTGCTTGTTTTAGTGTTATTTTGTTTTTCTTTACACTTTTATGTATAAATGCCATGCGTATGCCTCTCTTAGGGTTTTATGCTTTGGCTCGTGATGGTTAAGCTATTGAAGTGAAGCGGCAAATTGATGGGTTATTTAACGGGGAAAGCTTTAACCATATAAAGGTAAAGTGTATCTTATTACTGAGAGAAGCTGGGAGACTCTTAGCTAATGAGTAAGAAGTTAATCCAACCCTTAATCGCCATAGTAGTTGTTTCCTTGTTTCTATCTACCCTCCAGTTTCCTTTTGCTGGTGCGGCTGAAAACGAGTGGACGGCTAAGGCGCCGCTGCCTACTGCAAGAGGCGGGCTTGGAGTTGCGGTTGTAAACGGAAAGATATACGCGATTGGAGGCTTGAACAATGATACCCAACTTGACGTTAATGAAGAGTATAATCCGGTCACAGATAAATGGGCTACCAGAGCGTCGATGCCGACTGCCCGAAGCGGTTTCGCCATTGCTGTTTATCAAAACAAAATCTACTGCATAGGCGGAACCGTAGGGGACAGTGATGATCTTGTTTCGGGATTCACTGGAGTAAATGAGGTTTATGATCCAGTAAAGAACACTTGGGAAACCAAGGCGTCTATGCCTACTCCTAGAGCTGACCTATGTGCAAGTGTTGTTGACGGCAAGATCTACCTTATAGGCGGAAAAGAATACTGGGAAGTTAATCCCTTTTATCATGAACTTGCTGTAAATGAGGTTTATGATCCAGCTAACAATTCTTGGAGTACAATGGCATCAATGCCTATTCCTGCTTTCGGTTATGCGTCTGAGGTGGTCGATGACAAAATATACGTGATTGGAGGCGCACGGCAATTCCAAGAAGAGTTGGGAAATCTTACTGCTATTGGTGCCAATCAGGTTTATGACTTTAAAAACAACACGTGGAGTAGCCGAGCTAGCCTCCCCGTTGTTGTGAGTTATGCGGCTGCGTGTGTAACTAGCGGTGTCACGGCGCCTAGGAGAATTTACGTTGTAGGCGGGTTTGACCAGAGCAATTATAGCAATGCAACTTATGCGTATGATTTTGAACGCGATGTTTGGAGTTCTGGCGCTTTGATGCCGACGGCTCGTGCGTACCTAGGTCTCGCTGTCGTAGATGATGCTTTATATGCAATCGGAGGTTTCGATGGGCTAAATTTGCTGGCTGTGAATGAGCGGTATACGCCGATTGGGTATGGAACTGTGCCGCCGAAACTGCAGGTTTTATCTCCAGAAAATAAAACGTATAACTCTAACAACGTTCAGCTGACTCTTAACGTGAGCAGGTCAACGTATTGGATTGGCTATAGTTTGGATGGTCGAGCGAACGTGACAGTTAAGGGCGACACTGAATTATCTGGTTTGGCGGAGGGTGCGCACAGCATAAAAGTCTCTATTAACGACACTTTTGGAAACATAGTTTCCTCTAGTGCGGTTTATTTTGCTGTGGACACGACTCCTCCCACCATTGTAATTCTGTTCCCGGAGAACACGACTTATGGCGAGACTGACATCAAATCAGTTTTTACGGTAGACGAGTCAGTTTCATGGATGGGCTACAGCTTGGACGGGCAGGATAACGTGACCGTCCCGGGAAACGTTACTTTGGCTGTGCTTACTGAGGGCTCGCATAGTCTGACATTTTACGCCACAGACCTTGTGGGGAACAATGGAACTTCTGAAACAGTTTGCTTCGTTATAGCGCCTTTCCCGACGGTTTTGGTTGTAGCCGTAGCAGTGACCATAACCATAGTAGTCGCAGCAACATACCTGCTGATAAAACGCAGAAAAACGATTACAGTAAAGGAAACAAAATAGCTTGATTATCCGTATGCTAAATGAAATTGTTAAAAAGCGTGAAAAAACACGCGTTGCCTATTTTTGGATGGGTATGTCTAGCACTTTTGCTAGGGCTTCGCATCGTTGCTTCAGTTCTGGAATTTCGTTCTTTAGGTTCTCTATCCTGTGCTTCTTGGCTTCGATTTCGTCTCTGATTTTCTGTTTCAAAGTTTCTTCCATATTTAGCAGTTGGGCTTTCTCTGCTAATAGAGCCCTCTCTTCTCCATCCAGCGCCTCTAGCTTGGATAGATAGTCTTTTTCTGTGTTTTCGCATGGTTCTACGGTTAGTTCTCCGTTGTTGTGCTCTTCATCTGGTTTTTTGAACATTTCAAACACTTCGTTTACACCTCAAAAACTATCTAATATATTAATATATAATAATCTCTATTCCCAGCATCGATATATCTCAAAAACCGAACAAATACGCAATATAAGAAGGAAAAGCCCAAAAATCAGGCACCAAACTATATACAACACAGTGATTCCCATAAACCCCAGGTGAACACATTGAAGCCAAAAAAAGGGTACAAGCGCGGCTACCCCGTCGCAATTCTCGCAGGATTAGAAGAGACCCATGCAGTACTGTGGAAAGTCTTCAGCAAAGTTGTCAAACCTGAAAAGACCCTTACTATTAGCGGAACCAGAAATGACCCAAAAGCCCTATACAACTTCCACGAATCCATAATCAACGCCCTGAGGCCTACACTGAAAGAAGGCGTCAGAAGCATAATCCTTGTATCCCCCGCAAGAACCAACTACGCTCAAGAATTCACCCATCACGTTCACGAACATCACACATGGCTCATCCAAGGCTCAAACAAGGCAGCGTTCTCCGAGATAACAGGCTCCGCAAACACTCCATCCCAACTATCGGCGCTCACGAGGACTCAGGCGTTCCGTCAGTTGATCTGCGAAACCACTGCAGAAGAGACAGAAAACCTCATCGAAATCTTGGAAAAACGCCTCGGCACTTCCGAAAAGAACGATCTTGTGCTGTTTTCACTTGAGGAAGCAGAAGCTCTGATTCTTAATCAGCAGAACACAAGCAGACCTAAACCTGAATATCTCCTGCTCACCGACAAGTACCTTGCAGACAACCGCGAAAAGAATAGGCTACACAGGCTAATGCAGATTGCTGCAAACAGAAAGGTCAAAACGAGAGTGGTGAACGCTGAATCACCAGCAGGCGTGCGCCTTACGCAATTAGGCGGAATCGTCTGCATAGCAAAGCCTGAATAAACACCCGCGCATTTGTTGCGTGCCACAATTTATTCAGTTTACTCTGGTTAGTTAAATAAAACGTCGCCTTTCTAAAGTAACCCCGCCTGTTTCAGTTCTTTCAGCGAGATTTTTCCCGAATGCAACGCAGTAGCCACCAAGACCCCGAAAACGCCGACATCTTTCAACTCCATCAAATCCTTGACGTCTCGTACGCCCCCACCGACGTATACATTAGCCTTTATGTTCCTCAGCACTTCCCTTAAGAAAGGCACATTGACTCCTTCTCCGCTGCCGACTCTAGCTAAATCCAACACAATAACCTGTGAAACACCTGCCTCCTGAAACTCACGCAAAAGCGCCACAGGGTCCTTAAGCGCGCCAAGCTCAAACCCGCTGATCACGCGGTCACCCATCAAGTCAAGGCTAACCATTATCTTCTCGCTTCCGAAAAGTCCAATCGCCTCGGCAACAAGGCTGGCGCTCGGCAGGGTCTCTGTTCCAATAATAACCTTTGAAACGTGACTCTCCAGCACGCTTTCTGCTTTTTTAAGAGTGTCTACGCCAGCGTCAACCATCAGCTCAAGACCAGTCTTATCTGCGATGTTCTTGAAAATCGAGAAATTTGCTTGCCCGCGTGTAATTGCGTCCAGATCAGCCACGTAAAGCTCACCGAAACCAAGCGCCTTAAGTGCTGCAGCAACGTCAACAGGGTCCGTGGAAGCGCATAAGTTGCTCTTGAGTGGTTGGTACTCTTTTCTTCTGCCTCGGACAGCGTGAACCACCCTGCCCCCGAGAACATCAATTACAGGTATTATCTTCATTGTGTTCTCCTCTGCTCTGCAATGACTGCTAACACATAGAAAAGTTTACTCATTATTAGGCGATTCTGACTGCAGCAGCATCTTCAGATCAGTGCCTGCGACAAAAACTTTAAAGGCGTAGAAATTCCGCATCAATATGATTACATTGAAACTGCTAATAAGTCCAACGAACGAAACAGAAGCGGTGGAAGCCATCGCTGGAGGCGCCGACATTATAGATGTTAAAAACCCGAAGGAAGGCGCATTAGGCGCCAATTTCCCATGGATAATAAAACGAATCCGCGAGATTACCCCAGAAAACGTTGAAGTAAGCTGCACCTTAGGCGAATTGCCCAACCTTCCTGGCTCCGTGTCGCTGGCTGCTTTAGGCGCGGCAACAACCGGCGTCAATTACATCAAAGCGGGACTTTATGGGTTGAAGACACCTGAAGAAGCGGTATACCTGATGCAAAACGTTGTCAAAGCCGCCAAAGAGTGTAACCCTTCAATTAAAGTGGTTGCCACAGGATACGCCGACGCCGAAAGAGTAGGCGCAATTAATCCGCTGCTGGTGCCTGAAATAGCCCACAAAGCCCAAGCGGACATAGCCATGCTTGACACGGCAATTAAAGACGGGAAAAGCCTATTAGCCTTTCTCACGATGGACCAGCTTAGAAGCTTCGTCGACGCAGCCCACAATTACGGTTTAAAGGTAGCGTTGGCGGGTTCACTAAAGAAGGAAGAATTGCTCGCAGTCCACGCTTTAGGCGCTGACGTGGCAGGCTTGCGAGGCGCCGCTTGCACCCTCAGCGACCGACTTAACGGTCGAATTACCAGAGAAAAAGTGCAAGAGCTTGTTGAAGTCGTCAAGCGTGCAGAAGAGCAAGCCGCATTCAAGGCGAAGGAGTCTTAGCGATGCGAGATAAAGGGCTGAGCAGAAAGGCGGTGTTGGCAGAACTGAGGAAGTTTTGGGAACAAGACCTACGGTACGAAGACGGCAAAATCTTGTGCTCAATGTGCACTGCCCCGCATCGTTTGGCGAAAACTGCTCACAGCTTGTTTTCAAGCTCGAATCTAGGAGATTCAGGCCTATTTCCCGGGAGCCTAAGGTTGGAAAGAGAAGTTATCCAAAAACTTGCGGCACTTCTTAATGGCAAAGGCAGCGTCGGTTTCCTCGTCTCAGGCGGCACAGAAGCAAATCTGCTGGCGCTGTTGGCTGCGAGAAACATGGCTAACATCAGCAGCCCTGAGGTTGTTTTGCCTGAATCTGTGCATTTTTCTTTCACCAAAATATGTGATTTGATGGGGTTAAAAACTGTCTATGCACGTTTGGATAGCGCGTACAGAGTTGACCCTGCATCGGTTGAGGAATGCATTACCAAGAATACCGTTGCGGTAGTCGGCACGGCTGGGACAGCTGAACTGGGCGCGGTTGATCCGATTGCCAAGCTTTCCGCGATTGCGTTGGATCGTGGCGTTCATTTGCATGTGGACGCAGCCTTCGGCGGCCTCATAATTCCTTTCTTAAGAGACATCGGGTATGCCGCTGCGGATTTTGATTTTCGTTTAGAAGGCGTGAAATCCATAACTGTTGACCCACATAAGATGGGGATGACGACGATTCCTGCAGGCGGAATTCTGTTTCGCAACAATGCATTTTTGGATTACATTAAAACGGAGACGCCTTATCTGACTAAAGAGTTGCAGTACACTTTCGTGGGAACAAGAACAGGGGCGTCAGCCGCGGCAACATGGGCGGTTTTTGAGCGCTTGGGTCGCGAAGGCTTCAGGAACACGATTCAGCATTGCATGAGGTTAACCAAGTTTTTGTCGTCAAGGCTTGAAGCGCTCGGTTTTAAACTTGTTTCGCAGCCAACGTTGAACATAGTTGCATTTAAAGGCTCAAATTCAAAGCTGCTATCAGAAAAGCTGTGGCAGCGAGGCTGGTTTGTCTCTTATATTCCGCGTCTTGACTGCATTAGAATAGTAGTTATGCCCCATTTAAGAAAGCGGCATTTAATGGCGTTTTTGAAGGATTTGAGCGAAATTGCCCGAGCAAACGCAACTACTTCCCAGTCATGAAGGTGAGGTGAGCCTTTGAGGCTCCTGATTTACGAGCACGTTTCTGGAGGCGGCTTTGCTGATGCGCCAATTCCAGTCGGCGTCTTAAGTGAAGGGTTCGGCATGCTGCGAACGTTGATTTCGGATTTTAAAGCCGCTGGGCACTACGTGACCGCCTTGCTTGATTCGCGACTTGCAAGGTTACATTCTCCCATAGGCGCTGATTGTGTAGTGCCTGTTTTTTCTTCGCGAGAGGTCCACGCGGCTATCCGCAAGGTCTCAGCTTCGGCTGATGCTGCTTACGTGATTGCGCCAGAAACGGATCAAATGCTGCAGTCGCTTGTG
>Ga0315537_1000284_pt1 | contig 38108 bp, 32 predicted proteins | sample SalMarSW160270MG_FD_203091 | JGI IMG/M metagenome (GOLD analysis project Ga0315537, IMG submission 203091) | Salt marsh sediment microbial communities from the Plum Island Ecosystem LTER, Massachusetts, United States - Salt Marsh Sediment SW1602-70 ... | reverse complement strand
GAGTTGATGATGGCGAAGTGACAACTGCGTCGAAGTGTTAATCGCCGGTTAAAGGCCCTTTCCGCCCGGCGAAACTGCCTTTTGGTATATCACAGAACCTGTCACCCCCGGCAGTTCAAAAAAAAAAGACCTGTAATAGCTTTTTATGTTGACGAAAGAAGACGGCTATGGTTATGATATATCCGGATAGCTATAAGGAGGATTACATATCACTGACATCGACAGAAAAACGCGACCTGCAACTTACGAATCACTAATGGGATTAACCAATATCTGTGTAAATCTGTGTCTGAAATATTATTTTTTGCTTTACTTTAAACCTATAATATAATGCCGTCTAAAATATGAAAGGGAGACAAGTGAAAAAGGCGCGATTAATTTCAATTCTTCTGGTAGCGCTGATTTCAGTTGCTGATGCGGATTTGACCTTGACGGTAAATGGTTTCGATGCGTCAAATTCCGTCGAAATCGAGCCTAATGTCGCAATTGTTATTTCGGTATCCGGGGCAAATGATGCGAATGAAAGCTATTCGGTGACTTGTGAGGAAGGCTGTGCGCTTGAGGTATATCAAGAGCCAAATGCAGCCGACCAGAGCTCTTATGTGTTCACCTTTGAAGATGAGGCACTGGCTTTACCCATCGTAAATCTCACTGTTGCTGGCAAGCTGGATTACCAACTTGCCTTTTTTATTATACCGGATACCAACACCATCGTTTTCGGTATAGATTCAGATATGTACGAAGCACCGGAGCCTGCGGCACAGATTGAGCCGTCCGCCACGAAAGAACTAAACATTTCAACAATGCAACTCAGGGAAGGTTTAGCATCAGTGGCTGAATCGCGGCCTTCGCTGAGCGGCTACCTGCGGGATATCCGGGAAAATCGCTCCAAGTATCTGATGCATTGTTCTGTAGATTCAAACAGCAGGATGGAAAAACCCAGCAAGGCTGCATATGAGACATACGGAGAGGACTATTTTCTGGAAGGCGACGGCGGGATGATGCTGTTGGATTCCAACGAGCCTAACATTATTTGGGTAGATTCCGATATTACGACCAACCAGATATGGACGGCAAATAACGTATATTATGTTACGGCTTTGGTCAATGTTCAGGCCCTTTTGGTGATCGAGCCGGGAACAACAATCGTTTTCAGTTATTACGGAGCGCTGCTTGTCAATAACGGCGGGACACTCATTTCAAAAGGCACACCCGATGCGCTGATTATTTATACAACTGATCAGCTATACCCGGAGTGGGGATATTATTGGGAATGCATTGATTACGGCTCTTGCTATATCTGCCCCATTTATATTGAACAAACTGCCTCTCCGTCAACGACTATAACGTACAACTTTATCGAAGCTGCACAGGTCGGTATTCTGACGGATAATGTCGGCCTTGACCATCCGATAGAAAACAATTATCTGTTCGGCAATATTTACGGTATTGTCGAATATGGCCCTAGGCACACAGACATACAAAACAACCTGTGCTTTTGTAATTATGATTCAGGGATAGTAGTCCATCTTTCGTCGAGCGATGCTAATAGCATTGCCGATGCCAACAGTATTATTACTATCCAGAGTAATACCTGTGATTATTATCATGATTATGGAATTACCGTACATGGTGTTCCGGACATTAACGATGCAGGCGTGGTCCTTCTTGTGAACAACATCGTGTCGGAATCCTACCAATATGGTCTTAACCTTGTGGATGATTATATGTATGCAACTGTAGCCAATACCGGTTACTATGACAACGACTATTATGGCGGGTCAAACAAGAACTGGGAATTCCAAGAGTATAATCCTGTAGAGGCGAATGCGTTTCCGTATGTCGAGGTGCCCGACGGTTTGGGTTATTGCTATCTTGACCAGAACTGCCCGTTTATAGATGCCGGTCTGGGTTACATCGAGGAGACTCCGCTCATCGGCAAAACGACAGATGTAAACAGCTTCCCCGACAGCAACTACACCGATATCGGCTTTCATTATCCCAACTGGAACTTCTCGAATCCCGGCAGCGGCGATTCGTTGTCGGCTGATTTTGATGACAATATGACGGTTGATTTCGAAGATTTTGCGGTTTTCGCTGGTTATTGGCAGCAACCGACCTCAACAGAAGCCGACCTCGACGGCAACGGTTTTGTTGATTGCAACGACATCGAGTTACTGGCAAATCAGTGGCTGCAACTGGCAGACCCCAACATCCAAATCCACCTCTACGGAGATCCCAATAATGGCTACGTCGATATCGGCGTAACCGGCCAGTCGCCAGATACAATGCGAATCTTTCTACTTGCCAACGGGCAAATTATCGGTGGTACATTCGGTTTTAGAGATGATTCGATTACAATAGATATATCAAAATATGGCGATGGAGTGCAAAAGTTTAAAGTAGTAAGTGTTGATAGTAATAGTCATATTACCTGCTCTAATATCACTGATGTAGAATTTTCAAGGACGTTGAATTATTGCATTTTACCCAAGACATACGAAAGAAATCAGCCATTACCCTTTGCGGCATATAATTCCGGGGCAGAAAATATTACAGCAAAAGTATATGCCAACGGCGGTAATTTAGTATGGTCACAAACCTATAGCGGAAACAGTATATTTGATTCAATTCCCGCCTCTATTACCAATCAATATGAATTTGATTACGTGTGTTTCGATAATAATAGCGGTCAATCCCTTGCTAAAAAAGTAACAGACCCGAATTTGCCTGACTTTTCGGAAAATGTGCAAGCTTTAATCGTTCTTCCGAAATGGAAATTTAGAATACGTGATTATCAAATTGTATGGGCAGTTAAAGATGCATTCAAAAGCAAAGGAATCATTTATGCAACACTGTCGGGCAGTAATGCTACCTATGAAAAAGTCCTGTGGTATGCTCAAAACAAACATATAAAGTATTTGTATATTGGATGTACAGATGGTGAATACTCAATAAATACGGATGGTGATGATGAACCCGACAACCGGAGAACAAATTTTGAACTGTATGATCCGCAAGGTGGTGACGAAAACTATGAACTAATCGTTTCTATACAGAGGGAAGATTATTCCGACCCTAATATGGCGCCTTCATGGTGCTGTGATTTATGGTATAGAGGATTAAATAGTGTTGCTTCGATGGGATTCACATATCTTGAATTTGCATATTTTGACTGCTGCTATTCAGGACATTTAAAAATAGATGCACATAATGATTTAGTACAAGGCCAGCCGGGTCAACAGGGAATCTTCGATATACCTCACTCAGATATGAGTTTTGCACTTGGTATGGCAGGCAGCGGAAGAAGTAATTTTTATCAGGGGTGGTACGATAAAGCAAAATCAGCATTTGCTCCCCCTCCCATATGGGAGACCGAATACCAAAGATGGTCACGGATCGAATGGTATAAATTAGAAGAAGGAATGAATCTTTATGATGCATTATTTTACGTTATCGACCAGCAATATTACTTCGGACCCTTAGACCCTGTTAACTGTTACAGGTTGAAAGGACAGGGTTTTTTAGAAGATATCTATTTAAGAAATTGGTGATATATGAAAAAGAAGAAAAAAATAGCATTGATAGTGATTGGTTTGATTCTCTCATTATATTTTGCTTACAAGGTCTATGAGCGCTGGCCGACAGAGAATTGGAAGGAATATGACAGCTTGATTTTTATATGGCCCCGATTAAAAAAAGAAGGAATAGAAAGCATCAGATTTTGTTGGATATGGAATCCACAAAAAAAATATTCCCCTTCCGATGACATTGTAGAAATGTTAAGTTTTCGCGTGATAGATGCAAACGTTGTTAAATGGTGGACTCTCTACAGTGAAGTCACCAAAGAATGTTTGCCTGAATGCATAAATATCCTTGATAAGGCAATGAAAGGCATGTGGTGGCGTTGGTTACCAGCTGAGGCCGCTCCCGTAGGTTCATTATCAAGAATGCTGATTGTAACAAAAAAGGGCAAATACATAGTCCACGCAGAAATTGATAATTCTTCTATTGTTCCTTCTGTCCGTGGGGAAACTTGGGAATCAAAAGAATTAAAAAAGTACTTAGATAAATGCGGTCTTATTAAAGGTGCATATTTTGTTCCGCCAAAAGAGCAGGTAGTATCTATTGTTGTATTCCCGTATTCTCAAAATCCGAGAAATAGTCGTCTTCTCGATTTCAATCCGGTCGCATTATTTGGCGACAAAAAGACGACTGAAAAACTTTTCAGCAGGCCGCTTGAGCCAAAAATGATATTTGAAGGACGAGATGAGCTGGAAAAAATAGTTGATGAGTATAATACTGCCTTAAGAGGAAGAAAGCAACCTACTAGTGACGAGTATTGTCTTATATTTGTGACCCAGGATTGGTTTTATTGGAAATTAATTTGTCTCGATGCGAATTCTGTTTATGATGGTTATATGATATCTGAGTCGCTAAAAGCATACTTCGACGAACTCGGCCTGACGGATGAATTATCAGCGATAGAGCCAAATAAGGAGCCTAAGAATTGACAGGATATTTTAAACAGTGACTGAAATGACTTGACCCTAATCAGCCGTAGCATTTGACCATACAGGTTAAAATTTACCCGCAATCGAAGCTTTGTAAATGGCTCTTGATGACGGATTTCGATTCCCTCGAATTCGTTTATTTCAACACTTGCTACGGAGGCCGTCTAAAGATAAACGCAAATAACGAGTTGGTAGAGGGTCAGCCGGGGCAAATTGGTCTTTTCGATGGGCCACACTCGGATATGAGTCTTGCTTTAGGTATGAATAAACCCGGTAAAAGCCGAATTTATCAGGGTTGGTTTGTCGAATCATTTTCACAATATTGGCCGTGGGAACATGCATACGAGAAATGGAGTCGATTTGAATGGGAAGAGTTAGGTAACGGAGAGAATCTCTATTGGGCAATAATGCACACTATCGACAAACAAACAGAATTTGGTCCCGATGCCCCTGTAAATAATTACAGACTCAAAGGACAAGGATTACTGACAGACCTCGTACTGAACGATGACTAAGGAGTATAATTATGAAAAATATTATACACATATTAGCTTTAGGTATTTTTTTAAGCATTACCTGTTTTGGAGCAAAAGACCAAAATCATCCCTCCGACAGCAACGATACAAAAGCAGTGGTATCCGGAAACACAGGTTTTGCGTTTGATATCTACGGTAAACTGAAAGAAGACCCAAATGCAATTGCTCCAAAGGGTAACTTATTCTTCTCACCTTACAGTATCTCAACAGCTCTTGCGACGGTTTATGGCGGCGCCCGAGGTGAAACAAAAAAACAAATGGCGACAACTCTGCATTTTACACTCCCTGAGCCGAATCTCTATCGTGCATTCGGCGCCCTTCAAAAACAGCTTATCCAAAAAGACAGGTCTCGCGGTTACAGGCTTTTTCTGGCTAATGCCCTTTGGGGGCAAAAAGGCGAACCTATTTTGAAAGAGTTCTTGGACTTGACTAGTCGTTATTATGATGCTGGTTTTAACCTGCTCGACTTTGTTAATGAAACCGAACAATCCAGACAAAAAATCAATTCCTGGGTTGGCGAAAAGACAGACAATAAAATCAAAGAACTTATTCCACCAGGCGGCCTTGTTAAGGAGACGGTCCTTGTTCTTACCAATGCTGTATACTTCAAAGGCCAATGGCAGAAAAAATTCAGTTGGTGGAAAACCAGAAAAGCGGATTTCGACGTATCCGGTGAAAAAAAGGTCAGGGTTCCATTGATGCATCTGAAAGAAGATTTCAAATACTATGAAGATGAAAAATTGCAGGCCCTTGAGTTACCATATAAAAGCAATGAAATAAGTATGCTGGTTCTTTTGCCTAAGGAGATAGGGGGTCTCGGCCAAATCGAAAACTCGCTCACAGCCGAAAGTCTTGATGCTTTGCTGCCAAAAATGCGGAAACGCGAGGTTGACGTTTATTTCCCGAGATTCAAAATCGTCTGGGGGACATTTGCTCTGAACAATACTCTTGTTAATCTGGGAATGCCCGATGCCTTTGAACCCGGCAAAGCCGATTTCAGAGGGATAATATCCGACAGACGTATATGGATTTCAGATGTTTTCCACCAGGCCTTTATTGAAGTTAATGAAAAGGGAACCGAAGCAGCGGCAGGGACCGGAGTCGGCATGGTTCTATCTATTCATTTTGAGCCGCCCATCTTCCGTGCGGACCATCCGTTTATTTTTATTATCAAGGACAATCGTTCGCAAAGCATATTATTTATGGGCAGGCTGATGAATCCGGCTGACTAAATTTACAAACGTCAAAAAGTCTGACAGCCATCAACAAGACCTATCTGGAGTTTCACCATCCCAACTGAAGCCCTTCAAAATCTTCCTGTGAGGGTGAAAATACGAGGAATACATGGCCTTCCGCGAAGCAATCAAGCTTTCTGCCGGATACGACTACTGAGAACCGAGGCGGGAATAAGAGGCTTAAAAAGGCTGGGTTCTGACCCAGCCTTTTTCATTTACAGGTTAAAGGGTGATAAAAACATACGTTTTGCGGCTGGGAGGTGGAATTTAGGGTATTTTTTTAATCCTTGACAAGAGGTATGTCCGATAGTTAAATTAGGGTAAAAAGGTAATTTGGAGGGGGTCGCAGACAAAGGGATTTGGCTAAATTAGAGGGATTGGCAAAATGAAGGATTTATTTACCACAGGCGAGGCAGCGGATGTCTGTAAGGTAAGCCAGCAGACAATTATTCGCTGCTTCGATTCTGGCAGACTTGAGGGTTTTAGGATTCCCGGTTCGAAGTTTCGGCGTATTCCGCGTGAGAGCCTTGTCAAGTTCATGAAGGTCAACAGGATTCCTCTTGATAACATGGATTCGGGCAAGAGGAAGCTGCTGGTGGTGGATGACGACGCTGAGATTGTAGATTTAATCAGGGACATATTCAGCCGTGACGGCAGGTTCGAGATTGCGACGGCTTCGAGCGGGTATGACGCCGGGGTGATGACGCACCAGTTTCGGCCTGACGTGATACTGCTGGATTATATGCTGCCTGATGTCAACGGCAATATAGTTTGCCAGACTATAAGGCAGAATCCGGATTTCGAGGATATCAGGATTATTATCGTAAGCGGCGTGGTCAAGCAGGACGAGATTGACCAGCTGTTAAAGTCTGGCGCCGAGGCCTTTGTGAAAAAGCCGTTCAGCATAGACGAGCTTGTCGGGAGGGTCTGCTCGGTTCTGCAGATGAGCGTCGTCGGCTGATGTGTTCCGGCGCGGCGATTTTCATTTCGTGTCGGAGGGCCCGGTCACACAGGTCAGGGAGTAAACCCTTAGAGGCTCAGTCGGGCTTGCGGCGTGCGGAAGCACGGCCGAGATGGCCGTGCCACGAGGATTATCTTAGGGCAGTGTGATGGCAGGGGAACAATCGTGGGAACAGGTTGCGGCGGAAGTCGAGCACGCGGTGCGTCGGCTCGGCGGTCTGAGTATTCTGCCTGGTGCGGCGAGGCGGTTTCTGTCGGGCTTGTTCGAGATGCGGTTGAGCCCGCGTGAGCTTGCCGAGATTGTGGAATCGGAGCCGGCACTGGCGGTGATGATGTTCTCGCTGGCGAAGGAACATATCGACGGGGCGGCACGTGAAACAATTTCACTTGGCAGGCTGTGTGAGCAGATACCGCTTCGAGCGATACGCGATGGCTTCTTTTCTCTGGGTGTGTATTGGCCTTTCGAGGCAGACCAGCTCAGGGCCGAGCGAAGAAGGCAAATGGTGACCAACGCTGCGGCGGTGGCATACTGCGCGAGGGAGATTGCGGAACAGTCGAGCCTTGACGTTGACGGGGATGAGGCGTACGCGGCGGGGCTGCTTTACAGTATCGGTAATCTCGCCCTCGATGAGGCGATGCCTCGCAGTTTTTCCGCTATGGTGAAACAGGCGCAGGAGGAAGGTGTGTGTATCAGTGAGATTCAGGAGCGGAACCTTGGGCTGGATTATACCGTTCTTGGCAAGCGGCTTGGTGTTCAATGGCATTTGCCGCAGCAGATTCAGATGGCCGTCTGGCTGCATCTGTGTGAGCCCGAAGCGATTGCTCAGGCCGTGCCGCAGTCGAAGATAGTGCAGGCTGTGCATCTCGGATATATCGCAGCGAGGAAGTTCGAGATAGGCTTTTCCGGCAGTTACGATTCGAATGAACCACCAGCGGACGAGCAGTCCCGTCAGGGATGGCCAAGTCCGTTGCCGGGTATCAGCAGAGCGGACCTGGAAGATATAGCAAGGTCTGCAAAGCAGCGTATCGAAGGTCGCGGTGAAGGTCCTGACCGGCAAAGGGAATTGGCTGAGTACGGCAGGGCCGTGCAGGCAGCGGCGGCGCAATTAGCAGCCGAGGGCAGCAGGGCCGCAGCGGAATCGCGGAGGGCGCAAACCAAAGCGAGCCATTTCGACTTCGCCACGGAATTTTTGACGAGTATCGACGCCGATTCGGAGCCGATAGAAGTGGCACGGCGGTTTGTGTGTCAGTGGCGTAAATTCTATCAGACCGGGACGGCGTGTTTGTATCTGCCTGGCTCGGAGGGTGGTCTTGTCGATGCGGTGGTTTCAGGCGTCAGTGACGCCGGTAAGGTAGTGACAATCAGGCCCGGTAAGGATGAGCCGGTGATACCTCGGCAGATACAAAAGGATTTTGCGGTGATAGACGCAGGCGGGGTTTGCGGGTGGCTGTTCGAGCAGGTCGAGGCGGAGTTTGATATTGAGCAGACCAAGATTGCCCCGCTGATTTGTCGCGGCAAAGCGATTGGCGCGATAGTGTTCGAATTTCATTATCCGGTTGCGACTTCGACCGTTAAGGAGATGTTCGAGCAGACGTGCTTTGTAGCGGCGTCGGCGCTTGACGCGGCGTTCGCCCGCAGTAAGCAGCAGCGCTTCGCTGAGCGGTTTGCTCGGCTGGCGATAAAACGGAGGACAGAAGACGGAAGGCGGAGGACAGAGGACCCGGCTTCGCTGCGCTACGCCGCGGCAAGCACCGAGCAAAAGACAGAAGGTGATTATATTGCAGCGCTGGCGGAGATGGCTTCGGGGGCGGCGCATGAATTGAATAATCCGCTGTCGGTAATATCGGGCAGGGCACAACTGCTGGCAGGAGATGAAGCGGATGGGGACAAGGCAGAGGCGTTGAAGCAGATAAAGGATAACTGCCGGCAGCTCAGCATGGTTGTGGAGGATTTGATGAGCTTTGCCGAGCCGGCCCAGCCTCGAAAGGCGCTCGTTGCAGTGAGGCAGATTATCGATGAGGCGATGGAGCTTGCGGCGATGAAGACCCATAGTGACAATATCGAGTCTCAGATTGAACTGGATGAAGCGGTTAATGACGTGTTTGTCGATTCGGGTCAGATAGTCTCGTCGCTGGCGAATATTATTACCAATTCGGTCGAGTCGTACGGGCAGCAGGGCGGGCAGGTAGAGATAACGGCAAGCCGGGCCGGCTCATCGGTGCGGATAGAAATAACCGACCACGGCTGCGGGATGGACGCAAAGACGCTGGCCAGGGCTGCGTATCCATTCTTTTCATCGAAGCCGGCCGGTCGCAAACGCGGAATGGGTCTTGCTTATGCGGCGAGATTCATCGAGCTTAACGGGGGCTCTCTGAAACTGGCCAGTGAGGTCGGCAAAGGGACGACGGCGACGGTGACACTGCCTTGCAGTTAATTTTTTACCGCAGAGAGCGCCCCCTGCTTATTACTTGCAGGGGCAGGCGAATACGCAGAGATTACAATAATAATCGATAAAATCAGCGATTTCGTTGTCGCAAAAATATTGGACCAAAACCAAGCAGTAAAAACAACTCCAGCTCGGGTGTTTGAGCAAACAGATGGGGGAATATTGAGCAGAAATAATTTGTTGGCTGGCGGTGATATCTGATATAATCAAAATATGAGAAAACTCGCATTATATCTCGATACGTCGGTTATAAGCTTCGCCCTGTCGCAAGATATTCCCGACGATGACAGAAACATTACACTTAAGCTTCTTGAAGAGATCAACAAAGGCAGATTTGAAGGTTTTATTCTTCCTTCGTAATACTACGTCCGTGAGGGCGTAGATGGAAGTACCCGACAAAGTCGGGCGAGCTTTAGCTCGTCCCAAAAAATGCCACATCCGTAAGGGTGTGGAAATTTACTAAACGTGAGAAATTATTTAAGCTTGTGGGTAATACGGAGTTTAATGAGGTCTTGTCGGTCAATGAAGAAATAGACAGGGTGGCTGATAAGTATATCGCAGAGGGTATTATTCCCCCAGTTTACAGAGACGACGCTTTGCATATTGCTGTAACCAGTGTCAAAGGGCTTGATATTTTAGTAAGCTGGAATTTCAAACATTTGGTAAAACACAAAACGAGAGTCGAAGTAACCGGCGTTAATACACTGCTTGGATATAATGCCATTGATATTTGCACGCCGTGGGAGGTAATAGAAGATGCCTAAAGAACCGGAACCAATGCGGGAAATACATCAGATACAGGAAAGAATTTTTGAAGATGAAAGAAACTTGTCTTCTCATGAGCGAATCAGCAAGCTCCGTAAAGAAGCAGCCCAGATTATAAAGAAATACGGTTTAAAGTTCAAAACAGCTTCGAAAGTTTAATTCATCCTCCGCTAATCAATTACGAAGAAAAAGGCTGCAAGCGGCACCCGCAGCCTGAATCTTCATCAACTCCTCTGCCCACAAGTAAAAAATCAGTTTAATCAATATAATCAGCGATTTCGTCTTCGCAATAATCCTTGCCCTATAAACATAATAAAAGGGCTGCGAGTTTAATGCTCACAGCCCTTGTTCTTTTCTATCGCAGAGGTCGCATAGATTTTAGCCGTGAATCATGTTAGTGTTTGTGGTCGTGTTCGGTTAAGTAAGTGGTTTTGAATTCAGCTAAAAGGGTCTTTAATTTTTCGACGTTGGCAAGGTCAGTTGTCTGTTTGCATTTCATACTGTAAACAACCATCTGGTGCAGCAGGGTGATTTTGTTTACATAGTCATCATAGGCGTTGGCGTCCGATTTTTCGGCGGGGGTTATACGCTGGGCCATGAAGTAGTAAGTTGCAATTTCGCTGAGTTTGTCGGCGTGGTCGTCCTTGTTGTTGACCCAGCGGACGAGCTGGTTGTAGTTCGGCTTCTGGGCGGCGGACAGTTCGGTAATCTGGTTCATTGATTTTTCGATTGTTGCGATGTCTTCGGCGATTTCAGCCAGGCGTGCGGGGTCGTCGTAGATTCCGCAGGGTATCTGGCAGTGGGAATAGACCGCTGAGCCAAGGATGGCGGCTAAGGCGGCGACGAAGGCAGCGGCAATAATTTTTGGTCTTTGCGTTTTCATTTTTGGCCTTTCGAGTTATACTTTTAATGATGCGGATGCCTGCCGACAGGCAGGGTTTATCACTTCAGCATTATACCCCCGGCTCGCGCTGACTGTTCGCTTATTCTTTGAGCGAAACAAGCTGTTTTTATGGGGCCTTTTTTCACATCAGGTATGAGTACTTTGCGGGTTTTTGGTTAATAGTCGCCGTTTATATGCCGATAAAGTTTTCATCAGCCACAGAGGACACAGAGAGAATAGATTGGATTTTTGCAAGTTAATACAAAAAACCTTACTTTAACTCGAGGTATTCAAATGGGGATTCAAAACTGGTCGGAAGATGTGATTCTGGTTGACCTGCCGACGGAACCGGAGATGGGTGAAGAGCTTGTCAACGTTATCAGTATGGTCCGCGACCGCGGTGACTGCGACGTGGTTATTGATTTTTCGCAGGTGGATATCGTGACCTCGTCGAGCCTGTCGAAGATGCTCAAGCTTCGCAAGCTTCTTACGGACTGCGGGCACAAGTTAGTGTTCTGCAGTGTAGCGCCGGCGACGAAAGGCGTCTTTACGGTTACAGGACTGGACGGCGTGTTTGAGTTCGCAGATGACAAGTTCGTGGCACTGGCTTCGTTACAGATAGTAAACGCTTAGCAGTCAATTCGAACCCGGTGCTTGACCCGTGGGTCGTGTTCTGTTATAATGAAAGTCGTTGACTGACGAGCCGGTTACGAAATTCACTCCTCAGGAGCGATATTCGTAATCTGCTCGCGGGATTTTTTCTGACAGGTACGAAGGCAATGGACCGCAAGGACCTGCAAAGAATAGAGCAGATTATAGACTATCATTTCTCAGAGCCCACTTTGCTGGAGTGGGCATTCTATCACGCCTCTTCGGTTGATGACCGCATATTAAGCAACGAACGGCTGGAGTTTCTGGGCGATGCGGTGCTGGGGCTGATAATTTGCGAGGCCCTGTATGAGCGGTTCCCGGCTTACCTGGAAGGCGACCTTACCAAGATAAAGAGCGTGCTGGTCTCGCGCAGGACGTGCGCGAAGGTGATAAAGGAACTCGGGTTGCAGGATTTCCTGATGGTAGGTAAGGGGATGTCCGGCAGCCGGTCGATAACAGGCTCACTTTCTTCGGCGCTTCTGGAGGCGGTAGTGGCGGCCATCTATGAGGACGGCGGCCTGGCGGCGGCGAAGAAATTTGTACTTGCCAGCTTCGGCCCGATGATTGAACGTGCTGATGCCGGGCAGGCACATGGTAATTATAAATCACTCCTGCAGCAGCATGCACAGCAGCGGCTGGGTGTAACGCCGGTTTACAACCTGCTGGATGAAAAAGGGCCGGACCACGATAAATGTTTCGAGGCTGAGGCGGTGATTGCAGAGAGGCATTTCAGCAGCGGCTGGGGGACAAATAAGAAAGAGGCCGAGCAAAAGGCGGCTTATAATGCGCTGGTCGAACTGGGGATTATGCATAAGTCGATGAGGTGAGGGACTTGTGCCGTCGGTAGACGTTATTCTATAGCGAGATAAGTCACGAACCACAGGACTGCGGCCGTGACGACGATGAAGACGGCGATTGAGGCGAACAGCATAACGGTTTCCCTGATGAAGAGGCGGGCGGTTATCCTTGACATTTTTGTGGTTTTGTAGACTATAGCGACGGCCGCGGCGAGGGGGAGCATCCAGAGCATGGACTGCGGATTCACTTTGATATCTTCCGGCGCGGTGAAAGAGGCCAGCAGTCCTGCGATACTATTGAGCATTTTGTTTTTCCTTAAGTACGGCCGGGCCGAGATGGGCCAGGTATATGCAATTGATGACGCAAAGCAGGTTGAGCAGGCCTGATATGCTGGTGTATAGCTGGCCGATTTCCTGCGGTTTGCCGTAAACGGGATAAGCGCCTGCGGCGGCGGCATTGCCGATAAGAAAAACGACAGGGCTGTTTAGTACCTGGGCGAGATACCACGGGTTGACTTTGCCGAGGATTCCAATGCCGCCGGCGACAGGGTCAACGACGCCGATGGAACCGATGTAGATTCCAATGGTAAATGTCAGCGTGACGGCGATAAAGACCAGGATTGCGCGTTTTGTTTCACCGAGCAGCAGATAGGCTGCGCCGGGGACCGCCCAGCCCAGCGCCGCGACGATAAGCAGCAGCAGGCCGTGATTTATCTTATCTATTTTTTGGGCGGCGGTTCGCATCAGGATTCCCGGGGCGGTTCGTTGGGTTCTGCAATCGGTTCGTTGGGTTCTGCTGGCTGTTGGGCTCCTTTTATTACCCTGAAGTTCATTCTTTTGAGGATATTTTCAGGCTGAAAGAATACTGCCCCGAGGTTCTGTCCTTCGATGCTGTTGTATCTGAATGCCATCATTGTTTTGGTCCCGTCGTATTCGTTTTGGTTGATACGATTAACCGAAAGATCCTTGATACAATAATAGCTGAGGTCGGGTTTGACTTCGAGAACAGCGGGCAGCTCTTTGGGCGAGTTGCTGTCGTCCGGTACGATAGAGAATAGGGTATCAACAATCATATTATCCCGGTTGTGTGCGTCCATAGAGAAGCGGGCGCCGGGAAGCCCCTGGTTTTGAGTGGCGAGGACTTCGTCAAGGACCGGCGAGGGCTTCTTCAAATCGGTCCAGACGGCCAGTTCGAAGTTATTGGGTTCGTTGGGTTCGGCCGGCGGGTATTGCCGATTAAATTGCTCGACAGCCTTTTCCCATCCGTCTTTTTGCGTCAGGGCAAGAAACTGCTCGGCCTTTTCCTTTGCAGTCTGCATGGCGGAGAGTTTCCGGAGGTCTTTGACGACCTGCTCTCTGACGGAATAGATATCGTCGTTTGCGGTTGCGTCGGACCGGCCCAGTTTAACTTTTGCCGAGTTAAAGCTGACATCGAGAGCGTCAGGCTCGGCTGCTTTTTTTATGTCTACTATCCTGATAAGAGCGGCGTTTTTTCCGCGGAAGTCGAAGAGCGGACCGATAGTTTCGTAAACTTTCGGTTTAGGTATATCACTGAGAGCCTGCTCGGGCTGGTCGGTTGAAAAGACCAGCTGCATCAGGGCGTGTGGCATCCGGCCGGGCCCCGGAGGTCTTAAGAACAGGCCGACGAGATTCTCGTCCTGCTGCATACCAGAAAAGCTGAGCAGGCCGGTCTTGCCGGAATAGAGGTTAACCGAGAATTCCTTTGTGAGTTTGTCGGCGATATCTCCGAAATCGGCGGCGCGGTCTTTCAGTTGCTTTTCGGTCAGGTCGGCTGCGTCAGAGTCACTGTATTTTTCTTCGGCGAGCTGCCTGGCCCGGCTGAGTATTGTCTCGGTTGTATTAATGATTCTCTCGCTTGTTAAGCGGTTGGTTATGAGCCTTGCCACCTGGCCGAAACTCATAGTGTATTGTATCGGCATCGAGTTGGGGTCATTCGGGTCCAAAGGTCTTTGCTCGGTGAACTCGTTTACGTGGGCCAGGTAGTATCGTTCTTTATCCTGCTGTGTGGGTGTTTCGACAATTTTTCTGATGTCATCGAGTGTTACGATGATGTACTCGAGCTGTACCCGGTTATCGAGTTTATATCCGAAGCCGTAGGGGTTGTCTTTCGATACTTCGCCGGGATAGTAAGCCTTGTATTTTTCAAACAGTTCTTTGATTCGGCTTTCGTCGGGTTCGGCCTGTTCGTCGGCAAACAGTTCTGCTTCGGCCCTGACGAATTGCGTATTCATCGTCTGGAGCTCATCGCTTACAAGCCGGCTTATCTGTGTCCTGGTAAGCTCTTCATTTGAGCAGGCAATTGAGGCATACTGCAGGACGGAAAAAAGTTCGGCAAAGGCCGACAGGACGGTTTCTTCGGAGATTCCCCGGTTGATGAAGCCATTGATGACCTGGGCGTATGATGCTCCTTCGAACAGTTTTGGGATGATTTGTCGCAGCGCGCCGGCCGTAACCTCATTACTGACGGCGATTCCTGCGGATTCAGCCTCTTTCTTGAGCAGATGCCAGTAGATTTCATCGGTCTCGGTTTTTTTAGACATGTTGAGTATCTGCTCGTCGCTGATTCGCAACTGGTTGTTTCTTATTGTCTGTTTCAGTGATGCGATTAACATAGGTGAGATTTTGCTTTCAGAGAAGAGCAGTTCGGACAGGAAGATGCCGTGTATATCACGTGAGCGGAGCATAAGGTCGGCTCTTATTTGGCGCAGGATGGCCAATTCCTGGTTTGCCCGCCTGATGTCTGCGATTGTGATTTTGTTTTCGTTGCCGAACAGAGCGACGGCCTTGCCGGCCCGTGGCCCTGAATAGCCGCAGGTCGTTCGAAGGGCCGAGCCGCCGATAAAGACTACCATCAGGCCGACAACGGCGACGGCTATTATCTTGCGGTTATTCTTGCGAAACCATTTCATTAAGCTCATTGTGTAACTCCGAATCAGCAGTTCCCGGTGAATCCAGAAACGGTACAGTATAGAGCCGCAGGCCGTATTTGCAAGAAAAATTGACATTGCGGCTGCGGCAGGGTCCGGGTGAATGGGGGTTACAAACTTCTTGCACTCGGAGCGGCCGTTGTAGATAATAGCGGCGAGAGTTCCTGAATTTTTTATTGGAGGCTGAACAAATGAGTACCGAGCAGAATCGTCAAAAAGATTTGGTGGATACTACCGATTGTTTAGAGGCGGTGGGGGTGTTCAGGTGCTGGAAGAACCTGTTTTTTGTGGTGATACTTGTCGGGCTGCTATTGCTTGCGGTGTGCTTCTGGGTTCTGGATTTGGGGCTTGTCGGTGACAAGCAGGATGACGCGCAGGTAGTAATAGTCGAGGAGACGGCGGCAGAACAGGTCGGACAGGTGTCGCCGGTGGTGGAAGAGACGGTCGATAAGGTGAAACAGCAGGTGGACGAAGCGGCTGCGCAGGTGGTGGGCGATGCAAATGCGCCGGCGGCCGAGAGCAAAGTAAAAATCAGAAAGCCATTGAAGCTGCCGTTCACATTGCAGCGGGGACATGTAGTATGGGCGATACGTGCGCTTGACGCGGCAATTATTATGGCGGCGGTGCTGTACTGCCTTGCGATTCTGTTTACGCTGAAGATTTCGATGGTAGGCAGGCTCGGCGGTATTAATCATATAAGTCGAGCGTTCTTCTGGTCCCTTATACTGCTGGTGCTGGTTGTGCCGTGGCAGGTAGCGCTGGGCTGGGGACTGTTCGGCGTAACTTTCGAGCCGGGCGAACTTGTGCGACGAATAGCCGACTACGAATCGGATTCGGTATTTGTTAAAGGCTTATTCTGGTTCCGGTTTGTTGCGGTTTGGGCGATTGCGCTTCTGTGCCTGATATTTGCGCAGATACGTACGGCACGCTGGTCGAAGGCGACACTGAGAAGACTCGAGGTCGTCTGATGGGCGGCTCCGCAGGACACCTTGCGGTGGAGCGCATCGGATTTATCGGCACCGGTATAATGGGCAAGCCGATGGCTGGTAACCTGCTCAAGGCGGGTTATAAGGTGGCGGTACACAGGGGCTTTTCGATGTTATTCGGGAATTAGGCAGTCAGGCGGGACAGGGAGAGCAAAAGTGAAGAATAAGCTTACTTTGCTGGTTTTAGCGACGTTTGTTGTGTTGATAGTCTGTGCGGTTGGGATAAGAAAGATAAAAGAAAAAACCGACCGCAGGGCAGCGCTGCGAGAGTTACATCCGGTACTTGTTTTTACCCTTGCTTTTTCGGATTTGACCAAGATTCATGTGGCGGCCGTTGATAATGACGCAAAGCGGACGGAGGAACTGATTGAAAAAGGCTGGGTGGTTGACAGACAAATTAAGGGCAAGCTGACCCCGCTGCACGTTGCGTCCATGTGTGGCAGCGACGGGCCTGCAGCGGTTTTGATAAAACACGGAGCGGATGTGAATTTTGAAACCAGTAAGGGTATGACACCACTTGCCTTTTCTGCGATAGGGGCCAAGCGGAAGATGGTCGAGTTTCTGCTGGCTAACGGCGCCGAGCCTGGCAAGAAGAATAAAAATGGCCTGACGCCCGCTGAGGTGGCACAAGAATGGCGGCAGGTGATGGCGCCGCAGGGGGACTGGTATGGCCAGAGGTACGGCAAGGAGATGGATGCCTGTATCGAGATGCTAAGGCAGGCGGCGGGAGAATCGGCTCAGGGCGGTTCAGATACTACAGGTGGGGCGGATGATTAGCCGGCTATAGCCGGTTTCAATTTTTTTAGTTTCTTTTTTGGCCGAATGCCTCGACGTACTTTTGGGCGTAACTGACCGCAGCCTGGTGCTTGTCGGGCAGAAAATCCAGTTCGAGGAATTGATTGTACCACTGCGCGGCGACTTGTGGTTCGTTAAGGTAGTGACTACAGTTGGCGATTTTGTAGGCGAGCTGGTATCTGTATACGTAATTGTCACTCTTTTCCCATGCCTTTTGGTAATAGTCGCGGGCCTGTGCGTAGTTATTCTGGTTGTACAAAGCGGCGGCGGCGAGCCTGGCGGCGGACAGAAAGCGGATGTTTTCAGGTTTGGCGAGCAGCGGCATAAGGGAATTGGAGCAAAGCAGGTAATCGCCGCGGCTGTAATAGAGCCTGGCCAGTGCCAGTTGTGCTTCGGAGTAATCCGGTTTTTTTTTGAGCGCGGTTTGCAGGACCATTTCTTTTTGTTTTGGGTCCTGTGTGTCCTGGGCCTCGGCCAGGTAAGCGGCGGTGCAGCAGTCGTTTTCGATAAATTTTTTCAGGTCGACATTAATTTTGCCTGCCGATGTACCTGTGGCCCCTTCGAGGACTTCGAGCTCATATCTTTTTTTCGGTTCGACTGAGCTGGCTGAGGTCCGGACCAGGCGGATATAGTCTGCCAGGTGTCCGTTCTGATACAGCCAGCACAACAGTGCCTCGGCCAGGTAAGGCCCAGTGGGCCATTCCCAGTATCTTTCATCGGAGCTTACATAGAGTTTCTTGATGTTGAGTCTCGTATCAGCCTCGACTTCCGCGCGCAGAGCAAGGCCTGCACGTGGACACGGCCCGGCGGGCACGAGCTTGCCGTCGATGATTTGTGCGCCTTTGCTCAGGAATGTTATCAGGCTGGAGCGGAACCATTCGGGTGCGTCGTCGAATTGGCGGGCGATAAAATGCCCGGCGATGGAGGCGAAGAGCGGCTCGAAGGTGATGTGCTCATCGTCGCCGGTGGTTATATATGTATAAACGGCCGGGATGGAAGGGACGTAAAGCTCGCCGTTGGCTTCGATTGTATGACCATGAGCTTCGAGGAGCTTTCGCGCTTCGTCAGGGGTTCGTAACAGGTAAATCCGGAGCGGTTTTTTAGATTCGAGCTGGAAATAAGTTTCGTTGAGGCTGTTGTAACAGGCGTTGGCGTTATCGAGGGCAATCTGCAGGAGCTTTTCGTTGAAGTCGCCCTCGACCGTTACGGGGCTTTGCTCAGCGGGCCGGCCCCGGTCTCGTGCGGAAAATGCCGGGCAGAGCAATACCAAGGCAAGCAGCACATATTTGGGGCCCCTTCTCGCTACGGCCCGGTAGTTCAGTTTTTTATACATTATTATTCCGCCCCTGCTACAGCTCTACCTCTGCCAGAACGAATTCAGCAGTCATTATAATGCTGTTTTGGCGAATTATCAATCACTTTTACCATTTCGCAGGAGGGGGCCAGGCGTGGGCATAAGGGGCATTAGCTATTTATCAGCAGCAGTGCGCGGATGAGTTCAGCGACGCTCCAGGCCTGTGCGAAACATCCTTTGGGTTCATGCGGCGGCTCGCCGTCGAATATTTCGGAGATGCTGCCGAGGCAGGCCTGTTCGGTCAGGTGTTTTGTGAGTGGCTTGATGAATTCCTGTGCCTTTTGCCGGCTCTGCGGGCTGAAGTCGTTTACTTTCAGCCAGGCTTCTATAAAAGGACCCATCAGCCAGGCCCAGACGGTTCCCTGGTGATAACTTTCGTCACGCGAGCGCTGCGGGCCGCTGTAAGTGCCTTTGTAGTTCGGGTCCTTCGGGCTCAGTGAGCGCAGGCCGTAAGGGGTCAGCAATTCGCTTCGGACGACATCTACAATTTGTCTTTGTTGTTGGCTGTTCAACGGGCTGAACTCCAGCGATACGGCGAGTATCTGGTTGCATCTGCAGGAGGTGTCGGCTGTGCCGTCGGGATGGATGCAATCGTTGAGGTAGCCCGTGTTGTCGTTCCAGAAGAGGTTTATAAAATTTCGGCCGACGGTTTCGGCGAGCTTATTGAAATGATTCGCTTTTTCGATGTCCCATGTGGCGTAGAATTTCGAAAGATGGCAGAGTGCGTTAAACCACAGTGCGTTTACCTCAACTGCCTTGCCGTAGCGCGGCGTGAAGGCGACGCCGCCGAACTTTGCATCCATCCATGTCAGCTGGGTTTGGTCATTACCGCCGGTTATCAGGCCGTCCGAGTCGGCGTGAATGTCAAAGCGTGTGCCGCTGCGATATGATTCGACAATCTGTAGTATGGCCGGCAGTAGTTGTTCGGTGAAGGTAGTTCCGTCGCCGCCGGCCTTTAGATATTGGAAGGCGGTGTTGATAAACCATAGTGAAGCATCGATGCTGTTGAAGTACGCGGTCTGGCTGCGGTCGTCGAATCGGCTCGGTATCATTCCTTCGTCGGCAGCGGCGGCGAAGGTGGTGAGCACAGAGCGGGCGTCTTCGTTTCGGCCTGTGGCCAGCAGTAATCCGGGCAGGGCGATAAAAGCATCGCGTCCCCAGTCGAAGAACCAGGGAAAACCGGCCAGCAGGGTGGTTCTGGCATTGGGTCCGATTTGCCGGCGGCAGATGAACTGGTCGGCGGCCATCGAAAGAGTTCTTATTGTTTGGTCTTTTGTCCTGGCGCCGGCGACGACGAGCTGCTGGGCCTTTTTCAATTCGGCGACTACTGTTTTGATGTTTGCATGGGCGAGCTGCCGGGGGTCGCAGGGATTGCCGAGGCAGGCCTTGAGGACGATTTTGCATGGTTTGTTTACCGTGCACTTGTAGAAGCCGGGGGCCCAGAGGTCTTCGAGGAAATCCTGGCCTCGGTTATGGTCCTGACGATATACGAAATTGAACCACCACTGGGGGTCCTTTACATAGTTCATTTGCTCGCAGTTGATGAGCAGCTCACAGCTTCCGGGCACGTCGTGACATATGAACAGGCCGTTATCGAGCTGCGCCGCGCACAGAGGCGCGTAGGATTTTTGCAGGCTGTGAAAGTCTCGCAGGGCGGCGAACGGCCGCAGGGTAAAATCGAACGTTTTATCGACGGTCCTGAAGTCGTATTGCACAAGAACCGTGTCGTCGTTTCGCGAAAGATAAACGGATTTGGTCAGTTTGATATCATCAAGCTGGTAGTCGAAATGCGCGCCGGTATCACGGCTGAATCGTTTTATATAGCCGAAGCCGGCGGGACTGAACTTTTCATTGTCCCGGGGACTGCCTCCGGAGAACTCAAAGGTGGACAGGTGATGCAGTTGACCGTCGGTTATTACGGTTTCGAGCAGGTTCGACAGGCTCAGGATTCGGTTTGCCGGCGGGTCGAGCGAGCCGATAAGCAGGCCGTGATACCGCCGGGTGTTGCAGCCGGTGATTGTGCCGGCGCTGTAACCGCCGCGTGTGTTGGTCAGCAGGTATTCGCAATTGAGCATCTCGTCGAGCGTTTTGTCGTCGGTGCCGACAGAGACAATTTCACCGATGTCTGTCTGCTCTTTGGTTAACAAGGTTGTAAGAGTCTTGTCCAAATCTCTTACCTGTTTTTCATCAAGCGGTCACCAAAGAGGTTTAGCCGACCGCGGTTACAGGGGGACTATCCACTGCGTGCGTCGGGTTGCGTTTTGGGGGGACGACGGTTCGCATGCAGCGGTCATTAAGATGGTCCAGTACGTTCATGAAGTTGATATAAGAGTCGTACGGCGAATCGTACGGATTGAAATACTTGTGGACGTCACCATCGGCGAAGTACTTCGTGCACATGTAATAAAAATGGTCTGAGGTCTGAAGGCTTCTCCAGTCGGCAATGAGTTTTTCATCACCGGCGGCCTTGATTGATTTTTCGAGCCGGTATAGCTCGTGAATGGCGTTGGACTGCATCGGGTTTCCGAGCCACGCCGAGAGGTCTCGCTCGGTGTCGGCCCAGCTTATAAGGTGCGGCACGTCAACCTGGTCCACAGGCTGATAAGCGCTCGCCGCTTCGCGGGGCGTTTTGAAGTCGTTATCCGGATGTTTGAGTATTTCTCCCGGCAGGTGGCGCATAAAATCGAATATTCCCGTATCTTCCCACTGGTGCTCACCAAGGGTCTCATAGTCCATGAACAGGTTGACCACATAGCCGTTGCCGTTGACGGCGTTGACCCACTGGCTGAATTTGTCGGCGGTCAGCGGCCACTCGGTCCAGTGACGATTCGAGAATCTAAATGCGATGTCGTCGCTAAGCGCATAATTTTTCATCAGCAGCTTGAGCCGCTCGCAGCCCTTCGGCTGATAGACGTAATTGGGGCTTCGAAAGCCGAGTATGTGGTCGGCGCCTTCGCAGAGGATGGCGTCGAATCTGCCCGTTGACTCGATGAGCTTTGCCAGGTCGTTGTTATATATGAGCTCTGTGTTTCTGAAGACGCGGGGTTTCTGTCCGAAGAGTCTTTCCATGGTCTGGCTGTGCTTGTCCACCTGCTCGATAAATTCGTCCCGCGAGTAGATAAAGCTCAGGCTGTGGTAGTAGGTCTCGGTGAGAAATTCCACGCAGCCGGTCTGGGCAAGGGCGTGAAAGGTGCTCAGTACCTCCGGGCTGTACTTTTCGAGCTGCTCGAGCAGTGTGCCGGTTATACTGTATGCGACCTTGAACCTGCCCTGATATTTTCGTATCAGGTTGAGAATCAGGCGGTTGGCGGGAAGATAGCACTTGTTTGTCACCTTGCGGCAGACCTCGGCGTTCTTGTGGTCGTCGAAATAGTGACCACTCTTATCAAAGACGGTATAGTGTCGCAGCCGAAGTGGTTGATGTACCTGGAAGTAAAATACTACTGAAGCCATGAGATCCTTCTCTTTATTCTTTTGCTTATACGCCGACGAACATCTCCTGATAAATTTTAGCACACTTGGCGGCCGAATCAATCCATCGCAGCTTTCGCACTTCGTAATTGCCGTAGTCCCGCAGCGTGGCGCTTAGCGGCGGGTGCCTGAACACCGCGATGATTTTATTTGCTATTTCATCGATGTCCCAGAAGTCGACCTTCAGTGCGTGAGTCAGCACTTCACTGACGCCGCTTTGCTTGCTGATGATAACGGGCACGTCATGATTTAGCGCTTCAAGCGGCGCTATGCCGAACGGTTCGGATACCGAGGGCATCACGTACAAGTCGGCCATTCGGTAAATTTTCTGGACCTGCTCGCCTCGCAGAAAACCTGTGAACAGGACCTTGTGGCCTATACCGAGATGTGCGGCAAGCTCCACCGAATGGTGCATAAGGTCTCCGGAGCCGGCCATAACGAATTTGACGTTATCCATAACCTCGAGCACTCGTTTGGCGGCCTGTAGGAAGTATTCCGGGCCTTTCTGCATAGTGATTCGGCCGAGGAACAGGACGATTCTTTCGTCGTTTTTGATACCGGCCTCGGCAAGGCTGGCGCCGTTTCCGTTTGTTTTTTCAACGCCGTTATGGACCACTTCGACCTTATCGCCGCTGATGCCGTATCGGCTGATGATAATGTTTCTGGTGAAGTGGCTTACGGCGATTATTTTATCGGCCGCGTGGAAGCCGTGCCGTTCGATATCGTAAATCATCTGGTTGACATGCTCACCGCTTCGGTCGAATTCGGTGGAATGTACGTGCACGATTAACGGGGTGCCTTTTAAAGCGGCGACTGCTATGCCGGCGGGATACGTCATCCAGTCGTGTGCGTGGACGATGTCGAAATCCTCATCGGCGGCGAGATCGGCGGTTATAGCGGCGTAGCGATGGACCTCGGCGTACATGTCACCGGAGTACTGGCCTGCGACTGTTATAGGAGCTAAGGAACCCTTGCTCAGAGCTATCTGTTTCTGGCGCAAGGCCTCTTCGATTCGCTGCCTGTAGGCGTCGGTCGTTCCGTAAGGCGACAGGGCCGCGTCCACGGCACAGAATTGCACGTTGGCCAGGTGTTCGTATGTGAATCTGGTGGTATTTCTGTGGTTTTCGGGGCTGAGCAGTCTGACGTGCGTGTTTTGCAGGCCGTTGACCATGCGGGGCAATACGAAGGTGACTTTAATTCCGAGCTGGTCCATAGCCCGGGTCAGCCCGTAACAGGCGGTGCCCAGACCTCCGCTGATGAACGGCGGAAATTCCCAACCCAGCATGAATACTTTCATAGTCCGTAAGTCCCGATAAGCGATGTAATCGCTTTTTTTAAAAAGACTTAACCAAAGCCAACCAGAAACAACCGCAGGTGTACTCGAAATGTTTCAGGCCTTTAGGCTTGAACCACTGCTCATGGCGGTTGGACGATTTATCGGCAGAAATCTTTGCCTTCTTAATTTCCAACCACTTTAAAATTCGTAATTTTCACAATATCTGTATGTTAAATCGGGCTTTGGGGGCCTTGGTGTTGAGAAATTCTGGGTGGAATCGCCGATTTTGACACTAACAAAGCTGATTTTACCGGTCAGAAGCCCCCATCTGCCTGATTTTTATATCGAATCAGGACGCTGGATTAACGAGGTTCGAGTAGTATCGCGACTGCACAAGCCCTTCCGGTTCCCGATTCGGGTCAATTGGGCCAGCTGTAACCCCGGCGGCGCAAGTTGATAAGACGAACCCGCACCTAATTTGACCAATTCTCAGGAACTAACGGAAATTCACGCGTTTTGTTTAACACGCAAGTTCTCCATGCCCTCGAAATTGAAAAAATCAAGTGCGGGCCCGATTCTTCACAAGAACGTCTTTCAAACAGCTTCAAAAAGATGTCTTGGGCCCCCATTATGCAATTTTTGGGGGCTTAACCTGCAGGATAAAGCCCTTACAGAAGCAGGGCTTATATATCCTGGGCCTTGACTGTGCTGCGGCGATTGGCCTTGGTCCGGCCCATAGCGTCATCGAGCAGGCCGTGAATCTTATCATTGATTGCACCGAGCGCATCGGATGAGGTCATCATCTTTTTGCTTCTGATGTAGCCCTTGACTTTGCTTGCCACAAGTAACATCTCTTTTTCTTTCTTAGCCATTGAGAATCCTCCATGCAAAAATAAAACCTTAAAAAACTCCTGATTCAGTGAGTTTATTAACGCAAGGGACTTGTCTTTGCAACAAAAAAATTGCCTAAAACCGCAAATTTTTGCATTTTCAGGCCGGTTAGCTGAAAATGGCATTTGTCCCGGATTGGGCCGTCACGACCCGGTGCGTTATACGTCCGGCGTGAGATTGATAACATTTGGCATTGATAAAGCATAAAATTTCAGGCAGCAGGCGCACTTACAAATCCGATTAGTATGCCGATGACCGCAGGTTTTTTAACCTGGGATTTACTTTCCGACAGCGGACCTGACCATGAAATATCGGCTGATACCATCGAGGCAAATCATGCCTTTGACATTTCCATCATCAACTACGGTGACCGCTGTTTTGCCGCTTGAGATTAACTGTTTGTATATCTGGGCGAGCGGCGTGTCGCTGCTGACCGAGTCGAACGTGCGGTCCATAATCTCACAGACCGGCACATCAAGTCCCTTCTCGTGCAAACTTGCGAGTATCTTGTTGCGCGTCAGGATGCCTTCAAGGCCGTGGTCGCCTACGACGGGAAAGTCATCCTGGAAGCCGTGATGAAAATGTTCGATGGCGCGCCTGAGTGTTTCGTCGGGACGAAGCGTCTGGTATTCGGTTGTCATTGCCGCCGCCGCGGTGACGTCGCTGAGGAGTGATTTGAGCACAACCTGGTGTTTTTCGCCGCCGGCGCCTATGTACAGAAAAACTCCTATGAGGGCCAGCCACCAGTTGTAAAATATCCCGAAGAATATGAACAGCATTGCTATCGCCTGTCCGACGAATACAGCTACTGAAGTTGCTGTTACATAATCCATTTTCATGGCGAGGATGCCGCGGAACACTCTGCCTCCATCCATAGGAAAGGCGGGTATGAGATTGAAAACCGCCAGAATGACATTGACACTGATTAGGCCGGCAAAGAATGACCGGGCCGAATCCGGAAACAGATTGGGCACTGTCACTCCGCTCCATGCGCCGACAAAAAGGAAAAGAATTGCGGCTATGACCAGGTTTATAAATGGACCTATTAGCGCCATGGCGATTTCCTGGAGGGGTTTTTCCGGCATTTCTTCCATCGTGGCCATGCCGCCAATCGGCAGCAGAGTAATGCTCTTCGCCTCTTTTCCGAAGCGACGGGCTATAAGACTGTGGCCTACTTCATGTATCAGTACGCAGACAAACACTGCACAGATGAACAGAGTTGCAAGCAGCGCCTCATGAATGCCCTTCTGGTCCATTACCGAGATGAATATGAAAAGCAGTAACAGGAGGAATGTGACGTGAATACGGAGCTTTATTCCGAAAATCCTGCCGACGTTAAAAGACCATTGCATCTTGCGGTTCCTTAAAATGGGCTGCCTCGCTTCTTTAATGCTGCGATAGCGTCGCCGATGTTGCATCGTTCGGGCAGTATTAGTGTATCCATTTGCCTCGTCGCAGGCAAAGAATTTTCCACACGGCCCTACAGCGCCGCCGGGCTTACAGACTTTTTAGCCCGGTTGAGATTTATTTTTTACGGACGGCGATGGTGTAAACGTCGTGGTTTTCCCCGATGTATTTTCGCTCGTAGTTGGTGCCGACTGTTTCGTCATCCTGTGCGACTGCGGGCCGAGTAAATTCTATTTCTTCGAGCACATCTTTTCTTTCGGCGAGGACGGTCTTTATCTGCTCGAAATAATCGGCGTGGTCGGTTGCGATTTGGATGGTGCCGCCGTCGGTAAGTGTTCGTACCAGGTGTTCGAGGTTGCGCGCGCAGATGAAGCGGCGTTTATGGTGACGTTTTTTCGGCCAGGGGTCGGGGTAATATATATGATAGCAGGTGACGCTCGAGTCGGGGACGAACCGTATCAGGAAATCGGCGGCGTCGGTGCGAATCAGTTTTACGTTTTTCAGGCCCCATCGGCCGATGCGGTCAACGGCGTGGCGATAATACTTTCGGGCCCATTCGATACCGAGAAAATTGACGTCCGGCTGCGCCTTGGCCTGGCCGACGAGGAATGTCCCCTTGCCCGAGCCTACTTCGATGTGTACAGGTCCGGAGCGTCCGAAAACTTTTTCGAAATCCACCGGCTCGGCTAAATCTTCGCAATTGAGACTGATTTCAGGATAATCTTTCAGGCATCGAGTCATTTATTAAAAGCCCGGAAAACAGGTCCAGCGGTTTATATCGCGTCATAATTTGAAAGGATAAGGGATTGTTCTTTCTTTGGCAACCTATGGTCGGAGCTTGAGCGGCTAAAGGGCAGGTATTTGTTCGCCGATAAAAAGCCCTGAACTGTGCTGCGGAGAATACGTAATGTTTATAGGCCGTATTAGGCCGTATCCGCGGCATTTTAAGGAGAAGAGCTGCACATGATTCGGCAATTGGCAAGATCTCGCCGTAGAAGGGTCCTGATTGATATAAGCACCCAGCAGGACCTTTTCCTCGGAGCGGGCAAGGCGTGCGTAAGGAACCATCGCAGGGTTCTGACCAATCTTCGAAGGATGATAGCGTGGGCCCGTCACAATAATGTTCCCGTCATCTCGACCTGCCAGGTCTATCCCAATAACAACGGCTGCAGTGTTACGGACTATTGTCTGGACGGCACTGAGGGCCAGCGGAAGATTCACTATACGCTGCTGCGGCGTCGGATAAGTTTTCCTGCAGACGGTCACGATGATTTACCGCACGACCTTCTGAAGGATTACGACCAGGTAATTCTGCACAAGCGCTGCACGGACCCGTTCGACGAGCCGCGGATAGAAAGACTGTTCAGCGAGATTCGGGCGGGTGAGTTTATCCTCGTCGGCGCCAACGCCGAAGATGCAGTGCTGGCCACGGCTTTGGGGCTGCTTCAGCGGAACAAGAGGGTCACCGTTGTGATTGACGCGGTGGGCTCGCATGACAGCAAGGCCGGGGCGCTTGCAATGCGCAAGATGCAGGCCAAAGGCGCCCATATCGTCGAAGCCAAAAGGATAGCGGGCGTAACGCATCTTCGCAGGGTCGGTATCTGCCACTGCGATTTGTGCAGCAGTTTTGCCCGGCGGGCACTGGTCGGCGTCAGCGGACCGCAGTTTGCCGAACACTCTCAGGACGCGGACCCCAGCCACAACTAACAAATCTATTGCCGGGTTTTGCAGTTGCCCTCGCCAAGACACCGGTGTTTCACGCAATTTTTGCCTGTCTGCGGCGTAGAAGCCTTCTACGGGCTTATCCGCGTTTTTGGTTGACATTGACCGCAGTACGGCTATACTCGCTCCTTTTGTTTTCCCGTTGTTTTTGTAGTGGAATATGTGAACACAAGAACGGCTGGGGGCGTGGGACCCTGATTTGCAATTTTTTGTAAAAGAGGACCCTGTTGAAATGATAAACGACAAGACTAAAGGAGAATCCTGAAATGGCACAGAAGTATGTGTACTTTTTCGGCGGCGGAAAAGCCGAAGGCAACACGAAAATGAAAGAGCTGCTCGGCGGCAAAGGCGCAAACCTCGCGGAAATGACCAATATTAGTGTTCCCGTTCCGCCCGGCTTCACTATAGCTACCAGGGTCTGTGACGACTATTACAAAAAGGGTGCTAAATGGCCCGACGGATTGGCCCGGGAGATTGATAAGAATATCGCCAAGCTCGAAAAGGCTATGAATGCAAAACTCGGTGACCCGGACCGGCCGCTGCTTGTATCGGTGCGAAGCGGCGCGGCGATATCGATGCCCGGTATGATGAACACGGTTCTCAACCTCGGCCTCAATGATACGGTCATCGAAGGTATTATTAAGAAGACCGGCAACCCGCGATTTGCGTACGACATCTATCGCCGCTTTATCGATATGTTCGGCGACGTGGTGATGGACTGCAGCCACGACTATTTCGAGGAAGTAATTCACAAGGCCAAGCAGGACGCCGGAGTAGAGGTGGATAACGAGCTTACCGCCGAGCAGTTGAAAGGTGTTGTTGAAAAATACAAGGCCGTTTACAAAAAGCACGTCGGCAAGCTCTTTCCGCAGGATGGAAAGGAGCAATTGACTCACGCCATCAACGCCGTCATTCGTTCGTGGATGGGCGCAAGGGCGGTCAAGTATCGCCAGCTTAATAAAATCACCGGCCTGCTCGGCACAGCCGTAAACGTCCAGGCGATGGTGTTCGGGAATATGGGCGACGATTGCGGCACGGGTGTCTGCTTCACACGCAACCCGAGCACAGGCAAGAAGGAGTTCTACGGCGAGTTCCTGATGAACGCCCAGGGCGAAGACGTCGTCGCGGGTATCCGAACGCCAATCGAGCTGAAAAAACTCAACAAGGTCATGCCGAAGGCTTACAAGCAATTGACTCACCTTATGACCCGGCTGGAGAAACATTACAAGGATATGCAGGATATGGAGTTTACCATACAGGAGAAGAAACTTTATATCCTGCAGACGAGAACGGGTAAGCGCACGGCCGAGGCGGCAGTGAAGATTGCCGTCGATATGCTGAAGGAAAAATTAATTAATAAGACCCAGGCTGTTATGCGAGTCGAGCCGGCACAGCTTGACAGGCTCCTGCATCCGTCCTTCGACCCCAAGGCCGAACGTAATGTATTCGCCAAGGGTTTGCCCGCTTCGCCGGGCGCCGGCGTGGGCCAGGTCGTCTTCGATGCCGATACTGCAGAAGCATGGAAGGCCGAGGGCAAAAAAGTAATCCTTACAAGAATCGAGACCAGCCCGGAAGATATCGGCGGTATGGATGCGGCCGTCGGCATTCTGACTGCCCGCGGCGGTATGACTAGTCACGCGGCGGTGGTCGCACGCGGTATGGGTAAATGCTGCATCGCCGGTGTCGGTGAATTAAACATCGATTACAAGTCAAAGAAGATGGCCGTCAATAGCCTGACCATCAAGGAAGGTGACTGGATTAGTATCGACGGCTCAACCGGCGAGGTAATGAAAGGACAATTGCCGACAGTCGAGCCGACCCTCAGCGGCTCGTTCGGCGAGTTTATGAAGATTTGTGACTCTGTTCGCAAACTCGGCGTTCGCACAAACGCCGACACGCCCGGCGACTCGAAGCGCGCAAGGGATTTCGGCGCCGAAGGAATCGGGCTTTGCCGGACGGAGCACATGTTCTTCGAAGGCGAAAGGATTTGGCCCGTACGCCAGATGATTCTCGCCGCCGATGATTACGCCGATATGCTAAAGGCCCTCGATGCCGCTCAAAAAGATGACGAGAAGAAGCAAATCGAGCAGAAATACGCGACCGCCAAAAAGCAATTCGAAGGCGCCCTCAAGGAGCTGCTGCCGTATCAGCGCAGTGACTTCGAAGGTATCTTCAAAGCAATGGCAGGATTGCCGGTGACCATAAGATTGCTGGACCCGCCGCTGCATGAGTTCCTCCCGCAGGACCAGTCCAATCAGAAAGAAATGGCCAAGCGCCTGGGCGTCGAACCTGCCGAAGTCAAGGCAAAGGTCGAACAGCTGCACGAGTTCAACCCGATGCTCGGCCATCGAGGATGTCGATTGGCGGTTAGCTACCCGGCCATTTATCGTATGCAGACTCGCGCGATTATCGAAGCGGCACTTAACGTCCGCAAGAGCGGCAAAACAGTGCTGCCTGAGATTATGATTCCGCTGGTCGGTTCGATTGACGAGCTCAAGTACGTCAAGAACGAAGTAGTCGATGAAATCGAGAAGGTCTTCAAACAGCGAAAAAGCAAAATCAAATATATGGTCGGAACAATGATTGAAGTGCCCCGCGCTGCGTTGACCGCTGACGAAATAGCGACCGAAGCAGAGTTCTTCAGCTTCGGAACCAACGACCTTACTCAGATGGCGATGGGCTTTTCTCGCGACGACGCGGGTAAGTTCCTCGGTGAATACGTCGCCAAGGGTATCTACAAGGCAGACCCATTCCAGAAGCTCGACCAGGCAGGCGTCGGCAAACTCGTTGAGATGGGCACGAAACTTGGCCGAAAGACCAGAAGCAACCTCAAGGTCGGTATCTGCGGTGAGCACGGCGGCGAGCCCAGCAGTATCGATTTCTGCCACCGGACGGGCCTGAACTATGTTTCCTGTTCGCCCTTTAGAGTTCCGATTGCCAGACTTGCTGCGGCACAGGCGATGGTCGTGAACGGCTGAAGGTGAATCTGTAGTTAAATTAAAAAAGTGCGGTTAGTAGTTAGCTAACCGCACTTTTTTTATGCCATACCTCGATTCTTCCTTTCGTACGAGTATCTAAAGTTTTATAGTAATCGGGTTATTACGGTAATCCGGTATTGATTGAGCGAGTACCTATGTCGGGCGTGTTAATACTTGGTCTAATCGTTCTGCTCGGCTTTATATGCGGTGAAGCTGCCAAAAAAGTGGGCCTGCCGAAGGTCACCGGCTTTATCCTTGCCGGCATCGCCCTTAATCCCAGGCTGACACACATTGTCCCTATAGACTTCACAAGGCATACGGAAATCGTCATAAATGTCGCCCTTGCCTTTATAACTTTTGAGGTCGGCGGAACCCTGCATTACAGCAAGATAAAGAAATTAGGCAAGGGAATCACTTTCATCACATTTTTCGAAGGTGAGTTTGCTTTCCTTATCACGGCGGTGGGTGTAATGTTGGTCGCGCCGTTTTTTGTCCATATCGCGGGCGCGACTTGGCTGGCAGTTTTTATCCCCGTCGGCTTATTGATGGGTTCACTGGCAAGCCCCACCGACCCTTCCGCTACCTTGGCCGTTGTACACGAATACAAAGCCAAAGGCCCCGTCACTTCGACCATTATGGGTGTCGCCGCGCTTGATGACACCCTCGGAATCATCAACTACAGCATCGCCGTAGCTTTCTCGTCGGTCCTGGCGGCGCATCAGAATCTGGATTTCTTCACCTCCTTCGTCAGTCCGGCATACCAGATTTTCGGCGCGATTGGTTTGGGAGTGGCGGTCGGATTCATTTTCAATTTGCTCACCGTCCTGCTTAGGAGGGAAACAGAAGGGGTTCTCATCGTCGCCGTACTGGCAATGCTGACTTTGTGTTTCGGAACATCCACCCTCATAGGCGTCGATGAGCTTCTGGCCACGATGACCGCCGGTGCGGTCGTGGTGAATTTCAACTCGAAAAAAGAACAGGTCTTCCGGATGCTCGAAAGATATACCGAGGAGCTGATTTTTGTCCTCTTCTTTACGATGAGCGGCATGCAGCTTGACTTTGCTGTCTTTTTGAGCCACCTGCCTCTGGTCTTGTTCTTTGTAATATTCAGAACTTCCGGGAAAATTGCCGGTGCCGTTACCGGCGCAGCTGCTGCAAATGCCTCGCCTAAGGTGAAAAAGTACGCATGGGGGGGCCTGATTCCGCAAGGCGGTATAGTCATCGGCCTGGCCCTGCTGATTAAGCAGAACCCCGCCTTTGCCGCCTTTTCAGATATCATCATCAGCATCATCATCGGAGCGACCGTAGTGCACGAACTGGCCGGCCCCATCATCTCCAGGGCAGTGATAAAAGCCGCCGGAGAAATCAAAAACCACCCGCAAAAAGTCCCTCCGAAATAAAACAAAGGGGCACTCAGCGGTTGAGAATGTAAATGGACGTGTTTAGCAAAACCGCGAAACTCACCCACACGAGGTAAGGCAGCATCAATATTGCAGCAAGTGATGACACTTTTTTGAACTGAATGATAGTAACGACAATCGCCGCCAAGAGCACAACAATTTCAACCAACGCCCCCCGTATGCTGCCAAGCCCAAAGAAGACAATTGTCCAAAAGGCATTTAAAACGAGCTGTATCGCAAAGAAACTCATTGCAGCCCGAACGGCTTTTTTCTCAAAACCTTTTTGCCAGACTAAAAAGACGGCCACCGCCATCAAGATATAGAGCGCCGTCCACACCGGCCCGAATAGCCAGCCGGGAGGCTGGAAAAAGGGCTTATTAAGCTGCTCATACCACCGCCATGTATCATCACCGGTCATGCCGAGCGAACCAATACCCGCGGCGAGAAATGTTATCGCCAGCGAGATGACCAGTTTGACAATAAATAGAAGAGATTTATTCATAAGCAGACCCTCCGAAAAGAAAAGCGCCTTTACCGATTATTAGGCAAAGGCGATTTGTGTTTCTTTATGCGCTTGTCAAATCGAACGGTGAAATATATTCGCCGTGCTTTTCCTTCGCAGCTTCGAGCCGCCCGCGCACCTTATCGAAAGTGTCGAACACAATCTTGGGCGTGTCCGAAACCTTGTCGCGGTAAAGCGCGCCGACGCGGTCGAGCTTGGCAAGATTATCCGGCACACGGATAGTGAATTGCATGACGTAATCGGCCTGGCTGTAGTCATGGCCGAGCTTGTCCCTAAACAGCTTTGACAGGTCTTCGTATCTGGGGATAATGCCGGTCGGCGTTTTGATGCCCTCGACGTCTTTGTTGACACGCATCTCCGCCCAAAGCACCCACACTAATTTATCAGCCATGCCGTTGAGGTATTTTCCGGTTTTGTCCCGCAGGAAGTAATTGACCGAGAAAATCAGCGGCGGTTTTTTAATGCCTTTGACGATATCAAGATTGTTCTGAATATATTTGCCTAAGGGAATCGAGACGAACGAAAGGTTACTCATCAAATCGAATTTACGAACGCCCTCTGCGCCGATGGCCGCGGCGGTCGTTTCCGATTCGATTGACGCGCCTTTTATGGTAATACCTTCTGTCCAGTCGTATGCCTCTTCGACCGGCGCCCATGTATCGCTGTCGCGTCCGCCGTATAGTATCCCGCCTATGGGCACACCCGCAGGGTCATCCATCAGCGGGTCCTTGTTCTCGAGGTCACTGATTCGCACGGTGTAGCGCGCGTTCTTATGCGATGCCGTCACCTTCTTGTCGTCCGGACCGGCCATTCCCTCTTTATATTTGCCCGCGTAGTTGGTCCCTTCCTTCGGCAGTTCTTTGCCCATACCCAGCCAGTACGGCCTGCCGTCGCCGGTCACCAGTACGTTTCCGAATATCACCTCACCCGGCGATGTAATCGCCTTATGTATAATAGGGTCATCTTTCGCATTGACATCCTGAATAATTCCGAATATCCCCTGCTCGACGTTGACGCAGCGAATCTCGCCGCCCATCTTTCTCAGGTATGCGATGTCGTCGCCAATAATCGTCTGTCCCGACAGCATCGACGTCGATGTCTTGCCGCAGGCGCTCGGAAACGCGCCTGTAAAATATGTCACCCTGCCGCCCGGCCCGTGCACACCCATCACGAACATATGCTCAGCCAGCCAGCCCTGCCGGTCGGCCTTTTGAATCGCCAGGCGAAGCGCTAGTTTCTTCAGGCCAATCGTATTTCCGCCGTACTGCGTGTTGGTGCTGTAAACTATATTTTCATCGAGGTCGATATAAACGCGGCGCTTATCGACGTTCTTGCTGACGAAGTTTTCCAGCTCACCTTCGCTGTGCAGGAACCGGAAGAAATCCTCCGACCCGCCGATTCTTTTGAACTGCTCATAACCCGGCCGATACAGAATCGACTCGCTGTGCGCAACATAAGGCGAATCGGTTATCTGCACGCACGGGATACTGAAATCCGAATCCGTCGGGCCCAGGCACCAGAAACACACCAGCATTTCCCGCCCTTTCATCGAGCCTCGCAGATACCCCTTCACTTCGGCCAATCCGCTCTCTTTATCAATCGTCTTTATACGCTCACCCAGCTCCACACCGGGCCGAACGAGGTACTTGGTATTCGCCGGGTCTCTTGCCTGGTCGTAATAGCCGTCGAAATGGACCGTATGGCCTTCGGTGGCTAATGGCTTTTCCTCGCCTGTTTCTACCGCCAGTTTCCGAATATACGCGGCGTCCTCATCCGAATCGCTCATCACGAAGACCTTGTCCGGCCGGCATAATTCGATAGCTTGGGCCACGAACCTGTGCAGCTTTGGATTCGCCAGGGCCGCCAGTTTCTCGTAATTATCGCCTGTGACCTTTGCCTTTAAAATATCCTGCATAGTATCCACCCGTCAGTTTTTACCGATTTTCTCTTGCTGCGCTGCTGCAACCACAATTTTCTCTCTCAGCGCAGCCGCAACATTCTACACAAATACCCTCCCAAGTCAAAAAAATTGCGGTGGCCTTGCATATCGCTTTAAATGTGGTTAAACTGATGTCCGGTTTCGCTTAATTCAGGCTCTTGATTTGGAGGGCTCTATAATGGATTCTCACAATACCCCGGACCGCGACGCCTCAACCGGGCCCAAGTCACGCCGAATGCCCGAAAAGCCCATCGCCGGACTGTCCGAATCCGCCGACTTGCCCGCCAGCCGGTTCGCATCACTCAAAGACATCCTTGATTACGCCGTCACCCGCGAAAAGGAAGCGCACGATTACTATCAGATACTAATAACCCTTGCCAAAAAGCCCGATGTTCGCAGGGCGTTTGAGGTTTTCGCCTCTGATGAGCTTCGGCACATCGCCAAACTCCGGGAAATCTGCTCCGGTGACTTTACGTTCGAGCCGGAGCTGGTCGGCAATCTCGGCATCGCTGACAAGGCCGAGCCCGTGCGGATTCATCAGGATATGACTTATACCGACGCCCTCGTCGTCGCGATGCGAAAGGAAAAAGCCTCATTCCGTCTCTATACAAAACTTGCCTCTTTGTCCTACAACGCCGGAATTAAGCGGATGTTTTCGCTGCTGGCCCAGGAGGAGGCCGGGCACAAACTCAGCCTCGAACTCGAATACGACTTGACCACGTTCTGAAAGAAACCCTGCTTGCCGCGGCATAGTCCGGCAGGGACGACGCCGGGTCCCTACTTTATCCCTGCACCCTACCCCCTGTACCCTAATAAAAAGCTACTTATAGTATCGTAGACGATTAGCAGCACTGCACCGTTTTTAGCGGGGTATACTGCTTAGTGCCTTGTGTTTCACGACTTTTCTCTTTCGATTTCTTTATATATTTTATCAACGTGCTCGGCTTTCTCTAGAGTTTTTACACTTTCTAAGGACGTGCCGAGGATTAGGGCAATTCTGGCGTATGATAGCCCTTCTGAAAGTAATTGTTTCAGTAGCCTCCTTCTGTGATAAACCTCAAAGAGCCCTTGTGGCAATAGAGAAGTTTGTGCAGCATACATCAAACATTCAGTCCGTTGTTTGGTAGTTTGGTGGAACATGGGAGTTCGGTAGAACCTACCATTTAGGTAATCCCAGCCGAGCAAGTGCGCAATTAGCCGAAACAAGCTAGCTATTATCTCCAAGTCATTGTCACTGTTTCTCTTTATTTCTGCCACTTCAGCCTGTAGTGCTTCTACGTCGCTTATTAGTGTCATCCGCAGCAATTCGTCTGTAGTAACGACTTCCTCAATTCTTTTATATATCAACTTCAACCAAGTTTGATACGCTTTCTTGACATATAAAAGGTTTGCATAGGCTGACGCCATTCCACTTGAACATTTCTTGATTCCTTTGAATTCATGATTAGTGTTCTCCATACTCAGAGAATAGTGAAATCTGTCTTGAAATTGCTCTCGCTTCATATTTTGCCTTTCTTCTAAGAACTTGTCCGGGTAATCAAACATTGACTCTTGACATTCAGTAATGCATAATACCACTTCGCTTTGGATTGTTCATGAATATAACCAGAAACGCGATGACCCAATACGAAGCAGTTATTAAGGCTATGGAGGACAATGGCGGGTTCGCCACGCTGGGCTATCTCTATCAGCATGTTTTGAAGATCCCTGGTGTGTATTGGGGCACTAAAACCCCTTTTGCCAGCATGAGGCGAATCGTTCAGGAAAGGCCTGAAATATTCAGAATCAGGCCGGGCTTGTGGGCACTGAAGGCGTGGAGCGATAAACTACCCAAAGAAATACAGCCCAAACAACCGCAACGACAACAAGTCCTCTACGACCATACATACTATCAGGGCCTACTTCTCCAGATAGGCAAACTCAAGAACTTTGACACCTTTGTTCCTGCGCAAGATAAGAATAAAAAGTTTTTGGGTAAGCAAAAGTTGGGCGATATTGCAACCATTGAAGGTATTTGCGCGTTTGGCTATGACCGTTTTGTTGCGCAGGCCCGCACTATTGATGTGATTTGGTTTAATGATCGCCGTATGCCCGCTTCGCTCTTTGAGATTGAACACTCCACCGATATTAAGAATTCTCTTATCAAATTCGTGGAACTACAGGATTTTCGCACCGATATGTTTATCGTGGCGGACGAAGCTCGGCAGCGGCAGTTTAAGAAGGTAATGGATATGACCGCGTTTTCGCCAATCCGAAAGTTTGTTGAGTTCCTCAGTTACGAGCGCCTATCTGACCAGCACGCCGAGGCTTACCGCGCGGCCATTTAAACTCTAAAAATCTTTCCGTTTTTTTATTTTTTCCCTTGATCATTTCATTTAATCGATCTACGATCCCGCAGCTAATTGTCGATCAAAAAGATCGGGTTTTGTTTTCCGGAGATTCCACGCGCTTATGGATACTGCGCCCGTTCTACAACCGCAGTTTACTACCGTCTGGTCATTCCCTCAGCGGGGTGCGTGGGCTACCCATAACCCCGGCTACCGAGGCAACTTCGCACCACAGGTCCCAAGAAACCTCATAGAAATGTACTCTAATAAAGGCGACTCCGTCCTCGACCCCATGGTCGGAGCAGGCACAACGCTAATCGAGGCCAAACTGCTCGGCAGACATGCACTCGGTATAGATATCAATCCCGACGCGATAAAACTTTCCGAAGATGCGCTTCGGTTCAAACATCACCCCGAAACAAAACAAAAATTAAAACAGGCGGACGCAAGAGACCTATCGTTCTTAAAAGCTAATTCATTCGACCTTATCGTAACCCACCCGCCTTATATGAATATCATCAAATACTCGCAAGGCCTAATCGAAGGCGACTTGTCAAATATTGGCTCGCTTCCGAAATTCTGCGATGAGATGGAAAAAGTCGCCGCCGAATTATTCAGGGTATTAAAACCCGACAGGTTCTGCGCAATCCTCGTAGGCGACACCCGCAAAGGCAGGCACTTCGTGCCCTTAGCTTATAACGTAATGCAGCGATTTCTCAAGGCCGGTTTCGTCTTGAAGGAAGACATCATAAAAATCCAGCATAATTGCTCTACAACCAACCGGTGGAAATCCAAGGCCATTAAAGACAAGTTTTATCTAATTATGCACGAGCACCTCTTCGTATTTAGAAAACCCGTCCCTCAGGAGGATTTGTCCAGAATCAAGTACAGTACTATGTAATCAGCGCGCTAAAAAACCTGCCACCACCCATGATCAAATCTGAAATCTTAAATATTAAATCCCTGAACCCTATACCCTAAACCCTACCGAAGACCTCTCCCGCATAAAGTACAGCGCCATGCCAAACTCCTGACTTATATCTTTTACCTTCGATAGCTGAATTTAATCAGTGAAAATCTGTGCTAATCTGCCTGCCCCGGCGTAGTCCCGATGTTTCCTATCGGGACGAAGCCGGGTTATCCTGTCAAGTTGCAGTGTTTATTCGTGTCTTATTTTTTATTTCTCTGTGAGCTCTGTGTTCTTGTATGTTGACATCAGTCATGGTTAAAGGTTCCATAGTAGATGAGTTTTGCGGCAAGGCGAGCGTAGCGAGCCGAGCCGCAAAACACCGGCGACGAGAGA